>ERZ773192.2834-NODE-2834-length-13969-cov-5.937329_pt1 | contig 13969 bp, 15 predicted proteins | sample MGYA00581010_ERZ773192 | MGnify/ENA primary metagenome ERZ773192 (study PRJEB29015, sample SAMEA2737741) | human gut metagenome | biome: human gut; feature: human-associated habitat; material: faeces | place: China | collected 2012 ...
TGTCAGAGGATTACGAAAGAATAGAGGGTACAGGTCAAATCCCCTCTACTGGTTTTGGACCAGGGCTGACACACTTGAATGAATCAGGCACAGCTTCTCGTAATGAGAATAATGCCTTAGTAGAGCCTCTCAAAGCTGATAAGGAGGCTGAACAGAAAAATAATAATAGTAATATGGTAGAAAACAATCAAAATCCTGTGACTGAAGTATCAGAGCAGGGAGCCGTTCAAGCAACGGTTGAGAGTGTAAATAATGGTATGATACCTCAGGGTAGTGCTACGCCTGATAGTAACAGTAGCGCAAATCAGACAGATATACTTAACAAGGAAAGTGCTAAAACTATGAAAAAAGAAGATAACCACCCTCTTCCCACTCCCCTGAATACCGGTCAGGATCATGCTGTAGTCAGAGACCTGCTTAAAATAACAGGTGAACTTTCCCCCGAGAATCAAGAGTTTTGCCAGAATGAAACGATGAAGATATCCGATCTTTCCCCGAAGCATTTTGCCAAGGTGTTCAACACCTTCCTGCTGCTTGATCTTCCCGGTAGCATCTACAGCTGCCTGAAGGTTACGAAGATCATTTAAGCAGTCGAAAATACGGATTACATCAATACCATTTGCGATAGACTTCTCAACGAAAGCGTATACAACGTCATCAGCATAAGGTCTGTATCCGAGGATGTTCTGACCTCTGAAAAGCATCTGCAGCTTGGTATTCTTGAATCCATCTCTTAATTTACGAAGTCTGTCCCATGGATCCTCTTTCAGGAAACGAAGGGATGCGTCGAAGGTTGCTCCACCCCAGCACTCTACTGCATGGTATCCAACCTTATCCATTTTATCTACGATCGGAAGCATGATCTCGGTGGGCATTCTTGTTGCAATCAGGGACTGATGTGCATCACGAAGAACGGTTTCCATAATTCCGATCGGTTTCTTAACCTGTTCAGCCATTTTAATATCCTCCTATATGAATTAAAATATTCCAAATACAGCCATAAAGGTTCCGGCTGCTACTGCTGTACCAATAACACCTGCTACGTTAGGTCCCATTGCATGCATCAGAAGGAAGTTGGTAGGATCTGCTTCAGCTCCAACCTTCTGTGATACTCTGGCTGCCATGGGAACTGCGGATACTCCGGCAGAACCGATCAGCGGATTAACAGCACCCTTGGTAACAACACACATCAGCTTACCGAACAGAACACCTGCAGCGGTACCGAATGCGAATGCAATAAGACCAAGTGCTACGATCTTTAAGGTATCTGCATTCAGGAAAGCTTCTGCACTCGTTGTTGCTCCTACTGATGTACCAAGTACGATAACTACGATGTACATCAATGCATTACTTGCAGTATCTGTCAGCTGTCTTACTACACCTGACTCCTTAAACAGATTACCGAGCATCAGCATACCAACAAGGGGTGCTGTGGTAGGCAGGATCAGGCTGACTACGATAGTAACAATGATAGGGAACAGGATCTTCTCCAGCTTGGAAACCGGGCGAAGCTGACCCATTTTAATCTTTCTTTCCTTTTCACTTGTCAGCAGCTTCATGATAGGCGGCTGGATGATCGGAACCAGTGACATATAGGAATATGCCGCTACAGCGATCGGTCCAAGGAGTGCTGTCTGTCCAAGTTTACCCGCCAGGAAAATAGAGGTAGGACCATCAGCACCACCAATGATGGAGATTGCTGCTGCAGCCTTGTCATTGAAGCCAAGTGCGATAGCTCCGAAGTAAGCTGCGAAGATACCGAACTGTGCTGCTGCACCAAGAAGGAAGCTCTTAGGATTGGCAATCAGGGGACCGAAGTCTGTCATTGCACCAACACCCATGAAGATCAGGGACGGGAGGATTGCCCATTCGTCTAAGAGATAAAAATAATACAGTAAGCCGCCGGTTCCGTTTGGGGAATCCTCTATGCTGAGCATAATGTCAGGATAGATATTTACAAGCAGCATACCAAATGCGATTGGCAAAAGCAGTAAGGGTTCAAACCCCTTGGCAATCGCAAGATAGAGAAATACACATGCCACAAGGATCATCAGGTAATTGCCCCATGTCAGGTTGAAAAAGGCTGTCTGATGGATCAGATTGGACAGTGTAGATACGATATAATCCATTTTTTTAACCTCCTGTTGTCATTCACCATGCAATCATCTGCATGCTTCTGTACTGAATTAGTTCAGAGTTGCCAGTACAGCGCCTGCTTCTACTGCATCGCCAACAGCTACATCAATGCTTGCAACTGTTCCGTCTTCAGGTGCTACAACGGGGATTTCCATCTTCATTGCTTCTACAACGACAACAGCGTCACCCTTCTTTACAGCCTGTCCTACGCTTGCTTCGATCTTGAATACCTTACCAGCTGCACCGGCTTCTACCTTGATGCTGCCTGCGCCGGCTGCCTTAGCTGCGGGAGCTGCTGCAGGTGCTGCCTTGGGAGCAGCCTTGGGTGCTGCAGGTGCTGCAACGGGTGCTCCTGTAGATGCGCCCTCTTCTACTACTACATCATATACGTTTCCATTTACGGTAATTGTATAATTCTTCATTACTCATTTCCTCCTGTAATTGATTCCTTTACTGAATTATGCTCTCTGCCATTTGCTGGCACGTCTGATACTTCTTACTACAAATCCATCTGTGGATGCAGCACCTTCGCTTGCTGCAATCGCTGCAGAAATAACGGCAACCAGCTCCAGATCATCAGATAATTCTTCATTTTCAACAATCTGTGCAATAGCCTTGTCCACTGCAGGCTCTTTCTTTGCTTCTTCCTTCGGCTTCTTGCTGAATACAGCCTGAATCTTGGGAATGAAGGTAAAGCAGCTGATCAGCAGGCTGATCAGGATCAGAACTACGAATACGGTTCCCATACCGAGCAGAGTGTTTAATGCGGCCTTCTCCATCTTCTCGCCAAATGTATATTCTACATTGACGGAAATACCTGTGATCGCCTGATTATCAAATACAAACTCAACTACTGCATTTCTGTCAGTTCCCTTAATCACGGCATCGATCGTACCATCTTTGTCATCAAAGCTGCTGGTAACACTAATGACTTCCACATAACTACCCATTTCTTCAGAAGCTGTTTCCCAGCTGTCCAAAGCGGCTGTCCATACAGGATCAGTAACCTGAGCCTGTGCGCCCTGCATTACAACCTGGTTCATAGCGGCAATATTCTCTGTCGCATAGGTTTCTGCTGTTTCCGGGGTCATAAAGCCTTCAACTGCTTCTTTCCCACCGCACGCTGTCAGACCTGCCATACAGGTAATCATACCTAATATCAATAACCATTTTTTCATATTAAGTAATCTTCCTTTCTAAACTGTACCATGCTTCTTGGCCGGAAGGTCTTCACTCTTTGAGAAAAGCATCTCAAATGCGCCGATCACATACTTACGTGTATCAACGGGTTCAACGATCTGGTCAACATATCCTCTCTTTGCTGCACTTGCTGCGCTGGTCTGAAGTGCTTCATATTCCTTTGCACAGGCATCAATCGCATCTGCTCCCTGTCCGTCGCAGATGATCTTGGCTGCAAGCTTTGCATCCATTGTACCGATCTTTGCATCCGGCCATGCCATGGTGATATCAGCACCGATTGCCTTGGAGTTCATGGTCACATATGCGCTTCCGTAAGCCTGTCCGATGATCACGTTTACCTTGGGTACAGTTGCGTTTGCAAATGCGTATGTAAGCTTTGCTGCTGCATTCGCAATGCCCTTCTCGTTCTGCTTGTCTGCCTTGAAGCCCTTTACATTAGTAAGTGACAGTACAGGGATTTCAAATGCATCACAGAAGTTAATGAATTCTGCAGCCTTGTAGCAGCCAGCTGCGGAAAGAACTGCATCATATTTCTCTGTTACGGTTCCATCCTCTCCATAAACCTCGGTTCTGTTAGCAACAGCACCAACAGTAGCGCCATTCAGCTTGATGAAAGCAGTTACCATATCCTTAGCGTACTCACGCTTTACTTCAAATACTGCACCGTTGTCAGCGATCTGGGAAAGTGCGATGGAAGTATCTCCAACACAGTTTGCGATCTCTGCGCATGCTCTGTTCAGATCATCGCTGCACTCTTCATAAGAACCATCCTCATTGTTTGCAGGAAGAAGGGAAACCAGCTCACGGATCTGTGCAAGGATTCCTGCCTCATCAGCAACAACATCAACAATTCCTGCTTCCTTGCTCTGGAAATCAGCAGCAGAGGTATCACACTTGGTGATCACATTGCCATCCAGTGCATTGGGAGCGTTAACAAACAGCTTTGCCTTGGAGCCTTCCATAAAGGTAAAGTCTGTCAGAGTGGGGATCAGTGCAAGACCACCGCCACAGGTTCCGAACACTGCTGTGATCTGAGGGATCACGCCGGAAGCCTTAACCTGGCTCATATAAATCTCGCCAAAAGCATTCAGTGCATCAGTAGCCTCCTGAAGTCTCAGTCCTGCTGAGTCGATCAGTCCGATTACCGGTGCGCCCATTTTCAGTGCAAGATTGTAAAGGTTGGCAATCTTCTTTGCATGCATCTCGCCGACAGTACCGTTTAATACGGAAGCGTCCTGGCTGTAAACATACACAAGGTTGCCATCAATCACTCCATAGCCGGTGATAACACCGTCAGAAGGAGTTTCTGTCTGTTTCAGATTGAAATCTGTGCTTCTTGCTGTAACAAGACCGCCGATTTCAACGAAACTGTTTTCGTCGAGTAAAGCTGCAATTCTTTGACTCGCCTGTGAAGTAGTACTCATTTTTCAGCCCTCCATTTTATATTAAAAAAATAATAACTTAATTCGCAGGGGCATAGAATCCCCATAAATGCGTCTATGGTAGTATAACACAAAAGCCTAAATTCGCATAGAAAAAGTTTCAGATTTTACACAAAATTTTAACATCTTCTTTTTTTCCTTATATTTCGCCTCCATTAAAGTGAAGCATGAGCCTTGCATACGCTGCTTCTACCGACTGGTTCAGCAGTGGAATGGCTCCTTCCTTAAGGAGCTGGTCTGCACTGGCATACAGATCCCCTTTTGTCTGCTTATAAGAAGCCGTATATAGTGGGATGGCCTTTTCCCGGCATCTTTTTGCAAACTCCGGGAAGCCGGTGTGCTCTCCCACTACGCAGGCTGTTGCGGAATGATACAGATAATGCAGCACTGCCACAGGCTTTTTCTCTCCCTTCAGATTAAAGAAGGAATAATCCATTCCAGGGTAAGGACGGATCACCAGAACAGAATTGTCAAAGCTGTCTGGCACAATGTAACGATGTGTTTCCGTGCCATCAGAAACTGCACTTCGTCCCGTCTGCCCCTTCTGTTTTTCATTTTTTCTGAAGGGAATAAACCTTCCATCCTCCATATATCCAAAGGCTTCCCCACTAAAGTCATGGTAATCGTCCAGTACCGGATCTGCCTCGCAGATAGTCAGGGCATGGTATACCTTCATGCAGCTTTTGTGATCCCGGTAGATCACATAGACTCCTCCCTGTGCGCGGTTCCGGATAAAGGAAACAGCAGCCGCAAAGTTGGCAAGACCGTTTCCTTCCGGCTTTGACAGTGGAAGATTGCTTGCCACCAGAACAATGGGAATTTTGTAATGGTCAAAAAGGAGTCCCATAAAAGCTGAAGTAAAGGACAGTGTGTCAGAGCCATGCGCAATGATCACACCCACATACTCTTCTGTCTTCACATCCCTGACCGCCTTAAGCAGTACAAGAAGACTGTCCATTGTCATATTTTCACTTAAGATCTGCAGAGGCACCCGTACCTCAAAGTCCTCTTTTCCAAACTTCTCTTCGTACAGACTGGTGAGCAGATAAACCGAATTTTCTCCCACATCTATCACTCCGTTTTCCACTTTGCTTCCAATAGTTCCACCGGTAAGCAGTACAAGTATTTTTTTCATGGCTTCTTCCTCTTTTTCTTTCTTCTATATTATATGTACTTTTATGCTTTATTCTCACACCATGTAAAGCTGCAGCACCTGACTGACGCACCACCTGACTGTGACTGCCGGAATTTCCTCTGCTGTGCCTATATATTCTACCAGATATTCTTCCCCTTCCAGAAGATAGCGGATCTCTCCCACCACATTCCCCGGTATGACCGGTGCTGTCAGCTCATCAGGCAGCTTCTTCTCCACCGTAAAGACTTCTCCCTCCTTCATCAGGACACCCTTTTCATCTGCCGGTTCCTGTGAAAGTATAGTAAGCTCTGCCTTGCAGATATCCCCGATCCACCTTCCTGCCCCATTCTTCACGGGGAGCTGTGGCAGTTCCTCCACTGCCCCTTCTTCCTTCGGAAAATGGATCTCATAATGGGACAGACCATACTGCATCAACTTTTTTGTATCACTCCACTTGTATTCCTTATGGGAGGGCCAGCCACAGGCGAGCAGTGCTGCCACAAATGTACGGTCTCCCTGACGGAGGCTTCCCACATAACAGTATCCTGCATTTCCGGTAAAGCCTGTTTTCCCGGAAAGAGCTCCCTCCATCATATGCAGAAAGGCATTGTGGTTCTGACAGGAAAAGACCCGTCCGTTTTCTGTGATCACACCGTCCTTTTCCTGATAAGCCGGAAAGCTGTAGCTTTCTGTTCTGGTGATTGTCAGAAATTCCTCCCTCCTTGGGGACTCTGTAATGCAATAGGCCATGATTCCTGCCAGATCACAGGCTGTTGTGGAATGTGTTTTTACTTTCCCGGATTCCTCTGTCACAGTGCCATCAAGACCATTCGGTGTCACAAAATAAGTATCCCTGCAGCCAAGCTCCTGTGCCTTTTTATTCATCATGTCTACAAAGCCTTCCACACTGCCGCCGATATGCTCTGCAATGGCAACCGCCGAATCATTATGGGATTCCAGCATCAGGGAGTACAGCAGATCCTTCAGTCTGTATCTTTCCCCGGGCAGCATGGAAAGCTTTACCTTTGGCATGGATGCTGCCTTTGCGGACACTGTCACATAATCATCCGGATTCCCTTTTTCCAGAGCCAGTATACAGGTCATGATCTTGGTCGTGCTTGCCATGGGCCGCACCTGCCTGCCATTTTTTTCAAATAAAATACGCCCGGATCCGGCATCCATCAGAACAGCCGACTGGGCGTATAACTGCATGTCTTTTCCTTCATCCTCTTCCTCTGCAGATACCGGCAGCTTCTGCACCGTCAGCAAAAGAACAAAGAGGACAAAAAACACAACAGCTCTTTTTATGTATCGCAGGTAAGAAATCATATTCCATCCCGCTTTCTTTTTTAACAGTCTATGTCACCCTGAGCTCTGCTATGCCTGTTCATCAGCCGTTGTTGCAAGCTTGATCTCCTCTTCAGCCTGTTCCTTGAATTCTTCGATCTGCACCTGGGACAGCTCCGGCAATTCCTCCAGGGATTTCACACCAAAGCTTCTTAAAAATTCCTCTGTCGTTCCAAAAAGCAGGGGACGCCCCGGGGCATCCATTCTTCCCACCTCCATGATCAGGCCAAACTCAAGCAGTCTGTTTACTGCATGATCACAGCTCACCCCTCTGATCTTTTCAATCTCCAGCCTGGTGATCGGCTGCTTGTAGGCGACAATAGACAGTGTTTCCAGAATGGTATCCGAAAGAACATATTTCCTTGGTGTCCCTACGATCTTGATCAGATAATCATACATATCGCTTTTGGTACACATCTGGAAAGAGCCTTCAAACTCTGTCAGTGTAATGCCGCCTTCTCTTTCCTCATATGCCTGTTTCATCTCAAGAAGCAATGCCTTTGTGGTCTTCTTATCCTCTTCGATCACCTCTGCAAGCCGCTCCAGCTCCACAGACTCTCCCATGGAAAACAATACGGCCTCCAGCACTGCCTTTGCCTTCTCCCTCTCCAACTGTCAATCCTCCTATGCCACATTCGAAGTTATCATAATATCTTCGAACGTATCCTCCTGAACAATAGAAACCTTTCCCAGCTTCATCAGCTCCAGCATCACAAGAAAGGTAACGATCACCTCCATCTTGCTATGCTGCTTCTCTAAAAGCTGCCTGAAGCTGAAGGTCTTATGGGTATGGATGTAATCCTCGATATAAACGGTCTTGACATCCATATCTATTTCATCCTTTTCAATATTTCCAAAGGTACTTCTGACTGGATCAATCTTTTCTTCCTGCCTCCTCATGACCAGCTTGAACAGATCCTGCAGTCTGCCAAGGGTAGCATCTCCAAGAAGCTCCTGGTAATTCACCGGTGGGCGGTACTCCTCCACTTCCTTTGGCAATGTCCTCCCCTTGTACATGGTACAGGCTGCATCCACCTGCCTGTCCTTTAATTCAAAGGAGATATACTTATACATCTTGTACTCTAACAGCTTCTGTACCAGCTCTGCTCTCGGGTCTTCCTCTTCTCCCTCCTCATTCACTTCCTTAGGAAGGAGCATCCGGCATTTGATATCGAGAAGAGTGGCCGCCATCACAAGGAATTCACTCATCACATTCATATCCTCAGTCTGCATGGCTTTGATGTATTCCAGATACTGTGCGGTGATCTCCACAATGGGAATATCGTAAATATCTATTTTATTCTTTTCTATCAGATGAAGCAGAAGATCCAGAGGACCTTCAAATACTTCAAGCTTTACAGGAATTGCCATAAAAAATCTTCCTAACTGCAGATTGTGATCGTTGCACTGGTTCCAAGCCTGTCCGCTCCGGCCTCAAGCATTTCCACCGCTTTCTCCTTGTCACGGATCCCGCCGGATGCTTTCACGCCCATGGTATCGCCTACTGTCTTTCTCATCAGTGCAACATCCTCTTTCGTCGCACCTCCTGTGGAAAATCCGGTAGAGGTCTTCACAAAGTCTGCCTTTGCTTCCATAGCAAGCCTGCAGGCTCTCACCTTTTCTTCCTCATTCAGAAGACAGGTTTCAATGATCACCTTCAAAACCTTGCCCTCGCAGGCTTTTCTGACTGCCCTGATATCCTCAAAGACAACAGCATCGTCTCCGCCCTTCAAAGCGCCTACATTGATCACCATGTCGATCTCGTCTGCACCATCCTCTACTGCGATCCTGGTTTCTGCTGCCTTGGCCTTTGTGCTCATCTGTCCAAGCGGAAATCCAACAACTGTACAGACTCTCACGTCACTGCCCTGCAGCTCATCTGCCACAAATCCAGTATAATAGCTGTTTACACAGACGGACATAAAGTGATGCTCTCTTGCTTCTCTGCAGACCCTCTCTACCATTTCCCTGGTAGCATCCGCCTTTAATATGGTATGGTCAAATAATTTCGTATCCATCATTTCACTCCGTGTTTTTTCTATGCACATCAGCGTTTATTTTATCATGCCCGCCATTTTCAGTCAACGGGAGGATCTCCCTTCCTGCCCTTCTGTGCTTCAAAAACACATAATTTATGGAATCATATTTCCGGCTTCACGATACAGACCATACCATTCTTCCCTGGTAAGCGGAATCTCTGATCCCTCTGCACTTTCTAGAAGCCTTCTGTCTTTGGTTGTTCCTAAAATTACCTGAATATCAGCCGGATGCCTTGTAATCCATGAAACCGCTATCGCTGCAGGAGTAACCTGATACTTTTCTGCCAAACGGTCAATCATCTGATTTAATCGCTCATAATGCTGCATGTCTCCTAGAAACGCCCCTTCAAAAAATCCTCTCTGAAACGGCGACCATGCCTGGATTGTAATATCACGAAGCCTGCAATACTCTAATGTTCCAAGCACACGGTCAATTCCCTGATCTACCTCCATATTCACTGTCATTCCACTGTCTATAAGAGGTGTATGAACCAGACTCAGCTGCATCTGATTAAACATAATCCGCTCCTCACAATACTTTTGCAGCAATTCTATCTGCATTGCATTTTGATTAGACACACCAAAATAACGAACCTTTCCTGTTCTCTTCAATATAGAGATTGCTTCTGCAGTTTCTTCCGGTTCCATCAAAGTATCCGGTCTGTGTAACAAAAGTATATCCAAATACTCTGTATTAAGTCTTTTTAAAATACCATCAACCGACTCTAAAATATATTCCTTTGAAAAGTCATAGTACCCATTTCGAATAGAGCACTTGCTCTGCAGAATAATTTTATCTCTGAAGGAGCTCCGCATATCCACAGCCCGGGCAAATAACTCCTCACACTCTCCGCCTCCGTATATATCCGCATGATCGAACATATTAATTCCTGCCTCCACAGCAGTTTCAATATGCCTTTGTGCCTCTTTTACACTTAATGAATTCAGACGCATACATCCCATAATAATATTAGATGCTTCTAACTGACTATTTTTAAATTTAAGATACTTCATTTTTTCCTCACTTTCTGATACACCAACAGTCTATCCCTTTCCCTGTTTCAAAGAAAGCTGCCCTGCTCCTGTTATCGGTTCTTTGGTTTCAGATGGATCACCACAAGCTCTCCCGGATTAAAGATCCTGATCGGAAGTGTATGGGTTCCAAGTCCTCTCGACAGGATCATCTCCCTGCCTGCCTTTGTGAAGCGTCCCCCATCATAATGTGGGAACAGGCACAGTCTTGGTGAGATCACGCCTCCAAGCACAGGCAGTCTCATCAGTCCACCATGGATATGTCCGGAAACCGTAAGATCTGCCCCCCAGGCAGCATAATTGTCAAAATACTCCGGATTATGGGCGATCAGCAGGTTATATCTGTTCTCATCCGCCTTGCCAAGCATCTTCTCCATATAAGCTTCACTCATCAGCATTTTCGTGGGCTTATGGTAATACTCCCTGCCCACTTCCAATCCATAGATCTCCATATTATAATCGGGAAGATACCACTTATCATTCACAAGAAGCCGCGCACCTGCCTGGCAGATCCTATCTGCAAAGACTGCATACCGGTCACCAAAGATCTCCGGAAACAATCTCGTCTTCTGCTCATGGTTGCCATTTCCGTAGTACACCGGATACCGTTCTGCCAGTCTTTGCACAAAAGCAGCAATCTCCTGATTATCCTCCCTGGCTGAAGAAGTATACATATCCCCTGCAATCAGGATGGCATCCGGTTTTTCCTGCTCAATTGCCCGAAAAAGTCTTTCGTTCTGTTTTCCGAAGCTTTTATTATGAAGATCGGAAAGCAGAATAAAAGTCCCCTCCCTTTTCAGCTTGCCGGATTCACAGCAATATTCTCTTTTTACAAAGCGGTTGCAGTCAATGATCATTACTATGACAAAAAACAGTACAAGCACGCAGATAATAGTTATCAGGCAGTTCACGGCCATATTCCTTTCCAGTCATTCAGCTTCATCTTACCACTCTCTTTTACAAACTACAAAACAGTTTGCAGACCTTGAACAAATAATCTCCATATCGGGCTTTTTCGACTGAAAGCTCTGCCAGGATGGATACACTGCCAATCCGGTTCCCATTCAGCGAATATACCGCTTCTCCAACTGCCTCTCCCCGTTCTACAGGAGCCTGTATTTCTTCAGGCAGGCTGATGGTCTTTTCCACCTGGCTCAGGTTCTGACCATCGATATCAAGATATCGGAAGGAACCTTCATACAGGAGCGGCACCTCATCTTCAACACCGCCTGCCACCTTTAGTTTTCCAAGCGGATCTTTATTTTCATCCTCATACAGGGCACTGACACTGTAGCCATAGTTCAAAAGCGTCATGGCATCCTGAAACCTCACTTTATTACTTGGGGATCCCATTACCACTGCGATCAGATCAATATCATCCTTACTTGCTGTCGCTGAAAGACAATACAGTGCCTTACTGGTGGAACCGGTCTTTAGTCCCGTTGTCCATTCATACATCTTAAGCAGTTTATTAGTACTGGATAACGTAAACACAGAAGTTCCCTGACTGGTTTCGTGTGTGATATCCTCCATCCAGATCCTGGTATATTCAAAAACCTGGGGATATTTTGTGATCAGCTCTCTTGACATGATGGCAACATCCCTGGCTGTGGTATAATGATCGTCCGAATCTGACAGTCCACAGCAATCCTCGAAATGGGTGTTTTCCATACCGAGTTCCTTTGCCTTGTTATTCATCATTTGCACAAATTCTTCTTCACTTCCTGCAATAAACTCTGCCGCAGCAACACTGGCATCATTGCCGGAAGCAACTGCTATACATTTAATGATCGTATCCAGTGACTGTACCTCGCCCTCCTCCAGGAAGACCTGGGATCCACCCATAGACTTGGCATGGGCACTGGTGACCACCTGGCTGTCTAATGTGATCCTGCCTGTATTCAGGTGTTCAAAAATAAGAAGGAGTGTCATGATCTTCGTGATACTGGCCGGACTTCTTCTTTCATCTGCATTCTGTTCACAGATGACCCTGCCGGTAGAGGCCTCCATCAAGAGATAGGACGGCGCTTCTACTGTCGGGGAAGCCTGCAGCGGCAGGACGTTCATCACAAAGAGCATTCCACTCACAAGACAACACAGCAACGCTTTTTTTATTCTTCTCAACGCATATGCTCCTGACAGATATTCTATATTCATGCATATGCAGAAAAAACGTCTGGCATGCAAAGGATCCCTTCTTTAATACCATCTCGCCCGGAAAGAGCGATATTTATCGATCAGCCTGTCCTTTTCTTCCTGAATACTGGTTTTAAAAAGAAGGTAAAGCCGGATCAGATAGTCTACAGTCACAATGGCAAGGATCACAATACAGAGAATCCGTCCATAGGCCATATCCATAGCATCGATCAGATGCAGCACTCTTTCATGTAAAAACATGGTAATAATGACCGCATAAAAGCCCCAGGCAATGGTACTTTCGAGGCAGATGATCCCCTTATAATTCATCGGCTTTTCTGTATAATCCCACCAGACCTCTCCAAGAAGCTTCTGCATCATGATCCCTACCAGATATTCAAAGGTGGTAGCCAGGAAAGCCCCTGTCAGATACAGTGTTACATAATGACCCGAAAGCGGATTCAATACCAGGTATCCGATCACTGCACCAAATCCATATATCGGACAGAAGGGTCCTTTGGCAAAACCCCTGTTTGTCAGCCTATGATTGCAGAATGACATGTACACTGATTCCACAAACCATCCCAGAACACTGTAAATAATAAAAGCAGCAATCAGATGGTATACATCTGAGCCAAATAATTCTCTCGTCCACATAATCATGTCCCCCTTTATAAGACATAACGAATCATATCAGAAAAACTCTTCACATGCAACTCAAATAAGAACATTTTCAGTCCCGCCGGAGGCTTTTTATGTCATTGGAACATTAAGTAATTTCCTTTGGCGCAAAAAAGTCTCTGACATACATCAGAGACTTTCCTGGCTATAATTAGTTGTATTTACGTTTTCTTGCAGCTTCAGATTTTTTCTTACGTCTTACGCTGGGCTTCTCGTAATGCTCTCTCTTACGGACCTCAGCAATAACGCCAGAACGCGCGCACTGCCTCTTGAATCTCCTCAGAGCACTTTCCAGGGATTCATTCTCACGAACACGGATCTCAGACATCTAGTATCCCTCCCCTCGGCTCAACATTCGACGATCCATTGCGTCAAATCAGCCGTCAATGGAGTACCGTACAGCTAATTATAGCGCAACAATTCCATTTCGTCAACCGTATTTTTGCTTTTCGCCAAAAATTTGTTTGCGCGGTTGTCTGCGCATCAGGCCATCCGGCCGTCCATCTTTTTGCCGCCGAGCACATGCAGGTGCAGATGCTTCACAGTCTGCTGGGCGTCGTCGCCGCAGTTGGAGACCACGCGGAAGCCGCTTTCCACAATGCCCTCGCTCTTGGCGACCTGCGCCGCCACGCGCATCAGGTGCGCGAGCGTCTCGTCGCTTTCGCCCTGCGCGTCGTACCAGCCGCTGACGTGTTTCTTGGGGATCACCAGCACATGCACCGGCGCCTGCGGCGCGATGTCGCGGAAAGCCAGCGTCGTTTCATCCTCATAGACCTTCGTGCTCGGGATTTCGCCCGCGGCAATTTTGCAGAAAAGACAAT
>ERZ773192.2837-NODE-2837-length-13958-cov-8.548083_pt1 | contig 13958 bp, 9 predicted proteins | sample MGYA00581010_ERZ773192 | MGnify/ENA primary metagenome ERZ773192 (study PRJEB29015, sample SAMEA2737741) | human gut metagenome | biome: human gut; feature: human-associated habitat; material: faeces | place: China | collected 2012 ...
CGCCGGAAAGCAGCGCGCGCTGCGCGGCGTCCGGCCGCCCCGTCGCCGCCGCGTAAAGAAGCCCCGCCAGCATCAGCGCGCAGAAAACGCCGTTCATGCCATCACCCCGTCGAAGGTATGAAACCGGCGGGGAAAAAAGAAGGGAGCTTTCGCTCCCCATGTTCAGCCGTTTCCAGCCATGCCTGTGTCAACAATCACATCCAGAATCGTGCCGTCTGCCGCGTCAAGGGTGACGACGCTGATTCCCTCCGCGCTATGAAACCAGACGTTCCAAACCGTCTTCCCTTCCTCCTTTTGGCAAACCGCGTAAGTCACTCTTTCTGGGTCGTTCGGCCATTCTGCGGATACCCCGTCGTCACTCGCCAGCGCCTGTCGCGCCAGCGCAAGCGCATCCTGTTCACCCAACATGCCGGATTCCGGCAGAACGTGGTTGTAACGTGTCGCGCTGAACCCTGCCGCAACCATCCGCTCATCGAGCCGCGCGTCGCCCGCCGGTGTGCGCGTCCAGCCGTCGTCGGGATATTCCATCCGAATGGCCTTCAAGTCCGCCAGCAGCTTTTCCAGTTCGGTCAGACACTCCGCGCCGTATACGTTCGCTCTGCCCCACGTTGATTCCGTCACATCCGGCAGTTCTTCGCCTTCGTGCGTCCAGCCGACCGACTGAATCGTCCCGCTCCCGTCAAACGCCGCCGCGTAGCGCCCCATGCGTTCGCTGTGGCTGGAAAACGCCTGATCGGCAGTCGTTTCGTCGTCGATTTCAAGCAGAATCCCATCGTCCTCCGCCGGAATGTTCGGCACAAATACAATCTGCTTCTTTCCGTCTTCAATCCGCTCCCATGCGTCAAACAGCGCAAGGTTTTCTTCCGTCAGGCCGTATTTTTCCCGAACCGCATCCCGGGCTTTCATCGTGTCGGGTTCGCTTTTATCCGTCAGCCGCGCGCCGTCCAGCCCTTCCGGCTTGAGCGGATCTTCCCGTTCCGTTTCCTTCAATCCTTCGTCCATCGCCTGTGTCGTTCCCGTGATTTCATACCATTCCTCGCCCGCTTTGCGCCGCTCGATGCCGCGCGCCAAAAGCGCCGTGTCCCACACGTCGGAAGAAAAATCACCGCCAACCGCTTCGCCGTCGTTTGACCAGCTCGCTTCCGCCTTTCCATCACGAATCGTGACGATATAATCCCCCAGCTTCCACGCAAAATCTCCAACGTCCTCGTCGGCGCTGTAGGTGACGACCGTTTCCCCCGCTTTTTCCTCCACCGTGCAGCGGAAAAAGCTGTCCATATCCCGCGTAAAGCCGTACTTTTCTTCCAGCGCGTGATGCGCCAGCAGCTTCGCGTCGTATTTCGCCGAGCGCGTCATCCCCGCCGCCACGGCCACAGCCGCAGCCAGCACCAGAACCAGCGCCGCTGCAAGCCAAACCATCCGCTTCGGCCTTGCGCGTATCGGCTGATCTTCCAATTGCGAAAGCGTCCGCTTCACGCGTTCATCCAGCATATCGCCGCGCGGCGTGTAAACCGCCTGCCATTCCGCTCGCTTCATCGTGCATCCTCCTCCATATACGCGCGCAGCTTCTCCCTTGCGCGCGCCAGTCCCGCGCAGACCGCGCCTTTCGTCGTGCCCATCAGCTTCGCCGACTCGCGCACGTCGTAACCTTCCATGTAATATAGAACGATCATCGTGCGCTCCTTCTGCGGCAGGCTGTCGATGGCCTCGCGCAGCGCCGCAATCCTTTCATCCTCCGTCGGCTTCTCCGCGATCTCACATACCGGAATCACCCGCTTTTGCCGCCGTTGTATGTCCACGCAAACCCGAATCAGAATGCGTGTTATCCACGTTGCGAACAGCGCTTCCTCCCGAAGGGTTCGCCGCCGCTCCCACGCTTTGGCGATGGCCTCCGCCACCGCGTCAAGCCTGTCGCTTTCCCCTCGCAGATAGCTCGCCGCGACGCGGTATAGACTTCCCTGCGCCGCCGTTACCCGCCGGGCAAACTCCCGTTGTTCCACTTTGATCACTCCTTTCGTGCTCTTTCGGACGTCCTTTCACCTATTAGACGGTTGAAACGGCGTCCAGATTCGCCGTTTTCACTTTTTCTTTTGAAAAATTTCGTTCTAAAAGAAAAAGAGCGCCGCGTCTCCCCGTTTGGCACGGATGAACGCAGCGCCCTTTTATATGTTCCCTACCGCAAAGCGATAAAAAGTGGAAGGTGCAGGGAACTCAGTTCCCTGCTGGGGCAAAGCCCCAACGCCCCCCTCACAGGATCAGATCGTGCAGACCCAGCGGCGGCACATCCTCCGCCTTTTTGCCCAGCTTGACGCACTTCATCAGCAGCTTCGCCGTGTCGATGCTCGTCACGCAGGCAATGCCGTATTCAACCGCCATGCGGCGCAGGCGGAAGCCCGCGCGCATCGGGTCGCGGCCATGGGTCGGCGTGGCGATAATCAGGCGGATTTTGCCGGAATCGAACAGCTTGGCCAGCTTATCCGTGTCCTCGCCGGGGCGCGGCACGGGCTGCGCGCCGACATAGTGGTGGTTGAGCCTGTGCGCCGTGCCCGTCGTCGCGTAAATCTCAAAGCCGAGCGCGGCGAAGGTTTCGGCCAGTTCGAGCGCCTCGCGCTTGTCGTGATCCGCGATGGAGAAGAGCACGCCGCCCTCCTCCGGCTTCGGAATCGCCATCTTCGTGGAGGCAAAGCCCTTGAGATACGCCTCCTCCGCCGTTTCCGCCAGACCCAGCGCCTCGCCGGTGGATTTCATTTCCGGCCCAAGGCTGACCTCGACCTCCGGCAGCTTTTCAAAGCTGAACACCGGCATCTTGACCGCGACGGTCGGCGCGGGCGGATAGAGCCCCGTGCCAAAGCCCATCTCCGGCACCTTCTCGCCCAGCGACGCGCGAACGCCCAGCTCGACGATCGGGATACCCGTGACCTTGGAGATATACGGCACGGTGCGCGAGGAGCGCGGGTTGACCTCGATGATGTACAGATCGCCCGCGTATTCGATGAACTGGATGTTCACCAGACCGCGCACATGCAGGCTGCGCGCGATGTTGATCGTGTAATCCGTCACCATGCGCTGGATGCGCGGGGCGAGGTGCTGCGGCGGATAGACGGAGATGGAGTCGCCGGAGTGAATACCCGCGCGCTCGACGTGCTCCATAATGCCCGGAATCAGCACGTTCTCGCCGTCGCAAATCGCGTCCACCTCGATTTCGCGGCCCAGCAGGTATTTATCCACCAGAATCGGGTGCTCCTGCACGTTCATGTTGATGATGGACATGTATTCGCGGATGTGCTTTTCATCGTATGCGATTTCCATGCCCTGACCGCCGAGCACGTAGCTCGGGCGCACGAGCACCGGATAGCCCAGCTCCGCCGCCGCCTTCGCCGCCTCGTCCGCGGTGAAGACGGTCGTGCCCTTCGGCTGCGGGATGCCCAGCCGGTTCAGCAGCTCGTTGAACAGCTCGCGGTCTTCCGCCGCGTCGATGTCGCCCAGATCGGTGCCGAGGATGCTGTACCCGGCTTCCCGAACCGTCTTGGCGAGCTTGATGGCCGTCTGGCCGCCGAACTGGCAGACCACGCCGACCGGCTGCTCGATCTCCAGCACGTTCATCACGTCTTCCGGCGTGAGCGGCTCGAAATACAGGCGATCCGCGGTATCGAAGTCGGTGGAAACCGTCTCCGGGTTGTTGTTGATGATGACGGTATCGAAGCCCGCGCGCTTGAGCGCCCAGACGCAGTGCACCGAGCAGTAGTCAAACTCGATGCCCTGGCCGATGCGGATCGGGCCGGAGCCGAGAACGACGACGGTTTTGCGCCCGCTGTTCTTCGCCTCGGTCGCGGTGCCGTAGGTGCTGTAGAAATACGGGCTGACGGCCTCGAACTCGCCGCCGCAGGTATCGACCATGCGGAAGGCGGGCAGCACCTTGAGCCGCTCGCGCAGCATGCGGATATCCGCCGTCTTGCAGCCGACGAAGCGCGCCATCGCGCTGTCCGCCACGCCCATCTTTTTGGCGGCCATCAGCGTGTCGCGATCCAGCGCGGCGATGCCGTCCATCGCGCGGAGCTTCTGCTCCATGCGGACGATGTTCTGCACCTTTTTGAGGAACCAGATGTCGATCTTGGTGACCGCGTGGATGTGCTCCATCGTCACGCCGCGCCGCAGCGCCTCCGCGACGACGAACGAGCGCTCGGTGTCGATATTCCGCAGCTTGCTCTCCAGCTCCTCATCGCTGAGCGCCTCCAGCGCCGGGGTCACGAGGCTGTCCCTGCCCATTTCCAGCGAGCGCACGGCCTTGAGCAGCGCGTTTTCGAAGTTCGTGCCGATGGCCATGATTTCGCCGGTCGCCTTCATCTTCGTGCCGATGTGCTTGTCGGCGTAAACGAACTTGTCAAACGGCCAGCGCGGGAATTTCAGCACCACGTAGTCGATCGTCGGCTCGGCGCAGGCGTAGGTCTGCCCGGTCACGCCGTTGACGATTTCATCGAGCGTGTAGCCCAGCGCGATGCGGGTCGTCACCTTGGCAATCGGGTAGCCCGTCGCCTTGGAGGCCAGCGCGGAGGAGCGCGACACGCGCGGGTTGACCTCGATGACGTAATACTGCATGCTGTCCGGGCTGAGCGCATACTGCACGTTGCAGCCGCCCTCGATGCCCAGCGCGCTGATGATGTTCATCGACGCGCTGCGCAGCATCTGGTGCTCCGGGTCGCGCAGGGTCTGGCTCGGCGCGACGACGATGGAATCGCCGGTGTGCACGCCGACCGGGTCGAAGTTTTCCATGTTGCAGACGGTGATGAAGTTGCCCGCGCTGTCGCGGATGACCTCGTATTCGATTTCCTTCCATCCAGCGACGCTGCGCTCGATCAGGTTCTCGTGCACGCGGGAGGAACGCAGGCCGTCCGCGCAGATTTCGCGGAGCTGCTTTTCATCCTCCGCAATGCCGCCGCCGGTGCCGCCGAGCGTATAGGCCGGGCGCACGATGACCGGGTAGCCGTATTCGTTGGCAAAATCCACGGACGCCTGCACGTCGCGGACGATCACCGAGTCGATGCACGGCTCGCCGATGGCGAGCATCATGTTCTTGAAATCCTCGCGGTCTTCGGCGCGGCGGATGGAGTCGATCTTCGTGCCCAGAAGCTGCACGTTGTACTTTTGCAGAATCCCCTTTTCGTCCAGCTCCATCGCCAGGTTCAGGCCGGTCTGGCCGCCCAGAGACGCGAGCAGGCTGTCCGGGTGCTCCCGCGCGATGATCTTTTCCAGCGAGCCGACCGTCAGCGGCTCCAGATAGACCTTATCGGCGATGTCGGTATCGGTCATGATGGTCGCCGGGTTGCTGTTGACCAGCACGACCTCCACGCCCTCTTCCTTGAGGACGCGGCAGGCCTGCGTGCCGGCGTAGTCAAACTCGGCCGCCTGACCGATGACGATCGGGCCAGAGCCGATGACCAATACCTTTCGGATATTCGGATTCTTAGGCATGCGCTTGTCCCCCTCTTACTGCACGTTGTTCGCCTTAATCATGGCGATGAAATCGTCAAACAGGTACGCCGTTTCGCACGGCCCGCCGCAGGCCTCCGGGTGGAACTGCACGGAGAACGCATTTTGATCCGTGTAGCGCACGCCCTCCACCGTCTGGTCGTTCCAGTTGAGGTGGCTGACGACCGCGCCCGCCGGAAGCTGATCGGGATCGACCATGAAGCCGTGGTTCTGCGCCGTGACGGAGCAGGTGCCGCGCGCCAGATCCTTGACCGGGTGGTTCGCGCCGTGGTGGCCGTATTTCATCTGCACCGTGCGCCCGCCCATCGCCAGCGCCATCAGCTGATGGCCCAGACAAATGCCGAACATCGGCTTTTTGCCCATCAGCTCGCGGATGGTCTTTATGGCCTTCGGGTTATCCTGCGGGTCTCCGGGGCCGTTGGTCAGCATCACGCCGTCGCAGCCGGAATCGAGGATGGTCTGCGCGTCCGTATCCGCCGGGAACACGCGCAGCGTGCAGCCGCGGCTCAGCAGCGAGCGCAGAATACCGCGCTTGAGGCCGAAGTCCAGCACGGCGACGGTATACGCGCCGTCGCCCTGCACGTCGTAAGCCGCCTTGCAGGTGCACTGCGCGACCTGATCGTGCATCTCGTGCGCCCTGACCAGCGCGAGATCCGCCTCGGTCGGCTCGCCCTCGACGATGCGCCCGCGCAGCGTGCCGTATTCGCGGACGTGCCGGGTCAGCGCGCGGGTATCCACGCCGCAAAGGCCGGTCACGCCCTGCTCGTCCAGATACTGGTCGAGCGTCTTCTTCATCTGCCAGTTGCTCGGCGTATCGCACAGTTCGGATACGATAAAGCCGCGCATCCGCACGCCCGCGCTCTCGCTGTCGATATCGTTGATGCCCACGTTGCCCATGAGCGGATAGGTCATGCAGACGATCTGACCGCAGTAAGACGGATCGGTCAGCGTTTCCTGATAGCCGGTCATGCCGGTCGTGAAGACGACCTCTCCCGTTACCGGAGCCTTGTGCCCGAACAGCGTTCCCTCGTAGCGGGTGCCGTCCTCCAGAATCAATGTTGCCATCGGCGCACTCTCCTTTACCATGAATACAAATTGAATCTCTCACGGATACAATCGCACATTATACGCAATCGCATCCGTTTCGTCAATCGACCAGATGTGCAAAAAGAAAGCCGCCAAAAACGGCGGCCTTCTCAAAAGGAATGACAAAAAGACAGGAAAAAGGGAAACAGCGCGCCCATCATGCCCCAGTTTGCAAAGCCGATGCGCTTCATGCCGTTTCCTCCTTTCCGTTTCTTTTTCATGCGTTTTATATGAGGGGGATATGCTCAGCGATAGATGATTTCGTCGCGGCGCGGGCCGTTGGAAATCAGCTTGAACGGACAGCCGACTTCCTTTTCGAGGAACTCGATGTAATGGCGCGCGTTCTCCGGCAGCTCGTCAAAATTCTTGATGCCGCGGGTATCGCACTTCCAGCCCGGCAGCTTGACGTAAATCGGCTTGCACTGCTCGAGCTTCGGCGTGACGGGGAAATGATCCACGCGCTCGCCGTTCAGCTCGTAGGCCACGCAGACCGGGATTTCGTCGAGGTAGCCCAGCACGTCGAGGTTGGTCATCGCCACCTCCGTCGCACCCTGCATCTCGCAGCCGTAGCGGGTCGCCACACAGTCAAACCAGCCCACGCGGCGCGGGCGGCCGGTCGCGGCGCCGTATTCGCCGCCGGCGTCACGCAGCGCGGTGGCCTCGTCGCCGAACATCTCGCAGGTGAACGGGCCTTCGCCCACGCAGGTGGAGTAGGCCTTCATGATGCCGATGATCGTGTCGAGCCGCGCCTCCGGGATGCCTGCGCCGATAGGAGCGTAGGCCGCGATGGTCGAAGAGCCGGAGGTGTACGGATAGATGCCGTAGTCAATGTCGCGCAGCGCACCGAGCTGGGCCTCAAAGAGCAGGGACTTGTTGTCCTCAATGGCCTCGGAGAGGTAGTCGGTCGTGTCACAGACGTAGTCCTTGAACGGCATGGCGTAGGTGTCGAGCCAGTCCATCATCTCGTCGAGGTCGATGGGGTCATGGTGATAGCCGTTGACGATGAAGAGATTCTTCCACTCGAGAATGTCGGCCAGGCGGGCCTTGAGCGCGTCGCGGTCGGCCAGCTCGCCCATGCGCAGCGCCTTTTTCATGTATTTGTCCGAGTAGGCGGGGGAGATGCCGCGGCGGGTGGAGCCGAACTTCTTGTCCGCCAGACGATCCTCCTCCAGGCAGTCGAGCAGCTTGTGGTACGGCATGCAGATGACGGCCTTGTCGCTGATCTTCAGGTGCTCCGGCGTGATGGTGATGCCGCCGGCGCGCAGACGCTCGACCTCATGGAACATGTGCTCCGTATCAATGACCATGCCGGGGCCGAGCACGTTCACGGTCTCGTCGCGCAGGATGCCGCTCGGCATGAGATTGAGCACGAACTTGCCCTTGTCGTTGATGACGGTGTGGCCGGCGTTGTTGCCGCCCTGATAGCGCACGACGACGTCATACTTCTGACTGAGCAGGTCGACCATGCGGCCCTTGCCCTCGTCACCCCAGTTGATGCCTACAATGGATGTCAGCATATTAGAGAAACCTCCTGTTACTTACACGTTGACGGATGCGTCGCATCCGAGCAGTGTTGTATATTTGTTCAGGACCGGCGTGACCTGCTCGCGCAGGAACGTCTCGGTCTGGTGTACGGCCATGCCGGTGAAGGCATGGGGGTCGACCAATTTATCCAGCTCATCGCGCGTGAGCCCGAAGATCGGGTCGGCAAGAATGCGCTCGAGCAGGTCGTTGCTGCCACCGCCGAGCTTGACGGCTTTGCCGGCGGCCACGCTGTGCTGCCGGATGGCCTCATGCAGCGCCTGCCGGTCGCCGCCCTTTTCCTTGACGCAGTACATGAGAATGTTCTCCGTGGCGAGAAACGGCAGCTCCTCTGCCAGATGCTTTTCGGCCATCTTCGGATACACGGTCAGGCCGCGGATAACGTTGAGGTACAGCGTCAGGATGCCGTCGGTGGCGAGAAACGCCTCCGGGATACTGATGCGGCGGTTGGCCGAGTCGTCGAGCGTGCGCTCGAACCACTGGGCGCTGGCCGTGACGGCGGCATTCTGCAGATCGCAGATGACATAGCGCGACAGGGAGGCAATGCGCTCGCTGCGCATGGGATTGCGCTTGTAGGCCATGGCCGACGAGCCGATCTGGCCGCTCTCGAACGGCTCATCCACCTCCTTGAGGTGGGACAGCAGCCGGATGTCGCTCGAGAACTTCGACGCGCTCTGCGCGATGCCGGACAGCACCTGCAGCACCTGAAAGTCCACCTTGCGCGAATAGGTCTGGCCGCTGACGGGATATGCGCCGGAAAAGCCCATCTTTTCGCAGATCTTCCGCTCGAGCGCGACGACCTTTTGCTCGTCGCCGTCAAACAGGGCGAGGAAGCTTGCACCCGTGCCGGTCGTACCCTTGCAGCCGAGAAGCTTGAGATGCTCCAGCTGGAATTCGAGCTGCTCAAGATCCATCAGCAGATCCTGTGCCCAGAGCGTGGCGCGCTTGCCGACGGTCGTCGGCTGTGCGGCCTGAAAATGCGTGTAGGCGAGCGTCGGCTGCGCCTTGTGCGTCTCGGCAAAGTCTGCCAGCGCCTGAATGACGTTGACCAGCAGGCTGCGGATCTGCTCGAGCGCCTCACGCATGAGGATGATGTCCGTGTTGTCGCCGACGTAGCAGGACGTTGCGCCGAGGTGCAAAATGGGTTTTGCGTCCGGGCAGCACGCGCCGTAGGTCAGCACGTGCGCCATCACGTCATGCCGTACCTCATGCTCGCGCTCGGCGGCATAGGCATAGTCGATGTCCGTGATGTGCGCGCGCAGCTGCTCGAGCTGTGCGTCCGTGATCGGCAGACCGAGCTCCTGCTCGCTCTCCGCCAGCGCGACCCAGAGCCTGCGCCAGGTGGAGAATTTGTTGTCGTCGGAATAAATGTGCTGCATTGTGCGCCCAGCATAGCGGGTGCACAGGGGATTGGTGTAGCGATCGTGCATACGTTATCCTCTTTCTGTGTGGCGCAGTGCCGCCGAGATCAAGCCCTTGAACAGGGGGTGCGCCTTGTTCGGGCGGCTCTTAAACTCGGGATGGTACTGTACGCCGATATAAAAATCGTTTTCGGGGATCTCGATGGTCTCCACAATGTGTCCGTCCGGCGACAGACCGGAGAGCACGAGGCCCTTTTCCTGCATGAGTGTGCGGTAGTTGTTGTTGAACTCGTACCGGTGGCGGTGGCGCTCGGAGATCTCCGCCGTGCCGTAGCATGCCGCCATCTTTGTGCCGGGCACGATGCAGCACGGATACGCGCCGAGGCGCAGCGTGCCGCCCTTGTCGATCTCATCGTTCTGGTCAGGCATGAAGTCGATGACCTTGTTTGTGCTGCTCTCGTCGAACTCGCCGGAATTGGCGTCTGCCAGCCCGCAGACGGAGCGTGCAAACTCGATGACTGCAATCTGCATGCCCAGACAGATGCCGAGGTAGGGAACATTGTGCGTGCGGGCATAGTGCGCGGCCGCAATCTTGCCCTCAATGCCGCGGTTGCCGAAGCCGCCGGGCACGAGGATGCCGTCGCATCCGCCGAGTACCTCCTCTACATTATCGCGCGTGATCGTCTCGCTGTCAATCCATTGAATGTCGACACGCGCGCCATAGACGTATCCGGCGTGGCGCAGTGCCTCGGCCACGGACAGATATGCGTCGTGCAGCTGGACGTATTTTCCCACGAGCCCGATCGTCACGCGGCGCGAGCGGCTGCGGATGCTCTCGAGCATGGCGTCCCACTCGGTCATGTCCGGCGCGGGCGCGTCGATATGCAGCTCACGGCAGACGATCTCGGAAAAGCGGTTGCGCTCGAGCATGATCGGTGCCTCGTACAGTACGGGCAGCGTCATGTTCTCGATCACGCAGTCGGGCTTGACGTTGCAGAACAGGGAGATCTTGCGGAAGATGGACGCCTCGAGCGGCTCGTCGCAGCGCAGCACGATAATGTCCGGGGAAATGCCCATGCCCTGCAGCTCTTTGACCGAGTGCTGCGTGGGCTTTGTCTTGTGCTCCTCGCTGCCATGCAGATACGGCACGAGCGTCACATGGATGTAGAGCGCATTCTCGCGCCCGACCTCCAGCCCGACCTGACGGATGGCCTCAAGAAACGGCTGGCTCTCGATGTCGCCGGTCGTGCCGCCGACCTCGGTGATGACGACGTCGGCGTTCGTCTTGCTGCCGACGCTGTAAATGAAGTCTTTGATCTCATTTGTGATGTGCGGGATGACCTGCACCGTCTCGCCGAGATATTCGCCGCGCCGCTCCTTGTTGAGCACGTTCCAGTAGACCTTGCCGGTTGTGAGATTGGAGTATTTGTTCAGATCCTCGTCGATGAAGCGCTCATAGTGGCCGAGATCGAGATCGGTCTCGGCGCCGTCCTCGGTGACGTACACCTCACCGTGCTGGTAGGGGCTCATCGTGCCGGGGTCTACATTAATATAGGGATCGAGCTTCTGCGCCGCAACCTTCAGGCCGCGCGCCTTGAGCAGACGGCCGAGCGAGGCCGCCGTAATGCCTTTTCCGAGTCCGGAAACAACGCCGCCTGTAACAAAAATGTACTTGGTCATGAATAAGCCCCCTCAATCTTCATAGGTGCGGATGATATTTTCTGCGATGGTGCGCCGCGGCTTGCTGGTGTTCATCGCCTGCTTTTCAATGTATTTGTGCGCCTCCGTCTCCGTCATCTGCAGGTGCTGCACAAGCAGGAGCTTTGCGCGGTTGATGATGCGGATGTCGGCGACCTTCGCCTCCAGCTTTTCCGTCTTGTGCTGCATCTGCTCGAGCTGAATACGCACGGCAGCCAGCAGCCGGATGGTCTGCACGATGAGCGCCTCCGGCGCGTCATTCGGCAGCACCAGCACGCCGGACTGCTCCAGCAGGGCGGCGGCCGCGTCTGCGTGCGTGGGCTCAGCCAGCAGCAGCACCGCCATGCAGCGCCGCTTTTTGAGCTGCAGTGCCAGCTCCTGTCCGGAGCTGCCGGTGACTGGCTCTGCGATGAGCACGCCGTCGATGCCGCCGGCGTCGAACAGGTCGAGTGCTTGCCGGACGCTGTCTGCGTGTTCGAACGGGACGATGCGCGCGCGTGTGAGCAGGGCACCGATGCGCTTGGTCTGCGCCTCAGAGGCGGAGACGAGCAGAGCGCTCACGGTGTGCAGGGACGAATTCATACGCATCACCTCGCAATTTGAAATCGGGGCGGAAAAACAAAAAGACGCTTCCGATGCCGATAAGGGGCACTTTCCCCCAGGTCATCGTGAAACGTCAGCGTTCTCGAAAAGATACCATATGTACTTTCATGACCGTATCAGCGGCACACGGAATTTTTCCAATCAAAAATCCATGTATATAATACACCACGGGTTTTGCACATGTCAAGAATAAAATATTGCCCGGATCTGCCGAAAATTCTGTGAAATCCGCCGAAAGAAATTGCGCCCGGCCCGCTTGACATTTTTCTGCAACAGGCGTATATTTTCCACATTGAAACGGCAATGGCGTCGTGGAGAGCGAATGATCTCCGGGCACCAGTGCCGTTTTTTCGTTGTTGACACAGATTTTGAAACATAGAAAGGGGACCTGGAAAATGGATAAGATCTCTGACATTTTTGGCTCTATGGTATTCAACGACGCAGTCATGCGCGAGCGGCTGCCGAAGGAGACCTACCGGCAGGTGCAGGCGACGATGGAAAAGGGCAAGCGTCTCGATGACGATGCCGCGCGCATCGTGGCCAATGCCATGAAAGACTGGGCGATCGAGAAGGGCGCGACGCACTTCACGCACTGGTTCCAGCCGATGACCGGCATCACCGCCGAGAAGCATGACAGCTTCATCTCTCCCTGCGGCGGCGGTCAGGTGATCATGGAGTTTTCCGGCAAGGAGCTTGTCCGCGGCGAGCCGGATGCTTCCAGCTTCCCGTCCGGCGGCCTGCGCGCGACGTTTGAAGCGCGCGGCTATACCGCGTGGGATCCGACGTCCTATGCCTTTATCAAGGATAACGTCCTGTGCATCCCGACGGCGTTCTGCTCCTACGGCGGTGAGGCGCTCGATAAAAAGACGCCGCTGCTGCGCAGCGCGGAGGCACTCAACCGTCAGGCTCTGCGTGTCATCCACCTGTTCGGCAACGCGGATGTGACCGCCGTGCGCACGACGGTCGGCCCCGAGCAGGAGTATTTCCTCGTGGACAAAGATGTCTATAACCGCCGCAAGGATCTGATCTACACCGGACGCACGCTCTTCGGTGCAAAGCCGCCGAAAGGTCAGGAGCTTGACGATCACTATTTCGGCAGCATCAAGCCGCGCGTTGCGGCATTCATGAAGGATCTCGATGAGGAGCTCTGGAAGCTCGGTGTTTATGCCAAGACCGAGCACAACGAGGTCGCTCCCGCGCAGCACGAGCTTGCGCCCGTGTTCACGACCGGCAACATCGCCGCTGACCAGAACCAGCTGACGATGGAGATCATGCAGAAGGTGGCCTCGCGCCACGGCATGGTCTGCCTGCTGCATGAAAAGCCGTTTGCCGGCGTCAACGGTTCCGGCAAGCACAACAACTGGTCGCTGACCACCAACACCGGCATGAACCTGCTTGAGCCCGGCGAGACACCTGCGGAAAACGCGCAGTTCCTGCTGTTCTTGTGCGCGGTCATTCAGGCCGTGGACGACTATCAGGATATGCTGCGCATCAGCGTGGCGTCGGCCGCCAATGACCACCGTCTCGGCGCGAACGAGGCGCCTCCGGCGATTGTTTCGATGTACGTCGGCGACGAGATCGAGGAGATCCTCAACGCGATCGTTGACGAGACGGCCTACTGCGGCAAGGAAAGACAGCTGATGAAGATCGGCGTGCACGCGCTGCCGCGCTTCCCCAAGGACACGACCGACCGCAACCGCACCTCGCCCTTCGCCTTTACCGGCAATAAATTCGAGTTCCGTATGCCGGGCTCCTCGGCCTCCATTTCCGGCATCAACGTCGTGCTCAACACGGCGGTTGCCGAGAGCCTTGAGCAGTTTGCTGATGCGCTCGAGGGCAGCAAGGACTTTGAGGCCGATCTGCAGGCGCTCATCCGCAGCGTGCTCATCAAGCACAAGCGCATCCTCTTCAAGGGCAACGGTTATGACGAGGCATGGATCGCAGAGGCGGAGCGCCGCGGTCTGCTGAACCTGCGCACGACGCCCGAAGCGCTGCCGTATTACCTTGCCGACAAGAACGTGGCGCTCTTTACCAAGCACCATGTCTACACCCGCACCGAGATGGAGGCACGCTATGAGATCCACCTCGAAAACTACAGCAAGATCCTCAACATCGAGGCTTTGACCATGCTCGAGATGGCGCGGCGCGACATCATGCCCGCCGTCAGCAGCTATCTGCGCG
>ERZ773192.2842-NODE-2842-length-13942-cov-2.983366_pt1 | contig 13942 bp, 10 predicted proteins | sample MGYA00581010_ERZ773192 | MGnify/ENA primary metagenome ERZ773192 (study PRJEB29015, sample SAMEA2737741) | human gut metagenome | biome: human gut; feature: human-associated habitat; material: faeces | place: China | collected 2012 ...
CAGAATCATGAATGCTTGTCAATCCTTCCACTTCATCAATCAAATATCCCGTTGCCTTCATTTTACCGAAGAGACCTACTGCAAAGTAAGGACCGAAATTGCCAAAGATGGCAAAGTTGTCATTGATGGCGTATTTGTAGCCCATGTGTATAGGTATTTCTAAATAGTAGGGATTGAATTTCAGAGATGCATCATTCCCATTTATTTGCGCACCTTTTAAAGAGAGTAATGCAGCCATGTCAAGATAAACACCTTGGGCTATCTGAGGTAATTCTTTTTCAGCCTTGATGCCGACATGGAAACCCACCTTGCTGTCAAGACCGTCAGTAGAAAATTTACTGGAATTCATACCTGCCATCGCTCCCCATTTGAGTCCTTCTTGCGCATGAGTCCCCATAATACAAGCTATAGACAAAACAAATAATACTAAAATCTTTTTCATTATAATATGTTTTTAGGTTATTGATGTCGCAAAAGTATGACTTCATTTAAAGAAGAGGTGTATAAAAAGTGTATAATCCCAGCTGTATAATGTTTTATATGTGTAAAAATGTAGTGAATTTACCTTTGGCAGAGTCTGTTTAGAGTTTCTTTCAATGAGGTTTCTTTGCGTGATAATCCCATCTTTTGTTCTAGAATTCGGTTTGCCTTTTTGTAGATGGTGTCCCGCGTGCAATTCAGTAAGTAGGCTAAATGCATAATAGGGAAATTGGTCAGGTATAAGCAGCAGAGATGAATTTCTTCTGGTGTCAGGTGGTATTCAGATTGTAAGTATAGGGTGATGTTGCTTTGGCAACGGTCGGTCTCTGCAATCAGTTGTAGCCAATCTTCGTCCTCCATTGTTTCTTCGGACTTATCGTGCTCCTTGCAGGAAAGAATGATGCGTCTCATCTTGTTGTGGATATCCGAATGGTTGAAGCTTTCTTTTAATAAGCAGTTTCTTTCGATATTCAACTTGTGCAATTCGCCGCATAGTTTCTGCTGCTGTTCTTTGTTGTTATGGTATTTCTCTATTTTATTTTGCAGAAATGTTATTTTTTCCTCTTTGCTTTGGAGTTCTAGCTTGAGTATTCTGTATTGTTCTTGTATGGCAACTTGCTCAGTGGCTAATTTATTCTTATCCTTTTGAAGTTGTTTAGCACGGTTGCGGTATCTTTCTAAAGAGAAAAAGGTGACGATGATGATAATTCCAACCGAAACAAGGAAAATGTAGGTGTGCTTGTTGATGGAAGAATCATATTTTTCTTTTTGTTGTATAATTTGCTGTTTGTTTTCTGCATCAATAATTTCGTAAGGGTAGCGGCTGTTCTGTATACTGTCCAAATAGGCAGAGTAGTTACGCTCCATTTCTAAGGAGGTGGCTAAATCTCCTTGTTCTTTGGCTATGTTGGCCAGATACATATATATACCAGCCTTAATAGCAACATTCTTTGTGGGGAGAGCTTTTTGTAGATAGTAGCGAGCGGAGTCGTATTGTGATATTTGATAATATGCGCTTCCAAGCTGGTCGTAAGCTTCGTAGCATGTTGTGCGGTTCTTTTGTATGCTAAGATTCCGTTTGGCAAATTCTATCGACTTTTCTCCATTTTCCATCCAATTGTACAATAGACCCAGTGCTGAGAATATCTCTCCTCTTAATTGCATGTTTGATAGCTTTTCAGCAATGCCAAGTGCCTCCAGTATCATTCTTTCGGCTTCGGGATAGAATTCTTCTCCTTTTTCCATACAGATGAGTCCTCGTCGTGACAGAACTTCTGCTTGAAGAACAGAGTCCTTTAGCTGAATACCTATTTGTTGTGCCAATTGATAGCTGGAATCGGCTTGTGTATTTAGGTTTTGTGAATAGTATAGATAACCTATATTCAGGTAGATAAGTCTTAACAGACGTTTCTCTCCTGCTTCTTCAGCCAAAGGTTGAGCTATAAGGTACTGGGTCATGGCTTCTTTTTTCTTTCGTGAATCCCGGTAGACGCAGCCGGAATAGTAATGGGCCCTTGCCCGCTTTTCTATGTCGTTTGTGCCGTTGTAGTAGGTCAGGGCCGATTGTATCAGGGAATCATTGGTTTGGATAATGTAGTTCTTATCTCTTGCTTCTGTCATTAATAGGCCATAATAAGCACTGTCAGCTTGGGTCTGCAGGCTGTTTGTCGGGAATGCTTCGAGCATAGATAGGGCAGTGTCCGGTTGCTGAACGATGAGCGAGTCAATTGCAATCAGGTACTTATTATAGTTCACTCGGGTATTGCAAGCAATGGACAGAAGTACGATTAGGACAGATAGGGTTGTGATAATAGCTTTTCTCATGTGGTGAACAAAGTTCTCAGTTAAGTCGGGTGCAAAGGTACATCTTTTTCATTATTTACTCATATAATTGCTTGGGCATATTGAAGTTTGAAGAAAATTGTGTGGAAGTTAGGAGTAAAGATGGAAAATAAATGAGCCGGCTATTATTAAGATGACAATGTATGAGTGTACATGGTGCTGGAGAAGTATGCAAGGACACAAAAGAAAGTAGAGAATGTGGGCATTTAGGCAGAAATAACCTGAAACCCTTTTCCATTCCCTCGTTTTCTTGTATCTTTGCGACCTCATAATTCACTTAACTACAAGCAATGAAGGAATTTCTGCAGCTGATGCGACGCTTTGTGTCGCCTTACAAGAGATATATCGGTTGGGCAATCGTGCTCAATGTACTGTCTGCCATATTCAACGTATTTTCATTCACATTGTTGATTCCTATTCTCAATATCCTCTTCAAAACGGGGGAGAATACCAAAGTGTACGAGTACATGGAGTGGGGGAGCGAAGGCATCAAGGAAGTGGCGGTGAATAATTTCTATTACTACGTCACCCAGATGATTGAGACACACGGGCCACAGATGACATTGCTGTTCATGGGGCTCTTCCTTGCTTTCATGACCATGCTGAAGACTTCCTGCTATTTCGGTTCTTCCGCCATTATGATTCCCCTTCGTACGGGAGTGGTACGCGATATCCGCGTGATGGTCTATTCCAAAGTGATGCACTTGCCGCTCGGCTTTTTCTCTGAAGAAAGGAAAGGGGACATCATTGCACGTATGAGCGGTGACGTAGGCGAAATTGAAAACTCCATTACCAGCTCACTGGATATGCTGCTCAAGAATCCTATCCTGATTCTGCTTTATTTTTCCACTCTGATTGTAACCAGCTGGCAGCTGACTCTGTTTACTGTCCTGGTATTGCCGGGTATGGGCTGGCTGATGGGAAAAGTCGGCAAGAAACTGAAACGTAAGTCGTTGGAAGCCCAAGGGAAATGGAGTGATACCATGTCGCAACTGGAAGAGACGCTTGGTGGACTGCGTATAATCAAGGCTTTCATAGCCGAAGACAAGATGGTAGACCGTTTTAAGCAATGCAGCGACGAGCTGCGTGATGCCACCAACAAGGTAGCCATCCGTCAGTCGTTGGCACATCCGATGAGTGAATTCCTCGGTACGCTACTCATTGTATTGGTACTGTGGTTCGGTGGTCTGCTTATTCTGGGCGACGGCACTTCCATGGAAGCATCAACGTTCATCTTCTATATGGTGATTCTGTACAGTATCATCAATCCGTTGAAAGACTTTGCAAAGGCAGGATACAACATTCCAAAGGGTCTGGCATCCATGGAACGTGTGGACAAAATACTGAAAGCCGAGAATCCCATTAAGGAACCGGTAAACCCGTTGCCGCTGCACGGGATGAATGACCGGATTGAATTTAAGGACCTCTCCTTCAGTTACGACGGCAAGCGCGAAGTGTTGAAGCACGTCAATCTGATGGTGCCCAAAGGACAGACCATTGCACTTGTCGGCCAGTCCGGTTCCGGCAAGTCGACATTGGTGGATTTGCTGCCGCGCTATCACGATGTGCAGTTAGGTGAGATTACAATTGACGGTGTGAATATTAAGAATTTTCGCATCCACGACCTGCGTGCGTTGATAGGAAACGTGAACCAAGAGGCCATTCTGTTCAATGACACCTTCTTCAACAACATTGCCTTCGGTGTGGAAAATGCAACTATGGAGCAGGTGGTCGAAGCGGCAAAGATTGCCAATGCCCACGACTTCATCATGGAGACCGAACTCGGTTATCAGACCAACATTGGCGACCGTGGCGGCAAGCTTTCCGGCGGACAGCGCCAGCGTATCAGTATTGCCCGTGCCATCTTGAAGAATCCGCCTATCCTGATACTCGATGAGGCCACTTCAGCACTCGATACCGAAAGCGAACGACTGGTGCAGGAGGCTCTGGAACGGCTAATGAAGACCCGTACCACGATTGCCATCGCCCACCGCCTTTCCACCATCAAGAATGCGGATGAGATTTGTGTACTCTATGAAGGTGAAATCGTGGAACGTGGTAAGCACGAGGAACTTCTCGAGAAGAACGGCTATTATAAGAGACTGAATGATATGCAGTCTCTCTCATAGCAATAAAATTCTGCGTACTTTGCTTCCACCCGCTTGTGCTAGGCTGTTATGACTAAATAGGAAGTTAATTTCCTGCAAACAGCATATTAATTCTTCTTTCTCTTCTATACTTCTTACGCAGAATCTATGATGTAGGTGGGTGTTGATGGCTGCCGGCAGAGTGTTTCACGGCTTGTTAGGCAATGATGAATAAAGGGCGTTCTTTTGCCTTTTACGCTTTTTTAATATCTGCTTGCTTCCATTCTATCACTAATTATCCTATTTTTGCAAAGAACACATACATAAACATTGCAAATATCATGAAAAAATTATATCCAACGTCTACGACGACAGCTACTATGACTATCAGTCCAAGTACTCTTAATCATGTAATTCAATCGACCCCGATAATACTATAACTGTAAATATTTAATATTCGCCTACCATGAAAATAAAAGTTGGTTTGATAGGGTTCGGCAGAATGGGGCAAATGTATTGGGAGGAAATGCAGAAAAGCGGTCGATGGGACATCGCATATATCTGCGATACCGATCCGGCCTCCCGAGAATTGGCAAGAAACCTTTCCCCTTCATCCAGAATCATATCCGATGAACAAGAAATCTTTGATGACCAGAGTGTAGAAGCTGTTGGTCTTTTTGCATTGGCAAATTCCAGAAAAGAACAAATAGAGAAAGCTGTCCGGAGCAATAAGCATATCCTGACGGAGAAACCCATTGCCGATACCATTGATAAGGAATGGGAAATTGTGGACCTGATTGAAAAGTATGATCGCATTGCCGCTGTCAACCTTTATCTGCGGAACTCCTGGTATCACCAGGCTATGAAGCAGTTTATCGATGAAGGCGAGATTGGCGAACTGGCTATCTTGCGCATCTGCCACATGACTCCGGGATTGGCGCCGGGCGAGGGACACGAATATGAGGGTCCCGCCTACCACGACTGCGGCATGCACTACATAGACATTGCCCGCTGGTATGCCGACAGTGAATACAAGACCTGGCATGCCCAAGGCATGCGGATGTGGGACTACAAGGACCCTTGGTGGGTACAGTGCCACGGTACGTTCGAGAACGGCATCGCCTTCGATGTCACACAAGGCTTCGTCTACGGACAACTCTCCAGAAACCAGACTCATAATGCATATACGGACATTATCGGTACAAAAGGTATCGTGCGCATGACGCATGATTTCCGGACTGCCGTAGTGGAACTTCACGGCGTGAACCGTACGCTTCGCCTGGAGAAACCGTTTGGCGGAAAGAACCTGGACAAGCTCTGCAACATTATGGCAGACTCCATCGAGAGCGGGAAACGCGATCCGAGATTGCCGCAGATGCGAGACTCGGCCATTGCTTCCCAATACGGATGGACCTTCCTGGAGGATGCGCGCCGCCACGACCTGCCCGGCATAGGCGACTTGCAGACGCTGGAGGAAATCAGGGAGCGCCGGAGGCATATGAAAGAAGGTTACGGACTGCTCCGTCCGAAGAAGACGGTAGTCTGATGCCTACTGTAATTAAGGATTGTTTTAAAACTCATTATATTAACCGATTTTAAAATCTAAAGAACCATGTCGAAATTTACAAGAAGAGAATTTCTTAAGACCGGAGGTTTAGCTTTGGCGGGTCTTACCATTGCTCCAAGCAGCATTTTGGGTAAGAGCCACGGACACGTGCCTCCCAGTGACCGTTTGAACATTGCTGCCGTAGGTATCGGCGGTATGGGACACACCAACATCAACCATGTGAAGGCTACGGAAAATATCGTGGCGCTTTGTGACGTAGACTGGCGCTACGCGAAAGGTGTGTTCGATGAGCTTCCCAATGCGAAGAAGTATTGGGACTATCGTAAGATGTACGATGAGATGGGTAAGGACATCGATGCCGTTATCATCGCTACTGCCGACCATACACATGCCATCATTACTGCTGATGCCATGACGATGGGCAAACATGTATATTGCCAGAAACCGTTGACGCACTCCGTATATGAGTCCCGTCTGCTTACCCGCCTGGCCGCTTCTACGGGAGTAGTTACCCAGATGGGTAACCAGGGTTCCTCGGACGAGGGTACCGACTTGGTATGCGAGTGGATATGGAACGGCGAAATCGGTGACGTGACGAAGGTGGAATGTGCTACCGACCGTCCCATCTGGCCGCAAGGATTGAATGTTCCCGAAAAGGAAGACCGCATTCCCAAAACCCTGAACTGGGATTTGTTTACCGGTCCTGCCAAGATGAATCCATATAACGAAATCTATCATCCCTGGAACTGGCGCGGATGGTGGGATTATGGTACGGGTGCTTTGGGCGATATGGCTTGCCACATCCTGCACCAGCCGTTCAGAGCTTTGAAGTTGCTGTATCCTACCAAGGTAGAAGGTTCATCTACATTGTTGCTCAATGCCTGCGCTCCGCAAGCACAGCATGTGAAGCTGACTTTCCCCGCACGTGAGAATATGCCGAAGGTGGCTATGCCCGAAGTGGAAGTTCACTGGTATGATGGTGGCATGATGCCCGACCGTCCGAAAGGCTTCCCCGAAGGAAAGCAACTGATGCAGAGCGGTGGCGGTCTGACTATCTTCCACGGAACGAAGGATACGCTGATTTGCGGTTGCTACGGACAGAACCCGTGGTTACTTTCTGGTCGTGTGCCCAATGCACCGAAGGTTTGCCGCCGTGTGCCGAAGGCTATGAATGGCGGTCATGAGATGGACTGGGTACGTGCTTGTAAGGAAAGTCCTTCCAGCCGCGTGATGCCTAAGTCTGATTTCTCCGAAGCGGGACCGATGAACGAAATGGTGGCAATGGGTGTATTGGCTATCCGTCTGCAGGGCCTGAACAAGACACTGGAATGGGACGGAGCCAACATGCGCTTTACCAATATTGGCGACGACGAGACATTGCGTACAGTCATCAAGGACGGCTTCAAGATACACAACGGCCATCCAAGCTTCGACAAGACATGGACAGATCCGGTAAATGCCAAAGCTTTTGCAGAAGAGCTCATCAAGCATAACTACCGTGAAGGCTGGAAGTTGCCCGATATGCCCAGATAAACATTAAAAAGAGTATCGGAACCAGGTTCCGATGCTCATAAACGAATACTAATCATTTAATTTTTCAGATTATGAAGAAAATATATTATTCTTTGGCTTGTTGCCTTATCGGAGGTATGCTCGCCTCTTGCGGTGGCGGTGCAAAGAAATCGAACGCTACGGAGGAAGCTGCAGCTCCTACTACTACTGCGGTGTCTTATTCCAAGTCTCTGAAAGCGCCTGAAACGGACAGCTTGAACCTGCCGATTGATGCGGACGGTTATATCACTATCTTTGATGGAAAGAGCCTGGACGGATGGCGTGGATACGGTAAGGACAAAGTGCCTTCCAGATGGATTATTGAGGATGGTTGCCTCAAATTCTGCGGAACCGGTACCGGCGAAGGACAGACCGGTGAGGGCGGTGACTTGATTTTCGCCCATAAGTTCAAGAACTTTGAGCTGGAACTGGAATGGAAGATTTCCAAAGGTGGTAACTCCGGTATCTTCTATCTGGCTCAGGAAGTTACTTCAAAGGACAAGGACGGCAACGAAGTGCTGGAACCCATCTATATCTCTGCTCCCGAATTCCAGGTGCTGGACAACGCCAATCATCCGGATGCCAAGCTGGGTAAGGACAACAACCGTCAGGCTGCTTCCTTGTACGACATGATTCCTGCCGTTCCGCAGAACGCCAAACCTTTCGGCGAATGGAACAAGGCCAAGATTATGGTATACAAAGGTACTGTAGTTCACGGACAGAACGATGAAAACGTATTGGAATATCACTTGTGGACCAAGCAATGGACTGAAATGTTGCAGGCCAGCAAGTTCAGCGAAGAGAAGTGGCCCTTGGCTTTCGAACTGTTGAACAACTGCGGAGGCGAAAACCACGAAGGCTTTATCGGTGTGCAGGATCATGGCGACGATGTTTGGTACCGCAACATTCGCGTAAAGGTTCTCGACTAATCCCTTCTAAAAAGATAGTACTATGAGAATCAAACATATGATGATTGTGTCAGCACTGTGCTTATCCATGGCCACAAGCTGCAGCAGCCACAGCACGGAAACAACGTCGGAAACGACGAAAAAGGAAGTAGCCATCCAGCTCTACTCTGTAAGAGACCTGGTGAAGGACGGCAGTAACCTCGACCGGATTCTGAAGGATTTGGCTGATATGGGCTATACCAGTGTGGAGGCCGCCAACTACAATGACGGTAAGTTCTACGGCAAGACTCCCCAGGAGTTCAAACAGATGGTGGAAAAGAGCGGTATGACCGTGCTTTCTTCGCACACTACCCACGGGTTGTCGGACGAGGAACTGGCTTCGGGCGACTTTACGGAAGCCTTGAAATGGTGGGATCAGTGCATTGCTGCCCATAAGGAGGCCGGTATGGAGTATATCGTGACTCCGTATCTCTCCGTTCCCAAGACATTGAAAGACTTGCAGACCTACTGCGACTATTACAATGAGGTGGGCAAGCGTTGCCAGGCTGCCGGTCTGAAATACGGTTACCACAATCATGCCCATGAATTCCAGAAAGTGGAAGACAAGGAGCTGATGCTGGACTACATGCTGCAACACACCAATCCCGAATATGTATTCTTCCAGATGGACGTTTACTGGGTAGTGCGTGGCCAGAACAGCCCGGTGGATTACTTTAACAAGTATCCCGGACGTTTCACCATGCTCCATATCAAGGATCACCGCGAGATTGGGCAGAGTGGTATGGTAGGTTATGATGCTATCTTCAAGAATACGGATACTGCCGGCGTGCGCCACATCGTAGCTGAGATTGAGAAATACAGCTGTCCCGTAGAAGAGAGTGTGAAACAGAGTCTTGACTACTTGCTCGATGCTCCTTTCGTGAAAGCATCGTATAGCAAATAAAACATGATGGCGGCTATTCATTCATAAGCTCGGCCGCATCATTTTCTTGACGCGGGCACCACCGGATGAAGAATCCGGGGTGCCCGCGTTTTTTTACTTCCTTCCGAAGTCGGCCGGAATCTCTCCCCATTGTTTTGTCTCCCATTTCAGGATGCGGGTGGTGTAGGTGTTTTCGCGCAACCACTTTTCCGCACGTTCTATCAGGCGGAAAAGCTCTTCGGTCTTGGCGTCACGCGGCAGTTTGGTCTTGCATTTTTTCTGTTTTATCCAGTTGATGGCGTTCACGCTGTCACTGTAGATGGGCATGTCGAAACCTTTCTGTTTCAACAAGGCAAGTCCGTGGACAATGGCAAGGAACTCGCCGATATTGTTGGTTCCGTACATCGGCCCGAAGTGGAAGATTTCCTGACGGCTGGCGACGTGTACTCCCCGGTACTCCATGGCACCGGGGTTTCCGCTGCAAGCCGCGTCTACGGCAAGGCTGTTTTCTGCGACGGCGGCAGGAAGGGGAGCGTCGGCGCCGGGAATAGTCTTGGCAGGAGAAGGGGCCGACCGCTTGATGTACGCGTACGGCGAAGAGGCAAAGGCTTTTTCCGCTTCCTCGCGTGATTCGAACGACTTGTATTTTGCTCCTTCGTAGCCTTTGGTCTGTAGTTGGCAGTCTGTCCAGGAAGTGTAGATACCCGGGCTGACTCCCGCCCATACGACGTAATATTTTTCTTTCTTCATAACTGCGGACAAAGGTAAAAAAGAAAATCCGAACAACTTAACTCTTTTATTTGTTTCTTTGTATGGCGGATATAAAATAAATAAGAGAAAACTCAATAAAAAAAGAAAGGACAAAAAATGAAGAGAACATTTGCAGAAGCCATGGCGCATCGCCGTAGTTATTACTCTATCGGCAGCGATTCGTCGGTGCTGGATGAAGAAATAGTACACATTATTCGTGAAGCCGTAAAGAATGTGCCGTCAGCTTTCAATTCACAGTCTACAAGAATTGTATTGCTGCTGGGCGACGAACATAAGAAATTGTGGAACATCGTGAAGGAAACCCTGAAAGCACGCATCTCTGCCGAGGCTTTTGCCAAGACGGAAGCCAAGATTGACGGCTGTTTTGCTAGCGGACACGGTACTGTGCTCTATTTTGAAGACACTTCTGTAGTCAAGAAGCTGCAGGAAGCATTCCCTTCCTATAAGGATAATTTCCCCACTTGGTCACAGCATACCTCCGCTATGCACCAGTTTGCCATCTGGACTATGCTGGAAGATATGGGGTTGGGCGCCTCCCTGCAACATTATAACCCCTTGATTGACGACGAGGTACGTCGCACCTGGAACCTGCCCGACGACTGGATGATGATTGCACAGATGCCCTTCGGTACACCCACCGGTGAACCGGGAGAAAAGGAATTCGAAGATTTAAGTAAGCGTATCAAAATTTTTCTCTGATACAGAGGCGTTTTCAGCTTGGAATTGCTACCTTTGCAGGAAACCTGTAACTCGTAGCAGATATGATACGTATTTTCTTGACCGGCTACATGGGAGCCGGTAAAACTACTTTAGGAAAGGCTTTTGCCCGCGAAATGAATGTGCCGTTCATTGATTTGGACTGGTACATCGAAGAACGTTTTCACAAATCAATCCGTGAATTGTTCACCGAGCGGGGAGAAGCCTCTTTTCGTGAATTGGAGCGAAACATGCTGCATGAAGTAGGGGAATTTGAGGATGTCGTGGTCTCTACCGGTGGCGGTACTCCTTGTTTTTTTGACAATATGGAGTATATGAACGGTTGCGGGCAGACGGTGTTTCTGGATGTACACCCCGATATTCTGTTCCGCCGGCTCCGGGTGGCGAAGCAGCAACGCCCCATCCTGCAAGGCAAGACGGACGAAGATTTGCGCACCTTCATTGTGGAGGCGCTGGATAAGCGTGAGCCTTTCTACTCGCAGGCCCGTTATCGCTTTGATGCCGGTTATCTGGAAAGCCGCAGCCAGATTAGCGAATCCGTGCAACGGTTACGCCAACTTTTAGGACTTTAATCCCTTGTAAATGTGTATTTTTCAGTCCGAGGAGCTGGATATATTAGATTTATGTGTATTTTTGTCGCCCCCTTTATAAGACACACTATAGTGGGAAAATAGTAAATTGTAAATAGTCTAATAGTAAATGTACTGATGAGAAAATGGCGTATTGAAGATTCAGAAGAGCTGTACAACGTAACTGGTTGGGGCACTTCGTACTTTGGTATCAATGACAAAGGTCATGTTGTGGTGACACCGCGTAAGGATGGGGTTGCCGTCGATTTAAAAGAGTTGGTGGACGAGTTGCAGTTGCGCGATGTAGCGGCTCCGGTATTGGTGCGTTTTCCCGATATTCTGGACAACCGCATCGAGAAGGTGTCCTGCTGCTTCAGACAGGCAGCCGACGAGTACGGGTATAAAGGAGAGAACTTTATTATCTATCCCATTAAAGTGAATCAGATGCGTCCCGTGGTAGAAGAGATGATTAACCATGGGAAGAAGTTCAATCTGGGGCTGGAAGCGGGTTCAAAGCCGGAGTTGCATGCTGTGATAGGGGTCAATACAGACCCGGGTTCCCTCGTGGTTTGTAACGGATATAAGGACGAGAGCTTCATTGAACTGGCACTGTTGGCACAGAAAATGGGCAAACGCATTTTTCTTGTTGTAGAGAAACTTAATGAGTTGAATCTTATTGCCAAGATGGCGAAGCAATTGAAGGTGAAACCTAATATCGGCATTCGCATTAAATTGGCTTCCAGTGGAAGTGGCAAATGGGAAGAAAGCGGAGGAGATGCCAGCAAGTTCGGACTGACATCCAGTGAACTGCTCGAAGCGCTGGACTTCTTGGAGAAAAAAGATATGAAGGACTGTCTGAAGCTGATACATTTCCATATCGGCAGTCAGATAACCAAGATACGCCGCATCAAGAATGCTTTGCGTGAAGCTTCGCAATTCTTTGTGCAGCTGAACAAGATGGGCTTCAACATCGAATTCGTGGATACCGGTGGCGGTATGGGAGTTGATTATGACGGTACACGCTCTTCAAGTAGCGAAAGCTCCGTCAACTATTCCATCCAGGAATATGTCAACGATGTGGTGTCGACTTTCGTCGATGTTGCCGACAAACACGGGTTCCCTCATCCCAATATCATTACCGAGACGGGACGCAGCCTGACTGCCCATCACTCCGTGCTTATCTTCGAAGTGCTGGAAACGGCTTCCCTGCCCGAAATGGACGACGACTGGGAACCGGGAGAGGATGCTCACGAACTGGTGAAGGAACTGTATGACATCTGGGATAATCTGAGCCAGCGCAGTATGCTGGAACCTTGGCACGATGCGCAGCAGATACGCGAAGAGGCACTCGACCTTTTCAGCCATGGCATCGTCGACCTGAATACGCGTGCACAAATAGAGAAACTCTACTGGAGTATCTGCCGCGAAATCAACTCCATTGCCAGCGGCATGAAGCACTGCCCCGAGGAATTCCGCAAGTTGAGCAAGCTGCTTGCCGACAAGTATTTCTGTAACTTCTCGCTCTTCCAGTCCCTGCCGGACTCCTGGGCGATAGACCAGATATTCCCCATCATGCCTATCCAGCGTCTGGACGAACGGCCGGACCGGACGGCTACCTTGCAGGACATTACCTGCGATTCGGACGGTAAGATTGCCAACTTTATCTCTACCAAGAACGTGTCCCATTACTTGCCGGTACACTCCTTGAAGAGTAAGGAACCCTATTATGTGGGTGTGTTCCTGGTGGGTGCCTATCAGGAAATTCTCGGCGATATGCACAATCTGTTCGGCGATACGAATGCGGTACACGTATCCGTGAGCGATAAGGGGTATACGATAGAGCAGGTTATCGACGGTGAGACGGTGGCGGAAGTGCTGGATTACGTGCAGTATAGTCCGAAGAAGCTGGTGCGTACGTTGGAGACCTGGGTGAGCCAGTCGGTAAAGGAAGGACGCATCTCCCTGGAAGAAGGCAAGGAATTTTTGTCTAATTACCGTTCCGGTTTGTACGGATACACATATTTGGAATAATGAGAGAGAAACTGACTGTAATCAAGGTGGGTGGCAAAATCGTGGAAGAGGAAGCCACCCTCTGCAAGTTGTTGGATGACTTTGCCGCCATCGAAGGATATAAAGTCCTGGTGCACGGCGGCGGACGTTCGGCAACGAAAATCGCAGCCCTGTTGGGTATTGAAAGCAAAATGGTGAATGGACGCCGCATCACCGATGCCGAGACTTTGAAGGTGGTGACAATGGTGTATGGCGGACTGGTGAACAAGAACATAGTGGCCGGTTTGCAGGCACGAGGCGTGAATGCGCTCGGCCTGACGGGTGCGGACATGGACGTGATCCGTTCCGCAAAGCGTCCGGTAAAGGAGGTGGACTATGGTTTCGTGGGCGATGTAAAGCAGGTGAACGGAGCGTTCCTGAGCGAACTCATCCATAAAGGCGTTGTTCCGGTAATGGCCCCGCTGACACACGATGGCGAGGGACACATGCTGAATACGAATGCCGATACCATTGCCGGA
>ERZ773192.2843-NODE-2843-length-13941-cov-4.656993_pt1 | contig 13941 bp, 9 predicted proteins | sample MGYA00581010_ERZ773192 | MGnify/ENA primary metagenome ERZ773192 (study PRJEB29015, sample SAMEA2737741) | human gut metagenome | biome: human gut; feature: human-associated habitat; material: faeces | place: China | collected 2012 ...
GTTCATCTTTCGTTGCGGGCCAGGGGGCATCTTCGAGTTTCGATGCCAGTTCAAGCGTCCAATACATAGTCACAATATTTTTAAGTTCCCAATTGTCAACGGATTATTTGTCCTCAAGGGGTGTTAACCCGTTATGGCTGATTTGCAAAAGTATAAAAAAAACGAGAAAAACAAAGAAAAATCGGCAAAACATCGTGTGTGTGTTATTATGTGGTTGGTAACCAATGTTTTGAGCGGTGAAAAAAACTCGGCTGCAAATTGCGGCGAAAGGGTTTTGCCTCCTCCGGCGGGCGGCGTTCCGTGGAATATGCCGCCGTCGTTTTTTTGCGGAGTTCGTTTTTTATCGTATTTTTGTTATGATTCGAAATAATACGACTTATTTTAAAAACGAAAACCCCGACTCCATGATCCGCATCAGCCGCTTTTTCCTGCCGTTTCTCTGTTGTCTGACGGCGCCTGCCCTCGCCGGTACGCAAACCCGCTGGGAGGTGGTTCCCGACAGCACGGCCATCGTGTGGAATGTCCGCGAGGGCGATTCGCACCGGGACCATATCGAAATGAGCGGATTGCGGATTTCCGCCGTCCTGCGCTACGGTGTCGGCGCCGACGGCAGTTTCCGGTTCGAACGCAGTATCGTGTGGCCGATGCTGCGCACCATCCCGAACAATACGCACGGTTCGCTGATGCGGCGTTTCGTGTGGGACGTTCCCCGGATGCTTTCGGTCAATGAGAATTGCCTTCAGCAGGAGAAGGTCCGCCGGATCGTGCTCGACGGCACGATGACCGTCGAGAGCGACTGGACGGCGGTCAAAGGCTCGCTTTCGCTGACGCGTGTCCTTTTCCCGTCGGTCGACGAGGCTGCCTTCTGCGAAAAATACATCCTGAAGAATACGGGCGAGAAGCCGCTTTACGTCGAGATTCCCCGGGCGCGTTCGGTGATCCGGACAGCTCCGGCAAAGGGCGTGGAGGGCAGTTACGAACTGGTGGCCGAGATCTGCGGCGACACGGCGCTGATGCTCGCTCCGCGGGCCGAGGTCGCTTTCGGGGCCTTTTTCAGCGGCCGCCGGTCCGGGGACGAAGCCTTGGCGCTGAACGCCGACGCGGAGTGCGCCAAACGCCGTGCGCTGGTGGCCGAATGGCAGCGCAATCTGGTGCTGGACACCCCCGACCCCGTGATCGACGCCATGTTCGCCTTTGCGAAAATCCGCGCTGCGGAGAGCATCTACGACACCAAGGGCGGTCTGATGCACGGTCCCGGCGGCGAGCGTTTCTATGCCGCGATCTGGGCCAACGACCAGGCCGAGTACATCAACCCGTTCTTCCCCTTCCTGGGCTACGACCGGGGCAACCGCTCGGCGCTCTGCTCGTTCGGCTATTTCGCCCGCTACATGAATCCCGACTACCGGCCGATTCCCAGTTCGATCATAGCCGAAGGAACCGACATCTGGAACGGCGCGGGCGACCGCGGCGATGCAGCCATGATCGCCTACGGTGCGGCGCGTTATGCGCTGGCGCGCGGCGATGCCGCCGAAGCGGCCGAAGTGTGGCCGTTGGTGGAGTGGTGTCTGGAGTACTGCCGCCGCCGGCTGACCGGCGACGGTGTGGTGGCCTCCGATTCGGACGAACTGGAAGGCCGCTTCCCGGCCGGGGACGCCAACCTGTGCACCTCGTCGCTTTATTACGACGCGCTGCTCTCGGCCGCAATGCTGGGCCGCGAACTGCATAAGCCCGCCCGGCAGCTGGCCGCCTACGAACGTCAGGCCGCCGCGCTGCGGAAAAACATCGACCGCCATTTCGGGGGCATGGTCGAGGGCTTCGACACCTATCGTTATTATACGGGCAACGACCGTCTGCGTGCGTGGATCTGCATTCCGCTGACCGTCGGCATCGACGAACGGAAGGAGGCGACCGTCGAGGCGCTCTTTTCGCCGAAACTGTGGACCGAAAACGGTCTGCTGACCCGGTCGGGCGACAAGACCTTCTGGGACCGGTCGACGCTCTACGCCCTGCGCGGGGTCTACGCCTCGGGCGAGACCGAGAAGGCCACCGGCTATTTGTCCTATTATTCCGGGGTGCGCCTGCTGGGCGACCATGTTCCCTACGCCATCGAGGCGTGGCCCGAAGGTTCCCAGCGTCATCTTTCGGCCGAGAGCGGCCTTTACTGCCGCATCCTGACCGAAGGGGTGTTCGGAATCCGTCCGACGGGGTTCCGGTCGTTTACCCTGACGCCGCGCCTGCCCGCGGCGTGGGACCGCATGAACCTGCGCAACGTGCGCGCCTTCGGCTCGGCGTTCGACATCGAGGTGCGCCGTGCGGCGAAGGGGATGGAGGTCGCCGTGACGCAGGACGGGCGGGAGGTCGTCCGCAAGAGGCTCCGCGCGGGGCAGAGCCTCGGGGTGACGCTGGAATAGAAAAAGAGAGGGAGGTTTCCGAAAACCTCCCTCGTTTATTTCACCGCGATGTAGAACAGGTCGAAACAACCGTCTCCCACCGGTTCGATGCGGTAGTCGTCCATGCGGATCGAGGTCGTCAGCCCGGTGTTTTCCCGGAGGAGTTTGCGGCGGTTCATGCGGTTGAGGATGTCGTAGGGGATTTGCAGCATCCAGCGCGGCAGGCGGTGCTGGAGGTCGAGAATGTCGAAGCGCGTGATGCGTTCGACGCCGCGGCGGTTTTCCGCATAGTAGTCCATCACCTTTTCGTTGCCGAAGACCCCGAGGGTTTCGATCTCCGAAAACCGTGCGGCGAGCAGCCTGCGGAGTTGTTCGGCCGTGTATTCGCGCACGTGCCACGGGTTGCGGGTGAGCGACATCGGGGCGTTGGGGGTCGTCACGATGAACCGTCCCCCGGGGCGCAGCACCCGGTGTATTTCGCGCACGAACTCCGCATCGCGTTTGATATGCTCGATCACCTGGAACGAGATCACGCAGTCGAAACTTCGGTCGGGGAAGTCCAGCGGCGGGACCACTGCCTGCCGGAACTCGACGTTGGGGCGGTCGAGCAGCTCCGGCGCCGGGGCGTGCTTGTCGACAGTGACGAACCGCCGCGCCCGGGGCGCCGCTACCTCGATGCCGTAGCCGGCTCCGGTTCCGATTTCGAGCACGTCGCCCGCGATGCGCGCCGAGGCGGCGTGGTAGGCCAGCAGCGAGCGCTGGAAAACGAAATTGTCCGAGGCTTCCGCCGAAACGCGCTCCGCGGTGTTAATCTTCGCCATGTTTCCGGATTTTGATGCCTTTTTCGCCGGCTTCGACCGCGCCGCGCTTGAGGAGCATGCCCAGCGAGCGTTTGAAAACCTTTTTGCTCGTTCCCGTGAGGCGCGTCACCTCCTCGGGGGCGCTGTCGTCGTTCAGGGGCAGGAATCCGCCGTTGTCGCGGACCAGCTGGAGCAGCACCTCCGCCGAGTCCTTCACCTGTGCGAATCCCGTCTGCTGGAGGCTCACGTCGATGCGGTTGTCCTCGGTGATACGCCTAACGTAACCTTTCAGCCGGTCGCCGACGGCCACGGGACGGAAGATCTGGTTGCGGTAGATCATGCCCCAGTGGCGGTTGTTGACGATCACGCGGAAGCCGATTTCACTCTCCGAAGCCACCAGCAGCGAGATCTCCTCGCGGGGTTTCACCGTGATCAGGTCGTTGTTTATGAAACTCTTGAGTTTGGTCGTGGCCACGCAGCGGCCCGTGATGTTGTCTTCGTAGAGGTAGACGATGTAGCTGTGTCCGGCCAGGATGCCGCCCTGCTGGTTGCGGTTGGGGAGGAACAGGTCCTTGCCGTGCAGTCCCCAGTCGAGGAAAGCCCCGTGGGCCGTCTTGTCCACCACGCGCAGATAGCCCGCTTCGCCTTCGCGCAGCAGCGGCGTTTCGGTCGTCGCCACGAGGCGGTCCTCCGAGTCGTGGTAGAGGAAGACCTCTTTCCGGTCGCCGACCTTGTCCGTCAGCGAAGTGTAGCGGTTGGGGAGCAGCACTTCGTTCTGCTCCTCGTCGGCGAGGTATAGGCCGTATTCCGATACGCGGCTTACGGTGAGGGTTTGTATGCGTCCTGCTTTCAACATGGTTTTTCCGGTATATACGCTGCAAAAGTACGTTTATTTTCGTCCGAATCCAAACTTCGCGGGCCGTACTGCCGGAAGATGCGGCGGATTTGCCGGCTTGCGGAGCGAAAGTTTTGCGGATTGGCCGAAAAACCGTATCTTTACGAAACGTAAAAATCTCCCGAAATGATGAAACTACGCCGATTTCTGTTCCTGCTCTGGGCGGGATTGCTGGTAGCGGCCGCTGCGTGCGCCCAGCCTGTCAGCACGCTTTACGACAAGACCGAATACCGTATCGCCATGCGCGACAGCGTGCGCCTGCACACCTCGGTCTTCACGCCCAAGGCCCCCGGCAAGGCCCCGATAATCATTTTCCGGACGCCTTACGGTACGGGACCTTACGGCGAGGGACAGTTTCCCGGCAGTTTCGAAAAAGGCTACATGCGCAGTTACGTCGACCGCGGCTACATCATCGTCCAGCAGGACGTCCGGGGCCGCTACATGAGCGAGGGCGAGTTCATGCACGTGCGTCCCGCGGGCTTCGGCAGCGTGGACGAGACGACGGACAGCTACGATACGGTGGACTGGCTGGGGAAGAACATTCCCGGCAACAACGGCCGTGTGGGTTTCGCGGGATGCTCCTACCCGGGATTCTACGCCCTGATGGGCGGTTTGAGCGGGCATCCGGCCGTGAAGGCCGTTTCGCCGCAGGCCCCCGTTACGGACTGGTACATGGGCGACGACGTGCACCACAACGGCGTGCTGATGCTGAGCGACGCCGTGCGGTTCCTCAATTCGATGAACACGCCCGCTGGACACGAGCCGACCGACAAGATGCCGCGGCGCGGGCTGACGATCTCGCCCGACGAACGCACGTTCTTCCTCACGGAGCGCCCCACGCGGGCTGACCTGACGAAACTGCTGGCACCCAATGCGTTCTGGGAGGAGATGGCCGAACATCCCGACTACGACGAGTGGTGGCGCGCGCGCGACACGCGCCGGGCCTGCTACAACATCCGTCCCGCGATGCTGGTCGTGGGCGGCACGTTCGACGCCGAGGATTGCTACGGGGCCTGGAACCTTTACAAAGCCGTCCTGCGCCAGGGCGCCCGGACTCCGCTCCATCTGGTCGTCGGGCCGTGGGCCCACGGGGCATGGCGCGGCGACGGGCGTACGCTGGGCGACTTCGATTTCGGAGAGGAGGCCTCCGGAGCCTACTATATGGAACATTTCGAGGCGCCCTTTTTCGACTGCTACCTCTGGGCGCGCGACACGGTCGACCGGCTGCCGCCCGTGGCGGCTTTCTCGTCGGGCGACAACCGCTGGCATACGTTCGGGCGGTGGACGCCTTCCGAGGCCCGCAAACTGACTCTTTACCTCGCCGAGGGCGGCCGTATCACGACCGAAAAACCGACGGTGAAAAACTCCTCGACGAGCTATACGTCCGATCCTGCCGACCCCGTGCCGTATATCGCAACCTCCGGCACGCGGCGTCCCAAGGAGTATATGATCGCCGACCAGCGGTTTCTGGAGGGCCGCAAGGACGTGCTGACGTTCGTGACCGAACCGCTTGCGGAAGACGTGACCCTTGCCGGTCCGGTCGAGGCTTCGCTGAAAGTGGCCCTTTCGACCTCGGATGCCGATTTCGTCGTGAAACTGATCGACGTTTACCCCGACGAGGGTGAAAAGGCCGGCATGCAGATGCTCGTCCGCGGCGACGTGGTGCGCGGCCGTTACCGCGACGGCTTCACGCGTCCGAAAGCCTTCGTGCCGGGCAGCCCCGAGACCGTGCCTTTCCGCACGACCGACATCGCCCACACCTTCCGCGCCGGACACCGGATCATGGTGCAGGTGCAGAGTTCGTGGTTCCCGCTCACGGAGCGCAATCCCCAGCAGTATGTCGACCTGTGGCGCTGTGCGGCGTCGGATTTCGTGCCCTGCCGGGTGACGCTTTTCCACCAGCGCGACCGCGCGTCGTCGCTGACCGTCTATAAGCTCTGATTTTCGTGGAACTCCGCATCGCCCTCTGCCAGTGCGACATCGCCTGGGAACAGCCCGCGCAGAACCTCGCGCGGCTCGAACCGATGGTCGCTGCCGCCGAAGCGGATGTCGTGCTGCTGCCCGAACTGTTCGCCACGGGCTTCACGCTCGATCCCGCCGGAGTGGCCGAAGGGGCCGGCGGGGCGGTCGTCACGGCCCTGCGCCGCTGGGCCGCCCGATACGGCAAGGCGGTCGCAGGCAGCGTCGCCGTTGCCGAAAACGGACGTTTCTACAACCGGATGTATTTCGTGAAACCCTCGGGCGAATTTATCGGCTATGATAAACGCCATCTGTTCGCACCCGGCGGCGAAGCGCGCCAGTACACGCCCGGCGGTAGCCGTGCGGTGGTCGAATACGGAGGCGTGCGGTTCCTGCTGCTCGTCTGTTACGATTTGCGTTTTCCGGTCTGGAGCCGTTGCCGGGGCGATTACGACGCCATTCTGTGCTGCGCCTCGTGGCCTGCGCCGCGGCGCGAAGTGTGGCGGACGCTGCTGCGCGCCCGGGCCATCGAAAACCAGTGCTATGCGGCCGGGGCGAATCGGGTGGGGGATGACCCTGCGGCCCGTTACGCCGGGGATTCGGCGTTGGTCGACTTCAAGGGCCGCACGATGGCCGAAGCCGGCGGCGGGGAACGAATTCTGACAGGCGTGTTCGACACGGAGGCGCTGGCGGCGTTCCGCGAGAAATTCCCCGCATGGCGGGATGCCGACGAATTCGTTTTGAAATAGACGTGTCATGCGCGCGGGGGACGCCAATGCCTGTTATTTTTCCCTTCAGACGATTATTTCCGCTGATTTATTTTGAATTCAGCGGAATTTGAATACCTTTGTTTTCAGCTATGAAACGATCTGACAGCGATAGAACGGGTTTTCGTTCGGGAAATGAAACGGGAGGTAAATTTCTTCCCCATTGGCTCTCGGCTGTCGATCGACTTACCCCCCCCCTCGCGCTGTTCCGGTTGAATTTCTGAATCCGGCTTTCCGCGATTATATAATGACTCTGACAAGGGGTTGTTGTGTTTTGTCGTGTCGTATCTCGAAATCACTCTCATCCAATAAAAAATGCGTATGAAATCCAAAATCTTTACATCGTTCCTGTTGGCGGCAGTGCTGCTGTCGGGATGCAAGAAGGACGATCCGGCTCCGGATAAGGCGACTTTGTCGGTCAGTCCCCAAACTGCGATTGCCTTTACGGCTGCGGCGACGGAGACCTTCACCGTAAAGGTCGTCACCAATCAACCGACCTGGAAAGCCGAGTCTTCGCAAAGCTGGTGCAAGGTCGCTGCGGGGGAGGGTCAGTTCACGGTTTCCGCCGATCCCAATACGTCGGAAACAGCTCCGACGCCGGCGGTGATTACGGTGACGGCCGGGAGTGAAAAGGCGACGATTGATGTCACGCAGGCAGCCGCCGGGAAGGAGCAATATCCCGACACCGAGGCCAAACTGAAGCAGGCTATCGCCAAAGTGTGGACTTTTGCGGAGAGTTCGAACTATGTTTCGCTCGAGTTCACAACCGACGGCCTTTATACGTTTTTATCCAAAACGCCCTTTACCCGGGCTGCGGAGAACAATATCTACCTGCTTTCGGGCGCCTATTCCGTTGCTGCCGATCTGCACGAACTCACGTTGAGCGATTTCGGCAAAATCACCATCAGCGACGTGGGGAACGGCAAAGCCTCCATGACGATCGCCCCGACCGGCGGAACTCCCTCCGCGGCGGAACTCGACGAGCAGCGTTTCGTAACTCCCCCGGCGTCGGCGGATAAGAAGATCAAACGGGTCGAGTCGAAAGATCCTACGGAGGGAAACGGCGCCATCGAATACAGTTACGATGCGAATCGGCGGATGTCGAAGATTAAGGTAACACAGGGCGGCCTGACGCTGGAAATTCCGATCAATTACGAGGATGGCAAAGTCTGGTATCAGTTCGAAGGCGGCGAGGCCCTCGGAGAGCCGGGCGTGTTTAAGGTTACCTATACGCTCAATGCGGCGGGGCTGGCCCGCTCTTCGGTTATTCAGCACAAAGGCGTCGTGCTCTATAAGATATACTATACTTATAACAACCAGAGGCAGCTGGTCTCCTATCGGATGACGGACAATGCCGGGAAACTCGACGGGTTTTGCAATGCCACGTGGGTGAACGGGAATGTGGTGAGCACTTATTCCGAGAGCGTGCACACCTGCGACGGCAGTTATGATGAGTATGACGGGCATAAATATTACCATCACGACCATAACGGCGACGGTGTTTTCAACCAGGCCGATATTATCACCCGCGAGACGGACCATAGCACGTACAGCTATTCGGCCCGGGAGAACAAGGGCGGCTACATGTATCCGATCGTTACGCCCGATATATTCGGCTCTTCCGATGTTTTCGATCAGTTGGGCCAGTGGATCGGCGTGCTCGGCGTCTCCTGCAAGCACCTGATGTCGGAACATGCGGATGCCGACGGTGCGTTGACCTACCAATTCGACGCCGAAGGGTATCCTACGCGCATCGACGTGTCGTTCCCGGAGGATCCTTCCGATAACTGGTATATCCTCCAGACCTACGAGTAGGGGCGTTAATACCGGTGATTCGTGTAAAGTCCGTCCGAAATGCCGCAAGGCATTCGGGCGGACTTCGTTTTTTCAGCGTCGGAACCCTGACCGCGACAACTGCGGAGAAGACAATGTATTGAAAAAAAACGTATCTTTGCACGTTGCTGATTTGCGATCCAATAAACCGGACGTTCCGCACGTTTACATACCTGAAATGGAAGATACGATCAAAATACTGGGCGCCCGGGTTCACAACCTCAAGAACGTGGACCTCGAAATTCCGCGCCGCAAACTGGTAGTCGTCACCGGCCTCTCGGGGTCGGGCAAATCGTCGCTGGCCTTCGACACGATCTACGCCGAGGGGCAGCGGCGCTACATGGAGACGCTGTCGACCTACGCGCGGCAGTTCGTGGGGACGATGGAGCGTCCCGATGTGGACAAGATCACGGGGTTAAGCCCCGTGGTGGCCATCGAGCAGAAGACGACCAACAAGAATCCCCGCTCGACGGTGGGCACCGTGACCGAGATCAACGACTTCCTGCGCCTGCTTTACGCGCGGGCGTCGCGGGCCTATTCGCCCGTGACGGGCGAGGAGATGGTCCACTATACCGACGACCAGATCGCCGAGCTGATTCTCACGGGCTTCGCCGGGCGTAAGATCGCCCTGATGGCCCCCATCGTCAAGGGCCGCAAGGGCCACTACCGCGAACTGTTCGAGTCGCTGGCCAAGAAGGGGTACATCTATGCGCGCATCGATGGCGAGATCCGCGAAATATCGTCGGGCATGCGCCTCGACCGCTACAAGATACACACCATCGACCTGGTGGTCGACCGCCTCGTGGTCAGCGAGGAGTCCCGCGAAAGGCTGATGACCTCGCTGAAGGAGTCGATGCGCCAGGGCAAGGGCACGATGGCCGTCCACGACTACGGGACCGGGCAGCAGCGTTTCTACTCGCGCCACCTGATGTGCCCCTCGACGGGCGTGGCCTTCGAGGACCCCGCGCCGCACACCTTTTCGTTCAACTCGCCCAAGGGCGCCTGCCCCCATTGCAACGGACTGGGCGAGGAGGCGGTTTTCGACGTGGGGAAGATCATTCCCGATGCCCGCCTCTCGCTGCGCGAAGGGGCCGTCGGACCGCTGGGCAAGTACCGCAACAACATGCTTTTCGCCATTCTGGAGATGCTGGGCCGCCGTTACGATTTCACGCTCGACGATCCTGTCGAAAGTTTCTCCGAGGAGGCGCTGAACGCCGTGCTCTACGGCGATTCCGAGCCGCTGACGGTCGACCTGCAGGAGTTCTCGTCTTCGGGCGGACGCCAGTTCCTCTCGTGGGAGGGCGTGGCCGAGTACATCGGCCGCACCGAGGACGACGATTCGAAGCACGGCCAGAAGTGGCGCGACCAGTTCCTCGTCTACCGCAAATGTTCGGTCTGCGGCGGTTCGCGCCTGCGGAAGGAGTCGTTGCAGTTCCGCGTCGCCGGGAAGAACATCGCCGAGGTGTCGGCCATGTCGATTTCCGAGTTCTCGGAGTGGGTTCCCACCATCGAAAAACAGCTCTCGGAGAAGGAGTGGAAGATTGCCCAGGAGATCGTCAAGGAGATCCGCGAACGCCTGCGGTTCCTGATGGACGTGGGGCTGGGCTACCTCTCGCTGGCGCGTTCGTCGCGTTCGCTGTCGGGCGGCGAGAGCCAGCGCATCCGCCTCGCCACGCAGATCGGCTCGAAACTCGTCAACGTGCTCTACATCCTCGACGAGCCGTCGATCGGTCTGCATCAGCGCGATAACCAGCGGCTGATCCGCAGCCTCGAGGAGTTGCGCGACGCGGGCAACTCGGTGATCGTCGTCGAGCACGACGAGGACATGATGCGCGCCGCCGACTTCATCGTCGACGTGGGACCCCGCGCCGGGCGCAAGGGCGGCAACATCGTGGCCGCCGGGACGTTCGACGACATCCTCCGGTCCGACACCATCACCGCCGATTACCTGACGGGACGCCGGCGGATCGAAATTCCCGAAACGTTGCGCAAGGGAACGGGCGGGCGCATCGTGATCCGCGGCGCGCGGGGCAACAACCTCAAGAACGTCACGGCGGAATTTCCGCTGGGCAAGTTCATCTGCGTGACGGGCGTCAGCGGTTCGGGCAAGTCGACGCTCGTCAACGAAACCCTGCGGCCGATTCTCGCCAGAGAGCTTTACCGCTCCTTCGACCAGCCGCTGGAGTACGACGGGGCGGAGGGCCTCGAACATATCGACAAACTGGTCGTCGTCGACCAGTCGCCCATCGGGCGCACTCCGCGGTCGAATCCCGCGACCTATTCGAACGTCTTTTCCGACATCCGCAAGCTGTTCGAGATGACGCCCGACGCCCAGATCCGCGGCTTCAAGGCCGGGCGTTTCTCGTTCAACGTCAAGGGCGGCCGCTGCGAGGAGTGCCGCGGGGCGGGCGTGCAGACCATCGAGATGAACTTCCTGCCCGACGTCTACGTGCGCTGCAAGGCGTGCGGCGGCCACCGCTACAACCGCGAGACGCTCGAAGTGAAGTACAAGGGCAAAAATATCGACGACGTGTTGAACATGACGGTCAACATGGCCGTGGAGTTTTTCGAGAACATCCCCAATATCTACCAGAAACTCCGGGCCATTCAGGAGGTGGGCCTCGGCTACCTGACGCTCGGGCAGCCCTGCACGACGCTGTCGGGCGGCGAGAGCCAGCGCATCAAGCTCTCGTCCGAGCTTTCGAAGCGCGACACGGGCCGCACGCTCTATATCCTGGACGAGCCTACGACGGGGCTTCATTTCGAGGACATCCGTCTGCTGCTGGAGGTGCTGAACAAGCTCGTCGACCGCGGCAATACGGTCATCGTCATCGAACACAACCTCGATGTCATCAAGGTCGCCGACCATATTATAGATATAGGTCCCGAGGGCGGGGCGGCCGGCGGGGAGATCATCGTCGCGGGCACGCCGCACGAGGTGGCGCAGTGCGAGGGCAGCTACACGGGTCAGTTCCTCAAAAAACTGGGGTTGTAGCGTCTCCGTCTGTCCGGCGGGGCGCTCTGCCGTGAGGCCCTGAAACTCGTCCCGAGGGAGGACGGCGTATGCAAACGCCGACGCCCGTGACGGTAACGGTGGTCCGGACGCGGAAAGTGGCCCATGATCCCGCTTTCGGCACAAAACTTGCTTTCATAGCCGTAACAAACCTTATGTGCTATGAAAAAAACAGTCATTATCGTTGTGGGCCTGCTGCTCTGTGCGGCGGCCGTTACCGTGATCGGACAGAAAAAAGTGCTGTCGCCCAAGGAAGAACGCCGCGAGGTGCGCGAGAAACGCCGTGCGGAACGTATCGCCAACTACGAGAAGTTCATGGACTCGCTCGTGCTGTCGCGCAACTTCCAGTTCAACCCGACCACCTTCCAGCGTCAGCCCGCAGGTCCGATGCGCCAGATTATGAACCCCGCGTTCAACGTCGGCATGTGGGACGGAACGGCGGACATCACGCTTCCCTACATCAAGGGTTACGTGCCGCCTTACTATGTGACGATCATCAACTACACCGTTTCCGATTTGCAGGGCTATATCACCGAGCAGACGCACGAAGGCTGGATGGTGACCTTCTCGACCTCGCTGTTCTCGGCGTCGACCTACACGTTCACCTTCGAAATCTTCTCCCGCACGGGCGGGGCTACGCTGACGATCACCAATCCGTGGTATAACCCCGTGCAGTATACGGGTTCGATTTCGCAGCTCTATTGACGTAAATTCATTTTGCCGGACCCATCCCGGGCAGCCGTATCCGCTGCGCTGTCCGTTTGCCGCTCCGGCGATCCCCGAACCCCCGCCTCAAGCGGGGGCTTTTTTCCCGTTCAATCCGATGTCCGACTTATGAAACACTCCGTTTTTTCCACCTGCGGCGCACTCTCTTTCATTGCCTGCGCCGCCGTCGCGCAGACCCCGCAGTATACGCTCGAAACTTCCGCCGCGGACAGCGTGCCGCAGACGACGATCGTTCCCGTGCAGCAGGCCCCGGTGCAGGTCGTGGAGCATACGACCGTCTACGAGGAGCCTGCGGCGGGGATGGACCGCGCCCAGCGCAGGGCTTATAAGGCCCGGGTCTACGCCGCGAAGATCGACTCGCTGGTGCAGTCGCGCGACTATATGTTCTTCCCCAACTCGATGCAGCAGCTACCCGGCGGAATGATCCGTTCGATCTATGCCGACTACTTCTTTTTCGGGGTGTTCGTCGACCATGTCGAGGTGCACCTGCCTACCGAACGGGGCATCACCCAGTATGTCGAGATGCTGAATTTCGATTCGATGTCGGTCCGCGACTACCGGGCGGCCCGCGTGCAGTGGGGCTGGTCGGTCTCCTTCAATATTTCGGACGGCAACACGCTCTACCACGCCGATTTCGCCGTCTCGACCGCCACGGGCGAAACGGTGCTGACGCTCCTGACGCCCGACGTCACGATGCGCTACGTCGGCTGGCTGTGGAACAAGCGGGTGAACGACCCGCGGTATCGCAGGATGGATTAGAAAATGAAGGATAAAACGGCGCCGAATCAATTATAGGCTCCGTTTTATCTGAAATTACTCGGTACTCATGGCCAGCCTCAAACCTACATAATCCGAATTGTAAGATTGTGCAGGCCTGTGTGATACGCGTGCGGAATTGGACCAAATAGCCCAACATCCGCCCCGTATAACGCGCATAGACCCGCTTTGCGGACCTTGTGGATTTGTTTGAGGTTCCTCGGGATAATCGCCCAGCCAGTCACTGCAATATTCGTAAAGATTACCGCCCATGTCATACAATCCCAGTTCATTGGGTAATAACTGTTTTACATAATGCGGGCTGTTTCCATTGTTACGTAACTCCCAATAATCCCACTTGTTTTCATTGAGTATATAGGTTCCGGCATTGTTGTAACACCAGGCCGCCAGGATCGAAATGTCGAAGCCCGGATAAATGTGTCCCTGGGATCGGTTGCCTCCCCGTGCTGCATATTCCCATTCGGCATCGGTCGGTAACCGGAATTTTAATCCCGTTGCTTGGTTGAGACGTTCGATAAAAGGTTGAATGTCGTTCCACTCCACGCCTTGAGGCTTATGGTATTCAGAATAGTCGCACTCTGTTTCCATAACTGCGCTCCAAAGTTCCTTTGTGACCTCTGTTTCTCCGATATAAAAGGTATTGAGCGTCACTTTATGTACAGGATATTCGGTGCGATCCGGTTTCCAGCCGCTCGCCTCCTGTTCACGGGTTGCTCCCATCTGGAATGTTCCTCCATCTACTTTTACCATGGTAAAAGAACAGTTCTTAAATGTAATTTCT
>ERZ773192.2844-NODE-2844-length-13939-cov-14.709090_pt1 | contig 13939 bp, 10 predicted proteins | sample MGYA00581010_ERZ773192 | MGnify/ENA primary metagenome ERZ773192 (study PRJEB29015, sample SAMEA2737741) | human gut metagenome | biome: human gut; feature: human-associated habitat; material: faeces | place: China | collected 2012 ...
AGACCAACGGCCACATCGACGACGTGGCCTGCTTCATCCGCCCGGGCGAGGTCGCGTGCATCTGGACGGACGACCCGCAAAACCCGTTTTACCAGCCGGCGCACGATGCGTATGACACGCTCTCGCAGGCGACGGACGCCAAAGGGCGCAGGCTGAAGGTGCACAAGCTCTGCCTGACGCAGCGGCCGTGCCTGCTCGAGGGCGCGGCGACGATCGATGCCGTCGAAGGCACCATTCCGCGCGCGGACGGCGAGGTCGCCATCGCGTCGTATATGAACTTCCTCATCGTCAACGGCGGCATCATCCTGCCGCAGTACGGCGATGAAAACGACGCGCTTGCCGTGCAGCAGGTGCAGGCCATGTTCCCCGAGCGGCGCGTGGTCGGCGTGCAGACGCGCGAGGTCGCCTTCGGCGGCGGGAACATCCACTGCATCACGCAGCAGCAGCCAGCGCCGCAGCGCAGGTGACGTCATGGCAAGGATCGTCATCGCACTCGGCGGCAACGCGCTCGGCAATACGCCCGCCGAGCAGCGCGCGCGTGTGGCCGCCGCCTGCCCGGCGCTCGTCGGGCTCATCCATCAGGGACACGAGATCATCGTCAGCCACGGCAACGGCCCGCAGGTCGGCATGATCCAGACGGCGTTCGACGCCGCCGCGAAAACGAACCCCGCCGTCGCGCCCATGCCGCTGCCGGAGTGCACGGCCATGAGTCAGGGCTATATCGGCTACCATCTGCAGCAGGGGCTGCGCCGTGCGCTGCGTGCGCAGGGGATGCCGTGGCAGGTGGCGACAGTCGTCACGCAGGTCGTCGTCGACCCGGACGATCCCGCGTTTTGTGCGCCGGCAAAGCCCATCGGCGCGTTTTACGACGCGGCCGCGGCACAGCGGATGCAGCACAGCGACCCGACCCTGCATATGCGCGAGGATTCCGGGCGCGGCTGGCGGCGCGTCGTCGCCTCGCCGAAGCCGGTGGACATCGTCGAGCGGCGCTCGATCCTGAACCTGCTCGACAATGAGTATATCGTCATCGCCTGCGGCGGCGGCGGTGTGCCGGTCGCGCGCGACGCGCACGGGGACTATTTCGGGGTCGACGCCGTCATCGACAAGGACTTTGCCAGTGCCTGTCTGGCTGAGGCCGTGGGCGCGGACTATCTGTTCATCCTCACGGCGGTCGACCACGTCTGCCTGAATTTCGGCACGCCGGAGCAGCGCGCGCTTGACGTGCTGCACGCCGACGACGCGGAGCGCTACCTGCGCGAGGGACAGTTCGGCGCGGGCTCGATGCAGCCGAAGGTCGCCGCCGCCGTGCAGTTTGTGCGCAGCGGCTGGCGGCGGCGCGCCGTCATAGCCTCGCTCGCGCAGGCACCGACCGCCATGCGCGGCGAGAGCGGCACGCGCATCGTGCCGTAAAAGGCGATAAACGCAGCAAACGCCGGTCTTTCCCACAAGGGAAAGGCCGGCGTTTTTTCGTGCCTTTTCAGACGTGCACGATGTAGTTTTCCTTGCGCGTGGCGGCTTCGGGTGCGGGCCCGGCGGCATAGCCGAGCGCGATCGCGCCGACGCCGCGCAGCGTTTCCGGCAGACCCCAGGCACGCAGCAGCGCCTTGCCGTCCGGACTGTCGAAGATCTCGCGCTCGCGGTTGACCCACACGGAGCCGAGCCCCTCGGCGTGCGCGGCCAGCATGAGGTTTTCGAGCACGCAGCTGCCGTCGGCCATGTAGTTTGCCTTCCCGCCGTCGCTGAGCACGACCACGATCACCGGCGCACCGTAGTAGGGGTCGACGTCCTTGCCGATCACGGCGGCGTTGAGCTTCGTGAGCCGGTCGCGGTAAGCCTTCGTCTCCACGGCGACGATTGTCGCCGACTGCTCGCCCATGGCGGACGGGGCATAGGTTCCGGCCTCGAGCACACGCGCGAGCACGTCCGCGGGCACGGCGTCCGACTTGTAGGCGCGGATGCTCCGCCGGGTACGGATCAGGGTCAGAAAATCGTTTTTCATCGGGTAGCCTCCTTAATATGTTTATTTAAAAATGTTTGAAATAAGCATACCACATTTTTCGCCGATGTGCTATAATATTCAATTGACTCTAACCATTGGTTTTTTGCTTTTGACTACCTGCCGGCGCGCGAAAGGAGTTTCCCCAACCATGCAGAAGATCGCAGCTTTCATCGTCAAAAAACGCAAGCTCCTGCTTGTTGTCATGCTGGCTCTGGCGGTGGTCTGTGCGGCACTGATGCCCTTCGTCGGCGTCAACACGGACATGACCAAGTATCTGCCGAACAGCTCGCAGATGAAGATCGGCATGGATCACATGAACGAGGCGTTCCCGGATGCGGTGCAGACGTATACCATCCGCGTCATGTTCCGTGGGCTGGATGCGCGCGAAAAGCTCGCCATCCGCGAGCAGCTTGCCGAGATCCCGAACGTGCAGAGCGTCGCCTACGAGCCGGACAGCAGCGATTATAACCGCGATGATGCCACGCTCTACAAGCTCTCGACGCTCTATGACTACAACTCCGACGAGGAGGCGCAGATCGAGCGCGACGTGGCCGAGCGCTTTGCCGGCTATGATGTGGCCGTGCGCAGCGACGATACCTCGGCGCCGAGCATTCCGCCGATCGTGTTCATCCTCTCGATCGTGCTTGTGACGACGATCCTGCTCATCGCCTGTCCGTCATACTTTGAGCCGGTGCTGTTTTTGCTGACGATCGGCGTGGCGGTGCTGCTCAACCAGGGCACGAATATCTTCCTCGGCGAGACGTCGGACGTCACGGCGAGCATCTCGGCCATTTTGCAGCTTGCGCTTTCGATGGACTACTCCATCATCCTCATGAATCGCTACCGGCAGGAGCTGGCCAAGGGCGACGACCGCGAGAGCGCCATGACGCGCGCGCTCACGGCGGCCTTCGGCTCGATCACCGGCAGCTCGGTCACGACGATCGTCGGTCTGCTGATGCTGGTGTTCATGCGCTTTAAGATCGGTATGGATCTCGGCATCGTGCTGGCCAAGGGCGTGCTGTTCAGTCTGCTGTGCGTGTTCACGGTGCTGCCGGGGCTGATCCTGTGGGCGGATAAGGTCGTCCGCAAGACGATGAAAAAGCCGCGCGCACCCAAGCGCGAGCGCAAAAGCGTGCTCGCGGGGCTCGGCCACTTCAGCTACCGCTGCCGCGGCGTGATCGCGGCGGCATTCGTGCTGCTGTTTGCCGGGGCGTATATCCTGCAGCTGTCGACGCAGATCTCCTACACGCTCACCGACCCCGACCCCGTGGCCGAGGTGTTCCCGCCGGACAACCCGCTCGTGGTGCTGTACAACAATCAGGACGAGGCGGCCGTCGCCGCGCTGGCTGACCGGCTCGAGGACGACCCGAATGTCAAGAGCGCCATGTCCTATTCCACCACGCTCGGCCGCCAGTGTACCGCCGAACAGATGGCCAACGCCATCGGCGCGCTCGAGGCCGGCATCCCGGTCAGCGCCGATATGCTCGGCATGATCTACTACGACGTGCACGGCAACGGGCAGAGCGTGACCATGACGGCGGCGCAGTTTCTGCGCTTCCTGTCGCAAAACGTGGCCAACAACGCCAGCTTCGCGCCGTACATCGACGAGAGCCTGACGGCAAACCTCCAGACGCTGATGAAGTTCTCCGATCCCGCGGCGCTCACGCAGCAGCGCACGGCGGAGTCGCTGGCCGAATTTCTCGGCATGAGCGCGTCGGACGCAAAGCAGCTGCTGCTCTACTACTATATGCAGCACGGCGGCGCGGACGGCAGCGGCACGATGACGATCCCCGCCTTCTCGAGCTTCCTCAATAACGAGGTGCTCACCGACCCGACCATGGCGGGCATGATGGATGACGCGGCGCGCGCACAGGCATCTCAGCTGCAGACGTTCACGGATGTCACCGCCATGACCACGCCGCGCGGTACCGCCGGCATCGCCGCGCTGCTCGGCATGGACGAGCAGACGGTCAAAACGCTCTTCATTGCCTACCACGCGTCCCGGGGCGACCTGTTCTCGGGCGGCCGGTGGGAGGTGTCGATGCAGAACATAGCAAACTTCCTCGTCGACTGCGGCGGCCTGCTCGATGAGGCGCAGGAGCAGCAGATCACGCAGCTGAGCTGGATCATCAACGGCTCTGTCTACGGCACGCAGTACACGGCGCCGCAGCTTGCGAGCATCCTCGGCATGGACGCCGGGCAGATGCAGCAGCTGTACATGCTCTATAACAGCCGCCACGGCGATACGAGCGGCTGGACACTGTCGGTGCAGCAGTTTGTGAACTTCCTCTGCCAGGAGGTGCTGCCGGACGCGCGCTTTGCCTCCCAGCTCAGCGGCGTGGACACCGCGCAGCTGCAGTCGGCGCGCACGGTCATCAACGCCGTTGCCTCCGGGCAGGCGTACACGGCGGCGGGGCTGGCAAACTTCTTCGGCGGTCTCTCGGGCCAGATGGACCGCGGCACGATGGAGCTGCTGTTTCTCTACTATGCGAGCGTCAACCGCGGCGAGGCCGACTGGACGATGTCCATGCAGGAGCTGTTTGACTACCTGCAGAATGAATTTCTCACCGACGCGCGCTTCGCCTCCTTCCTGACCGACGATATGCGCGCGCAGATCACCGGCGCGCAGACGATGCTCACCGATGCGGTCGCGCAGCTGCGCGGCAGCAATTACTCCCGGCTCGTGCTCACGACGACGCTGCCGGTCGAATCGACCGAGACGAGTGCGTTCATTGCCCGGCTCATGCAGGACCTCGACGCCGTCACGACCGGGGATCACTACCTCATCGGCAACAGCGCCATGGGCTACGAGATGGAAAACAGCTTCCACAGTGAGCTGCTGCTCATCACGATCCTGACGGCGGTGTCGATCTTCCTCGTCGTCGTGTTCACGTTCCGCTCGCTGATCATTCCGGCGCTGCTGGTGCTGCTGGTGCAGTGCGGCGTGTACATCACGGTCATGGTCGTCGGCCTGCAGGGGCTGGAGATCTATTACCTCGCGCTGCTGATCGTCGAATGTATCCTCATGGGTGCGACGATCGACTACGGCATCCTCTATACGAGCTATTACCGCGAGATGCGCGCGAGTATGCCCGTGCGCGATGCACTCGTCGCGGCCTACCGCGGCAGCATCCACACGGTGCTGACCTCCGGCTCGATCCTCGTGCTGGTCACGGCGGTCGACGGGCGCTTTTTCGGCAACCTCGCCGTCGAGCAGATCTGCCGCACGATCTCCATCGGCGCGTTCGCGGCCATTTTGCTCATCCTGCTGTTTCTGCCGGGTGTGCTCGCCCTGTTTGACCGCTGGGTGCTGCCGCGCGACCTGCGCCGGCAGCTCTACCCGCCGAAGGCGCGCGGCGCGCAGAGCGCAAAGCAGGAGCACAAAATTTAACGATTCAACGCAAACAAAAACAGCGAAGCACGATCGTGCTTCGCTGTTTTTAAAACTGTCAAAAAGTATTACTTTTTGACAAATGGGTTTGCGGCCTGACTGCAGCGCACGCACTGTCCGCCGTTGGCGGACGGTGCGCACGTTTGCAGGCCGAGAAGTATTTTCTCCGCCGCACATGTCGCCGGAGAAAATGATTGGAATATCTTTCGCCGCTGCGGCGGCGAAACTCTGCGAGACGCCTGACAAGTCGTGCTTCGCTGTTTTTCTTAAAAGTGCAGGACCTCGATGAGCAGCAGCCACGCCAGTCCGTAGTACGCGGTCACGGCGACGAGATCGTTGACCGTCGTGATCAGCGGACCGGAGGCCACGGCGGGGTCGACGCCGAGGCGCTTGAAGAGGATGGGCACGGTCGTGCCGATGATGCTCGAGAGCAGCATGGACACCAGCAGCGCCGTGCCGGTGCAAAACGACACCGAGAAGGCAAAGGCCGCGGCCGCGCCCTTCGCCGCCATCAGATACAGCCCGATCGCGCCGAAGGACAGCAGCCCCAGCAGCAGGCCGTTCATCAAGCCGACGCGCGCCTCCTTGCCCACCAGCGCGAGCTTCTGCCGGGGACTGACGTCCTCGTCCATCAGCACGCGGATGGTCACGGCCAGCGACTGCGTGCCGACGTTTCCGGCCATGTCCAGCACGAGCGACTGGAAGCAGATGATGACGGTCAGGTGCGTGACGACGCGCTCAAATAGCCCCACCACGCTCGAGACCACGAGCCCCAGCCCCAGCAGGATCACCAGCCACGGCAGACGCTTGGTCACGCTGCGGCGCAGCGGCTCCTCGAGATCTTCTCCGGCGGTCAGACCGCCGAGCTTTGCATAGTCCTCGCCGAGCTCGTCGGCCACGAGCTCCGCCACGACCTGCGCCGTCAGCGCGCCACACAGGCGGTTGTCGGCGTTGAGCACGGGGATGGAGTCCTCGGAATAGGCGCGGATGCGCTCGACGCAGTCCTCGATCAGCTCATCCGCGTAGACATAGGGATAGGACGTCATGAGAATGTCGTCGAGTGCGGTGGTTTCGCGCGCGATGATCAGCTCCTTGAGATCGATCGCGCCCACGAGCACACCGTTTGCATCAACGGCATAGAGCGTGGAGATGTTGTCGGTGTCGGCGGCCTGACGGATCAGCTCCTTCATCGCCTGGCGCACGGTCATGTCGGCACGGATGCTGACAAAGTCGGTGGTCATGCGGCTGCCGATCTCGTCCTCGTCGAACGAGCTCAGAAACGACAGGTCGCGCTTGACATCGTCGTCCATGAGGTCGACGAGCGCGCTGCGCTGCGCGCGTTCGAGCCCCTTGAGGTAGTCTGCCGCGGTCGACGGATCGAGCAGCGGCAGGATCTCGAGCTTTTTGCGGATGCCCAGCTCCTCGAGATATGTGGGCATATCGTCCTCGGTGTATTCGAGCACACCGGCCAGCGTCGGCGCGTCGAGCAGGGCATAGAGCCGGCAGCGCTCGTCCCGGCGCAGCAGCTCGAGCGCCTCGGCGATGTCGCGCTCGTGGTAATCCTCGAGCCTGTTTCTCAGCTGCCCGGGCGCAAGGTTGCCGCGCAGCAGCGCCGCGATCTCGCCCTTATAGTCCGGGTGGCGGTCGCCGGGGGTGATCTCCGGTGGGGTGTTGTTCTTTTCGGACATATCGTCTTCCTCCTTTGTGCAAAAGCTTCCGGGGTCAGAGGAAAACGGGCATGAAAAAACCGCCGTCTCATTCCCTCTTTACCCCTTGGGTATGCAGCTCGGGAAGGACAGCGGGTCCGGTCGCGCAGCGAGACCTGTCAGAACACGAACAGCGCCTGATGATCGCCTGTGCACCGGAGCTCTCTGCCCCTACTGTGACCCTGACTGCAGCTGTCCATGTTCTCACCTCACTTGTGGTGTATTCGGTCTGAAACCGAGGTCATTATAGCATCGTGAACCGGAATGTCAAGCCGCTTTTTGCAGGGGACTGGACATTTGCCCCGCGCCGTGCTATCATGGCGCATCCGGACGGAAAGGAACGAATGTTTTGATGATCAACGTGCTTTTTATCTGCCACGGCAGTACACTATCAAAGCCCGGAAACGCCTGATTTTCAATGACTTTTTGGGATTGCTTCGAGCAATTTACTACCCATTTACTACTTTTGAAAACCAAAAAAACTGACAACTGCCTCCGCGCGATAGCAAATGAAAACATTTAACTATATTGTATGGCAGAAAGGACGTTGCATTATAGCAGCGTCCTTTCTGCTTATTAAAAATGAAGCATCATTTAACAGAATAATAAGGCCAGATGAAATAAAAGTGTTTCTGACAGTAGTCTCAATTGCAAAAAATAATTTACTGATGCAGCGGCAAAGCTATCAAAATCTTGATAAAGATGATATAATAATTGGTAACATTGTGACATGAGTGTAAAGAATCAGAGAGGAGGTCGAAGACATGCCTAATCACCAAGCTTCAGAACAGATGCTGGGCTATTTGTATCAGGTGCGATATGCTTTAGCGCTATTGTTGGAAAATGATAACTCTGATTTTCAAATAAGTATTGAAAAATTTGATGATGTTGCGTTTAGTAAAGATGGTATGCCAAAGCAACTTATCCAGTTGAAACATCACATACAGCGACAAGGCAGTCTCACAGACGGAAGCACAGATTTATGGAGAACATTAAAAGTATGGATAGATGTAGTCTCTGATTCTCCTGATATTTTAGACGGAACAGAATTTCTTATTGTTACGACAGCAATTGCTCCAGATGGTACAGCTGCATCCTATCTAAAAAAGGGTAAAAATCGAAATGCGGAACGTGCATATGAGAAATTAAAGGATGTTTGCCTTAAATCAAAAAATAAAGATCACAAAAAATATTACGATTCTTTTTTGAAAACTGATGAAAGCACTATTAAGCATCTAATTAGCCAAATATGTGTTATTGATGGTGCGAGTGATATAATTGATGTTGAAAAGAATTTCAGAAAACAGATTCGGTATAGCTGTATTCCTAAGTATGAGAATCAAATTTGTGAACGCTTAGAGGGCTGGTGGTACAAAAAGGCGATTGAAGCCCTTTGTTCAGACACTCCAATATTTGTTACCCAAAGCCAAGTTAGATCGTTCATTGTATCTGTGAGTCAAGAGTATTCAGATGATAATTTACCAATAGATATTTTTGATATTGGCAATCTACAAGAGGATGATTTAAGCGCTAATGAAAAAATATTTTATGAGCAACTTAAACTGATTTGCCTTGGCAACCGTCGTATGCAAACTGCTTTAAGAGATTATTACCGTGCATTTAAGCAAAGAGCCAATTGGGTAAGAAATGATTTATTGTTTGTCAATGAACTGGAAAAATATGAGCAACGATTGATTGATGAATGGGAACATGCTTTCGCGGCTATGGAAGATGATTTGGCCGAATATAGTGGAGTTACAGAAGAAGAAAAAATTAAAGAAGGACGTAGACTTTTTTCTGAAATAGAAAAGAAAGATATCTGTATTCGTCCAAAATGCCAAGAGGCTTTTGTGATGCGAGGAAGTTACCATATGCTGGCTAATCAACTCAAAGTGGGTTGGCATATAGATTTCTATGATCGACTCAAAAGATTATTAGATACATAAGAGGGAGGCGATGTAAGTGAAAAGCTGGAATATGCGCTCACATGAAGTCGCATTTCTTCTCAATCCCGCTTTTTGTGGGAGAGTGTTATATTCAACAATTAAAACTTATAATGAAAAAACGAGCAGAGCATTTCCGTTTCCGCTGATTTATTTAGTCTTGCCTCTTGTTTTACATAAAGAGACAAGGATACATATAAATAGCAGGACGCAGTTGCAATTATGGGTTCAGCGATATCCACAGCTTTTAATTGATTTCCCCCAAAGGGCAAGGGAACTAATCCCAATTACAAATGAATCAGTTGAATTCCTACTCCAAACAGGGAAAATTCTGTTGACGCCCAATGGTGAATTAGAAATATCGCCAACTTCGAAAACATTAAGCAAAACAAAATTTGTTGATGATGAAATTTCGGAATGCCTCAAAAAAGCTGAACATATTGCCAAGTGGTTTGCAGCAGCAGGAAAAGTTGAGACAATATATATTGAGTTGGGGGTGAGACCATAATGCAGATACGTGAACTTGTACTTTATGGACATACCGGGAAAGTACGTCACTTGCCTTTTGCGTTGGGGCAAGTAAATATTATTACTGGTAGATCAAAATCAGGAAAATCTGTGGTCGGTGATATTATTGATTATTGTTTGGGCGGCGACTCATGTAATATTGCAGACGGAGTAGTTCGTGATAATGTAGCATGGTATGGCTTGCTCCTGCAATTTGAACATGAACGTGTATTTGTTGCCCGTAAAAATCCAGATAAGGGTCAGCAAACAACAGGGGTTTGTTATATTGACATTGGGGAGAAAATTGAAGTTCCAGATAATTGTGATTTCTCATCTAATACAAATGTATCTGGGATTGAAGAATCATTGACTCGGCGAATTGGAATTTCAGAAAATTTAAACACACCACCTGAGGGTCAAAGCAGGCTACCCCTTGCAGCGAACATAAGACACGCGCTATATTATTGTTTTCAAGGTCAAGATGAGATTGCAGCAAAGAACTTTTTGTTTCATCATCAATCGGATGATTTCATCACGCAAGCGATCAAAGACACCATTCCTTATTTTTTAGGGGCCATTAGCGAAGAGGCTTTGGCATTAGAAAACGAAAGAAGTATCCTCAAACGCAAATTAACACTTGAGAAGCGCAAACTTGAAGAAAACCGGTATTTAATGGGAGGCGGTTCTGAGAGGGCAATTTCGTTAATTGGCGAGGCTCGACAAGCTGGCCTTATTGATGCATCGACACAGATAGATTATCAGAACTATCGGGAGATGTATTCTGTTCTTCAAACTGCCATGAATTGGTCGCCCAGTATGATAGGTTCCAACAGTGGAATGGATCGGCTTACTTTCTTACAAAGTAAACTTCAGGAGATTCGAGATGAGTTTGACGAGATTGGAATTAGCCTTGATAATGCACGAAAATTTGTGGGAGAAACCGCAGGATATTCCGGAGAGGCTCAACACCAGAAAATGCGCCTTGAATCTATAGGGCTTTTTGAACAACTAAATTTTAATCCCGGAAAATGTCCATTATGTTCTGGAACGCTTGAACAGCCACTTCCTAGTGTGGAGATGATAAAAGCTTCTATCGTTAATTTGGATAAGTCAATAGCAAATGTGACACGTGAGCAGCCAAAACTAAGAGCTTTTACTTCTGATTTGGAACGCGAACGTGAAAAGAAGCAGGAAGAGATTAAAGCATTAGAAGCAGAAATTGACGGGTTGTATCAGCAGGAAAGTGAAAGAGCTCGGCTAAGAGATATAAATGCACGAAGAGGAAAAGTAGTTGGACGAATTAGCCTTTGGGTTGAGAGTGTAGAAAATGATACAGAGTCAGAAAAGCAGGAACAAGTTGTAAAAAGAATCGAAGGTCGTATAAAAGAAATTGATGACATTCTTGATAGAGACTCTGTGGAGGAACGCAAGCAGTCAGCTCTTTCTCGTATACAGGAAGATATGACGAAATGGGCCAAAGCGTTACAACTAGAACATAGTGACAATCCGTACAGGCTCGACTTGAATAAGGTCACTGTTGTTGTCGATAAGCCAGAAAGACCTGTACCACTTAAGCAGTTGGGAAGTGGTTCGAACTGGGTAGGAGTTCATCTTATTGCATACTTTGCATTGCAGCGTTTTTTTGTTAACGCAAATCGACCAGTTCCAAGATTCTTATTCCTTGATCAACCGTCGCAAGTTTATTTTCCGTCTGAGCTAGATGAAAAACAGATAGACTGGAATGAAGTAAATAAAATGTACCAGTTTATAATTGACCGAACTAATGAACTTAACGGAAAACTACAAGTTATTGTTGTTGATCATGCTGACTTAAAAGAAGATTCATTTAGACAGTTTATTTGTGAAAACTGGTGGCCAATTGATAAAAACCTTGTGCCAATCGATTGGTATGAAAACACATCGCAGCAATAATAGTTGAGGATTGTCGAAAGGGTGCAAAGAATAAAGCTCTTGGGGAAGTAGACCCAAGAGCTTTATTCTTTGCAACGATTTGACATTGTATTCTACGCCAATACGGTATAGATGAATAAAAGAGTAAAATTATATATTGCAATAAATAGGTCTGACATACTGTGCGGATTCTATTTTATTACCTTGCCGCAGATTAAAAAAAGTCTGCGGCTTTTTTCATGCCCAAATTCAGAAAGGAGGCGACGCCATGTACTTTACTTCCGGCCAAGACCGGGCCTTTGAACGGCTGATGCAGGAAAAGCCCAGTTTCGATCACTACGACGGCGGCGGGGCGAACGCGCCGGAGGATTGCGGCAGTTGCCGCTTCTATCGCCCGGATTGGAAATATCAATACTGCGTGTATGCAGAGTGTCCCTATCAGCCGGGCAAGCTGACCGCCCTTGCTGCGGTCAAATTCACAGTGAAAGGAGCTGACGATGATATGGCAGTATTCCGCGTGGAGAAGAACAAAGGCTATACGGTGATGTCCAACCACCACCTGCGGAACAAAGCCCTGTCCCTGAAAGCCAAGGGCCTGCTGTCACAAATGCTGTCCTTGCCGGAGGATTGGGACTACACCCTAAAGGGCCTGTCCCTTATCAACCGGGAAAGCATTGACGCCATCAGGACGGCGGTGTGGGAGCTGGAACGTGCTGGATATATCAGGCGGGAGCAGGGCCGTGACACAAAGGGCAAAATGGCCGATATGGTCTATACTATTTACGAGCAGCCAGTGTTGGCTAAGCCGGTATTGGAAAACCCGGTGTTGGAAAATCCAACATCGGATAACCCGACATCGGATAATCCGGCGTCGGGAAATCCAACGCAATTAAATAAAGAGATACAAAGAACTAACTTACCAAGAAAAGAAAAAATAAATACAGATGGACAAAGTACCGATTCCATTCCTTTCCCATCCCTGACCCCTGCCCCTGTGGAGGACGAAGCGGCGGCTGCACAGCCGGAACGGAAAGGAACAGGAAAGAATGCGGCAGTACAGATTTATTGGGAAATCCTTTTGGAGAATATCGAATATGACTATCTCATTCAGGACAGTTCCATTGACCGGGAGCAGCTTGACGAGATCGTTGATCTGATGCTGGAAACCGTCTGTACCTCCCGCAAGACTATCCGTATTGCCGGGGATGATTACCCCGCCGAGCTGGTGAAGTCCAAGTTTATGAAGCTGAACAGTGAACATATCCGCTTTGTCTTTGACTGCCTGCGGGAGAACACCACGAAAGTCCGCAACATCAAGCAGTATTTACGGGCTATGCTGTTCAATGCCCCCAGCACCATTAGTAACTACTACACGTCCCTTGTGGCGCACGATATGGCGCAGCCGGATTGGGGCAAACCAAAATCCGGCCTGCCGGACTATTCCTGTTCGCCGGATGAAAGCCTGTGAGGAAAAGGAGGCGCTTTGAACCGTTGTTACCTGCGGCGTCTGGTGGTTCCACCTTAGACGCCATTTTTGACTTTTTGACAAGGAGGGATGCTTATTGCAGGAAGAAGTCGATCAGAAAACCATTGTCCTGTCCATGAAAACGGGCAAGCCCACGGCCCAAGTGCTGCAAGCGGCGCTGAAAAAGTATTTGCAGCACCGGGCCAAAGGCAAGACCACGCTGCACCACGGCCAGCAGAGCCTAAAGCAGCTCAAAAAGCATGGGGCGGCCCTCTCCAACATTGAGATCACCGAGGCCAACATTGGCGCATTCAAGCCCTGTGCCAAGAAATACGGCGTGGATTTTGCCTTGCGAAAGGATAAGACCACCCAGCCGCCCCACTACGTCGTGATCTTCAAATCCAAGGATGCGGACAATCTGGAACAGGCGTTCAGGGAGTTTACGGCAAAGACACTCTCCAAGGAGCAGCGGCCCTCCATCCGCAAGGTGCTGTCTGCCATGAAGCAAAAGACAGCGGAGCAGACCAAGCAGCGGGCCAAGGAGAAAATCAGGGAAAGGGGGCTGGAACGATGAAGCCTGATGTGAAAAAGCTGGTGATCCTCAATCTCCCGTATCTGATTTTTGTGTACCTGTTCGGAAAATGCGGGCAGGCGTACCGGCTGGCCGTCGGTGCCGACCTGTCGGGAAAGCTCCTGCATCTTGCGGACGGTTTTACGGCGGCCTTTGCAAATTCCCTCCCCAGCCTGCATCTGTTTGATTTCTGCGTCGGCATCGCCGGTGCTTTGATCGTGCGGCTGGTGGTGTACTGCAAGGGCAAGAACGCCAAGAAGTACCGTAAAGGCGTGGAGTACGGCAGCGCCCGTTGGAGTGCATAATTTTAAGTGTAAATGACACATACATGGACGCACAGGAGGTTATGCACATGACTGATTATAGCAAAATTACAGCCCTTTACTCCCGCCTTTCCGTGGGCGACGAGGACAGGGACGGCGGCGAGAGCAACAGCATACAGAACC
>ERZ773192.2847-NODE-2847-length-13922-cov-3.520784_pt1 | contig 13922 bp, 12 predicted proteins | sample MGYA00581010_ERZ773192 | MGnify/ENA primary metagenome ERZ773192 (study PRJEB29015, sample SAMEA2737741) | human gut metagenome | biome: human gut; feature: human-associated habitat; material: faeces | place: China | collected 2012 ...
ACACGCTCTATAATGAAGCGTGGGCAGCCAATCTTCCCATTGGGATCATGGAGCTGCCGGAAGCTGTAAAGCGGAAGCACACTCAGTCTGCCAAACCCCGAGGAAACAAGAAAAACTTCGGCAAAAGCATTGATTTGAGGCCTGAAATTGCTTCTCAGCGCACGGAAGAAGGCCATTGGGAAGGCGATACCGTGGTTGGTAAGCGTGCAGGTAAGGACGCTGTTGTGTTTTCCCTTCTGGAAAAGAAGACGGAAAACTACATGGCTTTCTTGATTCCGGGAAAGACGAGCGAAGCTGTTATGGCTGCCATGCAGATGCTCAAAGAGGAATATGGCAACCGCTTTGCACAGGTATTCAAGACCATTACCGTTGACAATGGAGCTGAGTTCGCAGACTTTGCGCAGTGCGAAAGCTGGGGCACTGAGGTGTTCTTCGCCCATCCCTACACCTCATGGGAACGGCCTCAAAATGAACGCCACAACGGATTGTTTCGGGCCTTCGTTCCCAAGGGCGCTTCCATGCAGAACTACTCTGCTGAGTATATTCTATCGGCCGCGGATGAGCTGAACGCACGCCCCAGAAAGAAGTTGGGGTACGCAACACCGGAGGAACTGTTTGATTCATTCCTTGACCGGGTGTATGCGGTGGATAGCAAACCCTCCTGACCCTGTCAAGGCCCGGCTACGCCTTGCCTACGGCATCCTTGACAGCGCCAGCCGTGCTTGCTGTATGGCAGTCAAGTCCGGCTTACGCCGAACATTTTTTATTCATGCGGGTGTCCAACTTGCAATTGCAATTTGTGATCATAATTAAGATTTAGAAAGAAGCTCTGTCTATGACTGAACTAATTTCTAAAAATATCCGTGCACAGCGTCTCGCACAGGGCATGACACAAGAACAGTTAGCTGCGAAAGTATTTACTACTCGACAATGTATTTCGAATTACGAAACAGGTAAGTCAAAACCAGATTACGAGACCATCGGCAAAATTGCTATGGCGCTTGGAATAAGTGCTGAAGAACTGCTTTATGATGCAAGTGAACGCCGGAAGAAAGTAAGGGCGTGGTGTATCCTTGCGGCGATAATCTTTTTCTTTGGACTTGCTCGCTCTCTCTGCCATTCAAATCTACTAATCAGCAATGCCACAATGCCAGGGCGTCTAACCTATGTGCAGGGATATATTACGGTGATTATTCCAGCAACATGCACTTTCTTCGGTTGGATATTGATCCGGCTCTATGAGTTATACATCAAGAAAGAAGATTGCACACTAAATCGTACAAAACGGGTCTCTATCTTTTTGATACTACTCCTCGGCTCATGGTTTTTGGCTGCATTCATGGAACATCCAAAGATTTACGAGGCGGCATCTGATCCGATGACGAACAAATATGGCGGACCAGCAATGTTGGGTGTCTATCTTGAAACATTCTATTACAAATATATTTATGTTACTATATCGCAACTACCGATCCTAAATGGTATTTTTATATTCCTTGGCGGTTTGGCTGCCATTTGCAAAAAAGGCGAACAGGTCTAAAACAATTTGTTTTTGGGTTTATATTTTCCCTAATGAGCATCTGGGGGCGTGAGGGGGAGCAATCTCCCCCACACCCTCAGCACTTGATGGTGTGTCTACTCCGCATTTTCGGAGCAGGAATTCATCATTTCGGGTTTTTCGGAATGATGAACTCCTGCTCTCTTTTTTGCTCTGGGCTGGCTCATGAATGGCTTTTCAACCCCTGCTCATCATCTCATGATGAACTCCATGATGAACTGTGGCCAAATTCAGCTTAAAAACCGCCCGATTCCATAATTCCAAAAACGGAAAAAGTCCAGATCTACTGGACTTTTTCGATGGTAGCGGCGATGTGATTCGAACACATGACACTCCGGGTATGAAGGCATGTGTCGATGAGGTTCAGAAAATGTCTGAGCCAAAAACCATTGAAACGCCTGGGGTCCCTGTACACCGCCTGTGTGTGTCGTGTGTTCACGGGGGCGAGGTTCATCATTCATGATGAACGGATGATGACCTCCAAATCGGCCTTGGTTTACTGGAAATTCTAAAAGAAGGGTCCTAATATATGATAATACACAAACTCATGTTGTAATGCATAAAACCAACTTGACAGGATATTCATATTGCGGTATACTCCTAAGCATAATATAATGTTATATAATCACATCAAACAAAACATCAAGAAGGAGAAAACTATGAGAAGAGTTCTTAGCTTAACTTTGGTACTAATGATGATGGTTCTAACTTGTGCCTGTAGTGCTCCAAGCGCACCGCCGGAACCTGCTGAGACATCTGTAGCAGAGCCTCCAGCGCAGGCTGAAGGGACACCTGAGGAAGTGCAATCTACGGATGCTGGAGTTGATTTTTCAAATTGTAGCGGAGAGGTTGTGGTTGCTTGCTGGGCAGGAAGCTATATGGAACTGCTTCAGAAGTATTTGGAGCCGGTACTGGCGGAAATTGCACCAAATGTAAAAGTTGTATATTCTACAGGAAATGACACAGACTACATTGCCAAGGCTATCGTGGAAAAAGATGGTGTTGGTACCTATGATGTAATGGCTATAGGACAGATGGATCTAGCTAAGTTGACTAACAATGGAATTGCCAAGAAAGTGGATGACACAATGATTCCCAATTTGGCCAATATGTACCCAGAATATCGTGATGACTATTACATTTCCCAAATGTATAGTGCCGGTGTCCTGATTTACAATGAAAACATGGTAAGCGAAGCGCCTGATTCATGGGCGGATTTATGGACGCCAGAATATAAGGGTGATGTTGCCATGCTATCCACATTCCGCCACTTTGCTATGTTTGCATCATCAATTATTGATGGCGAGGAATATGTATATGGCGATTCTGCAGATTGGATGCATGGATGGGATCGCATTATGGCGCTGAAAAATGATATGGACGTACAGATTCTAACAACCAACGAGCAAATCGGGAATGGTTTGGCTACTGGAGAGATTGCTATGACCATTGGGTGGAAAGCTAGAGCAGCACAGTGGGTTGAAGCATCTGACGAACCTTTGGCCTATGTACTTCCCAAAGAAGGCTCTTATGCTTATATCACGGGCGTGAGCATTTTGGAAAATGCCCCTAATCCTGATGCTGCTTGTGCATTTGTGCAGGCGCTGCTGGATCCACGGGTACAGGAGGGGTTTGCCAATGAAATGAAATATGCTCCAACTGTTAACAACTGTACGCTTACTCCTGAAGTGCAAGAGGGTATAAGTTTCACGGCACAGGAGCAAGAGCGCATCAAAATGGTTCCGTCATCCTATGTTTTTGATAACGATGGTGTGTGGCTGGAGAGGTGGAACAAAGAGTTTTTGGATCAGTAAACAGATAGCTGCTGTACTGGCGTGAATTCAATAATGTCAATGCTGGTATATATGCTGTGCCATACATTCCAGCAGGATATTTTGTAACGGGGCAACATATATGGAAAAACGAGATAAAAGAATACGTACGTATGAGGACGGCTTACGGGTTGCGCCATTATTGGTGCCTGCTGCTACAATAACAACCATGGTGTTTATAATTCCGTTGGCAATGTTTTTCAGGTATAGTCTCAATCAGTACATACCTGGAAAGTTTATGGAGACTGCCTTTACGTTGGACTCCTTCAAGACTATTTTATCTGATAACTATTATTATTCAATAATGTGGAGAACCATCAAGATGGCATTACTTGCCACTTCTATTACCCTATTTTGTGCGTATCCGGTAGCTGAAACCATGGCCCGTACAAAAGGCGGGAAAAAATCAGCATTTGTCATTGCATTGGTATTTCCAATGATGCTGGGAAGCGTTATACGCTCTATGGGTTGGATGGGGCTTTTAAGCAAATCAGGTTTAGTCAATAAACTATTGATACAGATGGGGATAATAGAGGAAGCCCTTAAGCTGATGTATACCGAAGGTGCAGTAATAGCAGCAGTAATATCAATGGAACTCCCACTTATGATCCTGACGCTGGTAACGGCGATTGAGTCCATAAATCCGGATTTAGAACAAGCGGCTCTGAATATGGGGGCATCTAAAGCCCAGGCATTTCTGAAAATAAAGCTTCCGTTGACGGTGCCGGGGATAATAGCCGGAACATCGCTGGTATTTGTACAATCCATGAATACATATAGCACGGCAAAGATGATAGGCGGGGCAAAGATACAGACTATGGCAACAGCGATATATGCTGAGATGAATGAACTGTTAAATTGGCCTGCAGCAGCGGCATTGTCATTGATTCTTCTGGTTTTTACATTGGCGGTTACGTACGTTTATGCACATATACTTGAGACAAGATATGTAAAAGTCATGCATCTGTAGGGGGAGACATGATACTACGCAGATTGAAAAAAATATTAGGGACTATACCTACCGCGGTGGTAATGGCCTTCATAATGCTGCCGGTGGTATTAGTGGTCTGGATGTCGTTCTTTGATCAGAAGATCATTACCTTTCCGCCTAAAGGATATACGATTGAATGGTATACCGTGCTAGCAGAAAAAAGTACATTCGCAGGTGCTGCATTGCTGAGTTTGGAAGTGGCCCTGATTTCCAGTGTGCTGGCAATAGTGTTGGGATGTCTTGCGTGCATAGGATTAAAACAAAAATTCTTTCGCGGAAAGAACCTTATGGAAACTATGTTTTTGGCACCGCTGACGGTTCCAACTATTGTGAGCGGAATTGCAATTTATGCATTTCTTACCGTAATGGGGAATAGTATAGGCATGAAGCTGGTTCCAAATACGTGGGTGCTGATACTTGGACATACTGTAATTACTATACCTTGGGCTGTGAGGCTGATTTCTGCGGGCTTGGCAGGCGTGAATTCTGCGCTTGAGGAGGCGGCGTTAAGCTTGGGGGCGAACAGGGTATATACTTATGTAAAGGTAATATTCCCACAGATAAGGTCATCTTTGGTTACGGCATCTATATTCTCATTTATTGTCTCTCTGACTAATTTGGAGATGAGCCTCATGCTTATTAAGCCTGGTCAAACTACGTTGCCTATAGAGACGTTAAACTATGTCTTATGGGAAATGGATCCTTCCATCGCAGCATTGACAACAGTACAGATTATGTTGATTTTCATGCTGCTGGTCATCGCCAATAAGTTAATAGGCTTGTCCAATGTATTTTGATATAGCTTTTGTCGTAATCAAACACAGGAGAGAATAGTATGTCTAATGAAGTTATACTGAACAATGTAAGCAAAGCCTATGGGAACAATTTAGTTCTAAACAAATTAAATCTATGCGTGAAAGATGGAGAGTTAGTTTCCCTGTTGGGTTCTAGTGGCTGCGGTAAAACTACAGCTCTGCGCATTATTGCGGGATTCTTAACTGCCGACACTGGAAGAGTAATGATCGGTGATACGGATTGTACTTATATGCCGCCAAACAAGAGGAATACCGGCATGGTATTTCAGAGTTATGCGTTGTTTCCACATATGTCCGTTAAAGAAAATGTGGGATTCGGTTTGAAAATACAAAAAACTCCTTCTACAGAGGCGGCATTACGAATAAAAGAGATTTTAATGACCACCAGGTTGGAAGAATTTGCCGACAGATATCCTAGGCAGCTATCAGGTGGGCAGCAACAACGCGTTGCATTAGCCAGAGCGCTGGTAGTGCGGCCTCGAGTGTTGTTGCTGGATGAGCCTCTATCCAATCTGGATGCTAAGTTGCGACATGAGATGAGGGTGGAAATCAGGATGTTACACGAAAAGTATGGATTAACGACCATATTTGTTACCCACGATCAAGAGGAAGCTCTTACGATGTCAGATAGAATCATGGTTATGAACCATGGGGAAATTGTACAGAGCGGATCGCCTCGCGAGGTGTTTGACAACCCGAAAACTCGATTTGTTGCAGATTTTACAGCGGTTAGGAATTTCTTTGCAGGACATGTGTGTGAAGGTAGATTCATTACAAATGAAGGGGATTCTATACTTCTGCCGGCAGGATGCAATGAAGTACCTGCGGTGATTGGGATAAGACCCGTGAATATACTGTTTGATGCTGGTGTGGGAGATGATCAAAGAAATTGTATTAGCGCCACAGTTAAGATAGCTACATTTCTCGGTAAATTGTATGAGGTGTTGTTGGAAACGGCATCTGGTCATGAAGTTCTGGCTGAGATCCCTGTAGCTGGGGCAAAGGAGGAATGGATTACGAAAGGCAATAGGGTAACCATCGGTTGGAAGGACAAGGATATGCTGCTGCTTGCCGAATAAAAGAATAGGAGAGGCTAATATGATACCAAATGAAAGTATAAAAGCTACAAATATTTCAAAAATACCAATAGACGAATTGAATAGTCGTCGAAAAAAGTGTATCGAAAAAATGCAGGAGGATGGACTGGACTGTATGGTGTTTTTTTCTCCGTCCTCAGTATACTACCTTACGGGCTGGGAGTTTTTTGTAACTGAGCGCCCCACCGCTATGATCTTGTGGCAAGATGGACGTACGTGTATGTTTATACCATATCTTGAATTAGAGCATGTGCAACAGCTGGCTCAAGGAATAGATGAGGTGAATTGGTATCCAGATTATCCAGGGAAACGTCATCCAATGCTGCTTTTGAGCGATATTCTTTCCTCTCGTGGAAGAATTCGTATTGGCTCAGATAGTCCAGGAAGCCCGGGGTTTCAAGGATATGAGGGACCAACCATTGATGAATTACTGCCGGAATATGAGTTGGTATTAATGCCGAAATTCATAATGGAATTACGGAAAATCAAGACACCATTTGAAATATCTATGATTAAGGAAAGTGCCAAATGGGGCAATTTAGCCATGACATTATTGCAGCGATATACAAGGCCTGGCTTGCGTGAGTTGGACGTCGTAAACCGGGCTTGCCAGGAAGCAACGGAGGCAATGCTTGCCACATTGGGCCAGGATTATATTCCCGGTGGCGTGTTTTGGGTGGGTGCGCACGGTAATTTTAGGGGGCAAATTGGGGTGGATAGCAGCCTGCCCCATTCATTGATAAAAAACAAGGTCTTTAAAAAAGGCGATACCCTTGGCGCTAGCGGAACTACGTATCCTATATTAGGCTATATAAGCGAGATGGAGCGTACGCTATTCTTAGGAGAGCCGGATGAAAAACAAAAAAAGTATTTCGATATGGCAGTGGAGTTGCAAGAATTTGCGGTAAGCAGCGTAAAGCCTGGGCGAACTTGTGGGGATGTTGACAGCGATGTGCGTAATTACTATAAAAAGCTCGGCATATCAGATTATTGGAGACACCATGTGGGTCATGCACTAGGCATGGACAGGCATGAGCCACCATTCCTAGATGAGGCGGTTGCTGAGGAAATAAGGGCTGGAATGGTATTCAGTATAGAGCCCGGCATATACGTGCCAGGATACGGAGGGTTCAGACACTCAGATACCATACATGTTACAAAGGATGGTGTGGAATTACTTACTTACTATCCGAGGGATTTGGAAAGCTTGACTATAGAATGCTAGCGGGTGTTAGATAATGTGCAGAGTCATAGGGATAGGGGATAACGTATGCGATAAGTACATTAACCAGGGACGGATGTTCCCTGGTGGACAGGCAATGAATTTTGCTGTTTATTGCAACAAGCTGGGGATGAAGGCCGCATATATTGGTGTGTTTGGCAGTGACCGGGTTGCTGCTCATAACATTACAGTTATGAAAGAGTTGGGTATAGATATTACTCGTTGTAGGCAAATTGATGGAGAGAATGGGTTTGCCCTGGTGGATGTAATTGCAGGAGAGCGGAGCTTTATAGGAAGCAATAAGGGCGGTGTACTCAGGAAACATCCTATAGAATTAACCCCGGCAGATTTGGAATATTTGAGTGGGTTTGACTGGATACATACAAGTAATAATAGTTATTTTGATGCACAGCTATATAAATTAAAGGATTTGGACGTTCCGGTGTCTTATGATTTTTCAACGAGTTATACCGATGAAGATCGAATCCATAATGTGGCACCATTTGTTGATATGGCGCTATTGTCCTGCAGCGGCATGGACCTTTTCGATTTGCATCATTACGTCGACATGCTCCAGGAAGCTGGCTGCGAAAACATAGTAGCCACGAGAGGTACTGAGAGTACATACGTCAGAATGGGAGGCAAAAGTTTTCTAGCACCCCCAAAGCTGGTAGAGGCAGTAGATACTATGGGGGCAGGTGATTCATTTATTGCTGCCTTTATTTGCAGCATACTAAGCGGAAATTCTCCAAAGGATGCTGCGAAAAATGCTGCTGACTTCTCAGCAAAGATTTGTCTTGTCAATGGTGCGTTTGGTTATGGGGTACCAATAGAGGGACGGATATACATTTGACCATAAGACCATAAAGGAGAATGATATGGCATACAGAATTGGCGTGGACGTAGGCGGTACATTTACAGATTTTTCCCTGTTCAATGCAGAAGGAACGGAATTAATACATTTTAAGGACAGTTCCACTCCTGACGACCCATCAAAGGCAATCATGCATGGAATAATGCACTTGATGGAAGAACTGAAGATTATGCCGGAGGAGGTGAGCTATTTGGCCCACGGTACTACGGTGGCGACCAATGCACTCATAGAACGAAAGGGTGCGAGGACGGGTCTTATTACATCGGAGGGATTCGGCGATTTGATGGATATTGGCTGGCAAAAACGTCCATCAATGTATGATTTAAGAAAACAAAAGCCGCAAAGTCTTATAATGTCCGGCATGAATAAGGAAGTCAAGGAAAGGTTGGCATATGATGGACAAGTATATGTTCCGCTGGATGAAGAAACTGTAAGAAAAACCGTGCGCATACTTCGCGGAGCCGGAGTGGAGGCAGTAGCAGTATGCACTCTTTTTTCCTATATCAATCCAATGCATGAGAACAGGATTCGGGAGATATTAGCTGAAGAATGCCCTGAAATGTTTGTCTCGATATCTCACAAAATATGCCCTGAATTCAGAGAATACTCAAGAATTAGCACAACTGTGTTGAATGCCTACCTGGGTCCTGTTATGAAAGATTATGTTTATAACTTTGCGGAATCTGTAAAGAGAACAGGGATTCAGATACAACCATATGTGACGCAGTCTAACGGAGCGGTCATCTCTATTTCGGAGACGGTAGAATGTCCAATAAAGACGGCTGTTTCAGGGCCTAGCGCAGGAGTGATAGGTGCAAAACATATAGGCATGCTTTGCGGGATAAACGATATAATCACATTTGATATGGGTGGTACCAGTATAGATGTGAGTCTGATAGAAAACGGTAAGATACAGGTGTCAAATGAGCGGATTGTAGAAGGTTTTCCTGCGAGAATGCCAATGATAGATATTGTAACACTAGGAGCTGGGGGTGGTTCCATAGCACGAATAGATAATGGAGGAGCCTTAAAGGTAGGACCGGAAAGCGCAGGCGCGATACCTGGGCCGGCTTGTTATATGAGGGGCGGTAAAATCCCAACCGTGACAGATGCTAATGTGGTTCTTGGCAAGCTCAACAGCATGCGCATACTGGGCGGGCGCATGGAGATAAATGCAAGTGAGGCATGGAAAGCCATTGAGCAGGAAATATGTAGCAAAACAGCACTGGATGTAGAACAGGCTGCGGCGGGCATTGTTTCGGTGGTGAACTCCAATATGGCTCAGGCGATAAGGATAATTTCAGTTGAGCGTGGATACGATGCCAGGAATTTCTCACTTATGGCTTTTGGTGGTGCTGGTCCGCTGCATGCGTGTGAGGTTGCGCAGGGGATGGGCATAAATAATGTGATAGTACCGCCATCACCAGGAACACTGTGTTCTATGGGCTTATTGATGGCAGATGTGAAGTTTGATATTGTACGATCGCGTATATTGATAGCACATACTGAGGCAACAACTATAGTAGCGGAACTGTATGAAGCCATGATGGTAGAAGGTTGTGAGTTGTTGGATAAGGAGGGCGTTTTACAAGGTGAACGGCTATTTGAGGCCGAAATAGAATGCCGATATGAGCGACAGAATTATGAACTGCCCATTCCTGTGACATTACCTATAACATGGGAAAGTATTAAGGAAATGAAGCGTAGGTTCCATGAGGAGCATGAGCGCACTTATGGGTATAGGAATGAAGGGCTAAACATACAAATGGTGAACTATCGACTCCATGCAATAGGGGAGATACAAAAACCTGTGCTGCGTAAAGAGAGATTTGTAAAAGATATGCAAAAACTGCCGGACCCCAAGGAGATGAGGATGGTACTATATGAAGGCGCTGCTGAAAGAATGAATACGCCAGTGTATAACAGGGACGAGATGGTTCCAGGCATTGAGCTTTCAGGGCCAGCGATAATTGAGGAGATGGATTCAACTACTGTGATTCCTCCAAGATGGATTGCGAGGATTGATGAATATAACAATATTCGGTTGGCATATGAGGGGGATAAATAGCTATGAATCGTGCGATAGATGCAGTAACTGTGGAAATTACTGGCAATCTCCTTCTTTCCATTGCTGAGGAGATGGGGGTTACGCTGATAAAAAGCGCCTATTCTACCAACATAAAAGAGCGCAGAGATATATCTACGGCTATATTTGACGAACAAGGTAATATGGTAGCCCAGGCGGAACATGTGCCAATGCACTTGGGGTCACTTTTGGGTATCATAAAAGAAATATATAAGAAGTTTCCCCCGATTACAATACGAAAAGGAGACATGTTTATCGGAAATGACCCATATAATGGTGGAGGAACTCATCTTCCGGATATAACGATAGCCGCCCCCGTATTTTCTAGAGAAAGACTGATAGGTTGGGTAGCGAATCTGGCTCATCATAGTGATGTGGGGGGGAAGGTTCCAGGTTCCACTTCAGGCGATGCGACTAGTATTTTCCAAGAGGGGCTAAAAATACCTCTGGTGTACTTATGCCGAGAGGGTGTGTTAAATAAAGATATAGTGGATTTCATACAAAGTAATAGCCGCTTGCCTGAAGAACGTTATGGGGATTTACAAGCGCAGATTGCAGCAAACCGTGTAGGGATAAAGCGTATGGAGGAAGCTTATGGTAAATATGGCAATAAGCTTACCGCAAGCATGGCAGAATTGCAGGAATATGCAGAAAGGCGTCTTCGTGCAGGCATTGCACGGCTAAAAGATGGGATATACAATTTTACAGATTATATTGATGATGCAGGTATTGCTAGCCCAAACCCCATAAAGATTACTGTAGAGGTGACGGTAAAAGGAGATGAATTATCGCTGAACTTTGCCGGGACTGATAACGAGGTTGCAGGGCCGGTAAATGTAACCAAAAATGGATTATTGGCGACAGCGTTTTATTCGTTGAAAGCGCTTATTGACCCAAGCATACCATCTAATGCAGGGATATACAGAGCGTTTACTGTGCAAACACAGCCGGGAATGATAGTAGATGCCAGAAATCCGGCATCTGTAGGTGAGCGCATTGATACCTGTATGCGCGTGGCAGATGTAATATTTGGGGCTCTCGCTCCTGCAGTGGGAGAGCGGGCAATGGCGGGATGCAACAGCTCATGTACTAGTGCCATTTTCAGCACTGTAGGGGAAGATGGTAGATTCTACGTGTATCTGGAGACGATTGCAGGTGGATCCGGAGCTCAACGAGATATGGATGGCTTAAGTGGTGTGCAAGTGCATATGACCAACACCTCAAATCTACCCGTAGAGGCGCTGGAAACAGAGTTTCCGTTTCTGATGGTTCGCAAGTATAGACTGCTACCTGATACTGGTGGTGCGGGAATGTACAGAGGTGGGTTGGGAATAGAACGAGAGTTTATGGCACTAAAAGACGACATACTATATACCGGATTGGGTGACAGACAGGTATATCAGCCGTGGGGACTTGACGAGGGCTTGTCAGGAGCGGGAGGAGGTTATTGGTTAACCAGACCAGGTGCAGAGCCGGTTCGATTGCCGTCAAAATGCACAGATGTGCGCATAAACAGAGGGGATATTATAACTGTGCACACACCTGGCGCAGGCGGCTATGGGAATCCATTATGTCGTCAGCCAGAAGCCATACGTAGGGATATTTTCGAGGGTAGAGTAACAGAGGAAAAGGCGGCTGAACTATATGGATACACAAATCACGAAAGCTAATAAAGGAAGGAGGGATACTATGGATGTTAAGAGAATTGTATCGGAAGTAAAGTGCAGAATAAATGCCAATGGCGGTTTGCAACAGGTGTTTTTTGTGGGATGCGGTGGCTCCAAAGGTGCTATTTTCCCGGGATACTATCTCCTGAAAAACAGGGCGAAGAGCTTTGGGACCAGTACATATAACAGCTCTGAGTTTATCCACGAGTTGCCAGAACGGCTAGGACCGAGATCCGTTTGTATCTGCTGCTCTTTGAAAGCTACCAAGGAGACCGTATTAGCAGTTGAGGCTGCCAATAGGGCTGGCGCAGTTACAATAGCTATGACGGGCGGCTCAGATACCGAGATGGCAAATGTAGGCCAGTATGTAGTGGTGTATTCTAATGGCCCTAATCAGATATATAGTCAATCCAATCAATCTTATTCATTAAGACTGGCATTTGAGATCCTTCATCAGTTCGAGGATGAACAGGAGCTGTATGCTGCAAAAGAAAAGGCGTTCGCCCGTATTGATGATCTTATTGTTCGCGGAAAAGGGATAATACATGATGCGGCGTATGCTTTTGCCAGGGAGAATAAAGACGCTGCTGTATTTGAAGTACTGGCCGATGGATCATTATGGGGAGCCGCATATAGTATGGCTTCATGCCATTATATGGAAATGCAGTGGAAGTATGCTATTCCCATTCATAGCGGGGAATACTTCCACGGCCCATTTGAGACCACAGATAAAGCATTGCCCATAGTGCTTATGGCAGGAACGGGAAGGACCCGAGCATTGGATGAGCGTGCATTAAAGTTCATACGCAAATATGCTGGCAATGTATTGGTGCTGGATTGCGAGGAACTGGGAATAAAAGAATTACCGGAGCAAGTTGCGGAATACTTCTGCCCGGTCATGATGATACCCGTTGAAAAGTACGCAGTATCTCTTATGGCAGAGCAGAATGGACACTCTATGGACGAGCGAAGATATATGTGGAAAGTTGAGTATTAGATATAATCAAACAACCGTATATTATTCCGCAAATTGCAAGTGCAAGTTGGACACCTGCACGGTAGAAATAAGTTAATCAGAGCATCGGTCAGGATGGAAGCCTCTGGCTTCCGTTCCGGGCGATGCTGCCGCAGCCGGAGGCTGCGTAAACAGAGTCGAGGAACTCATCAAACAGTTCCTCCGGGGTGCGGTAGCCCAGCTTCTTGCGAGGGCGTCCGTTCAGCTCATCAGCAGCAGACAAGATGTACTCTGGAGAGAAGGATTCAATGGAGGCACCCTTGGGCACGAAGGCTCGGAACAGCCCATTGTGACGCTCGTTTTGGGGACGCTCTCAGGCTGTGTAGGGATGAGCGAAGAAGGCTTTGGTTCCCCACTTCTCCACCTTGGCAAAGTCAGCAAACTCGCTTCCGTTGTCCACCGTAATGGTCTTAAAGATCTGGGGGAAGTGTTCGCCATACTCGTCATGGAGCTCATTCATGAGGTTCATGACCGCCTCGCTGGTTGTGCCAGGAATACGGAACGCAAGGTAGGTTTCCGTCTTTTTCTCCAACAGAGAAAAGACAACAGACCCTTTTCAGGCACACTTGCCAACCACGGTATTGCCCTCCCAATGGCCCTCTTCAAGACGGAGGGATGCAATTTCCGGATGCTCTGAAATACTTGTGCCGTAACGCTTTTTGTTCTCCAGCACCCGGCGCTTCTTCGTTTTGCGTTTCATGGCTTCGGGTAGTTCCGTCACAGACAAGTCAAGGTTGCCTGCCCAGACCTCATTGTAAAGAGTGC
>ERZ773192.2861-NODE-2861-length-13868-cov-4.536162_pt1 | contig 13868 bp, 10 predicted proteins | sample MGYA00581010_ERZ773192 | MGnify/ENA primary metagenome ERZ773192 (study PRJEB29015, sample SAMEA2737741) | human gut metagenome | biome: human gut; feature: human-associated habitat; material: faeces | place: China | collected 2012 ...
TCTCGTAGTTTCTTGGAATGATGCAGCTGATAAGAATGAATCTGTTTCAAGTGATGCCTTTGTAATACCTAATAATACTGGTCTACCTGTTGCGGGTTGTTTACCTTCAAGAATTAATTCTTTATTTGTTTCAGTAAACTTACCTAAAGACACTAATGTACCAAGTAATAATTTTGAATCACCTTCATCTAATATTCTTATTCTTGAAATCATTCTTCTAGCAATAATCTCAACGTGTTTATCAGATATTCCAACACCTTGTGAACAATATACTTTTTGTACTTCTTTTAATATATATTTTTGTACTGTAACTGGATCAGTTACTGCAAGTAATTCTTTTGGATTTATATTACCGCTTGTAAGTACATCGCCTGGTTTAACAGTATCTCCTACTTCAACTAATAATTTAGCACCATAGTTTGTAGTATGCTCTTTTGAATCAGCATCATTTACAATAGTAATCTTATACTTTCCATTAACATTTTCTATATTAGTAATTTTACCAGATATTTCTGCTATTGTTGCTTTTCCTTTAGGGTTTCTTGCTTCAAACAATTCTTGTACACGAGGTAAACCTTGAGTTATATCGTCGCCTCCAGCAACACCACCTGTATGGAATGTTCTCATGGTTAACTGAGTACCTGGTTCTCCAATTGATTGAGCAGCCATAATACCAACAGCTTCCCCTAATTCAACCATATTACCAGTAGCCAAGTTTCTACCATAACATTTTCTACATACACCATTTGGTGTTTTACATGAAAGTAAACTTCTAATCTCTACACTCGTAACACCTGCTTTAATTATTTTATCTGCAAGTGGTTCAGTTATATATTCATTTCTTTCAGCAATAACTTCACCAGTTTCTGGATTTACAACTTTTTTATTAGTAAATCTACCTAAAATTCTATCATATAATGATTCAATAACAGTTCCTGCTTTTTCATCTTTTATCTCTTCAACAACAACACCTTGTAATGTTCCACAATCTTCTTCTCTTACAATTACATCTTGTGCAACATCTACTAATCTTCTTGTTAAATATCCAGATTCAGCAGTTTTTAAAGCTGTATCCGCACTACCTTTACGAGCACCATGAGTTGATAAGAAGAATTCAGATACTGAAAGTCCTTCTATAAATGATGATGTAATTGGTATTTCAACTGACTCTCCATTTGGTTTAGCCATAAGTCCACGCATACCAGCAAGTTGGGTAAAGTTATTTAAATTACCACGTGCTTTTGAACTCATCATTATGAATATTGGATTATCAACATCTTGTTTAGAATATTGTTCAAGTTCTTTTTGAACCTTCATTTTTGCATTATTCCAAACTTCAATAACTTTTTTAAATCTTTCTTCCTCAGTTATTAAGCCCCTATTGAATTGCTTATTTATTTTATCTACCAATTCATTTCCTTCTTTTAATATCTCGCCTTTATTCTTACTTGTAACGATATCACTTATCGCAATAGTAATACCTGCTTTTGTAGAATATTTGAAACCCAAATCTTTTAATTTATCTAGGAATATTGAAGTATCAGTAGTTTTATATCTTTTAAATACCTGTGCGATAACACTTTCCAAATCACCTTTTGCAAATGGCTTAGTTAAATCCATCTCTTTTATCTTCTCTTTTATATCTTCACCCTTATTAACGAAGAATTTAGAAGGTATCATTCTTTCTATATTCTCACTACTAGCTTCATTTACATATTGGAACGTATCTGGTAATATCTCATTAAATTTAATCTTACCAACAGTAGTTATCAAGTATTTATCCATTAAATAATCTGAGAATATTTTATGTTTAAATGCTCTAACTGGAATAGCAATTCTAGTATGAAGAGTTATTTCGTTTCTTTCATAAGCCATAAGTGCCTCGTTAGCATCTTTAAACACTCTTCCTTCATACTTTTCTCCAGCTTTTTCTATTGTTAAATAATAGTTACCAAGTATCATATCCTGTGTAGGTGTAACTATTGGTTTACCATCTTTTGGAGAAAGTATATTATTAGCGCCTAACATTAATAATCTTGCCTCTGCTTGTGCTTCTTCTGATAATGGCACGTGAACAGCCATCTGATCTCCATCAAAGTCAGCATTAAATGCAGCACATACAAGTGGGTGCAACCTTATTGCTTTCTCATCAACTAATTTTGGTTCAAAAGCTTGAATACCTAATCTGTGTAATGTAGGTGCACGGTTAAGCAATACTGGATGTTCTTTAATTACTTCCTCAACAACATCCCATACTCTTTCATCCTTGTTTTCAATCATTTTCTTAGCACTCTTTATATTATGTGCAATATCTTTTTTAACAAGTAAATGTATTACATGTGGTTTAAATAATTCAAGTGCCATTTCCTTTGGAAGACCACATTGATACATTCTTAAATTTGGTCCAACTACTATAACAGAACGACCAGAATAATCAACTCTTTTACCTAATAAATTTTGTCTAAATCTTCCTTGTTTACCTTTTAAAATACTACTTAATGACTTCAAAGGTCTATTAGAAGCACCTGTTACACTTCTTCCTCTTCTACCATTGTCAAATAAAGCATCCACAGCTTCTTGTAACATTCTCTTTTCATTTCTAACAATTATAGATGGAGCATTTAGTTCAATTAACTTTTTCAAACGATTATTTCTATTAATTACTCTTCTATATAAATCATTTAAATCTGATGTAGCAAATCTACCACCATCTATCTGTATCATTGGACGTATTTCTGGTGGGATAACTGGTAAAGCAGTTAAAACCATCCATTCAGGTTTATTTCCTGATCGTGAAAAAGAATCTAACACCTCTAATCTCTTAACTAAACGAATTCTTTTTTGTCCGACAGAATTTTCAAGTTCTTTATTTAAATCTGCTAATTCTTTTTCAACATCAACTTCAAGAAGTAACTTTCTGATTGCTTCAGCACCCATACCTACTTCAAAACCATCACCATATTTTTCATAGTATGAATGATATTCTTTATCAGACAATGTTTGCTTTTTTTGAAGTGGCGTAATTCCTGGATCAAGTACTACATAACTAACAAAATATAATACTTCTTCCAAATCTCTTGGAGACATATCTAGAACAAGTCCCATTCTAGATGGAGTACCCTTGAAGAACCATATGTGTGAACAAGGAGCAGCAAGCTCTATGTGCCCCATACGTTCACGTCTTACTTTTGATTTAGTAACTTCAACTCCACATCTATCACATATAATTCCTTTATATCTTAATCTCTTGTATTTACCACAAGCACATTCATAATCTTTTGTAGGTCCAAATATTTTTTCACAGAACAACCCATCTCTTTCTGGTTTTAAAGTTCTATAATTTATAGTTTCTGCTTTCTTTACTTCACCGTATGACCAAGAACGTATCTTTTCAGGAGAAGCTATGCCTATTTTTATACCTTCAAATCTGTTAGCATCCATTACTCATCTCCCCCTTCATCTAAATCTTCATCGAAACTTGGTTCAAAATCTTCCATTTCTTCATCATCTTCTACTTCTTCTGGTTCATTAACTTCATCTTTTATTTCATCTATTGATAAAATTGCAGTTTCTTTTGAATCCTCTTCTTCTAATTGTTTCAAATCTATTTCTTTATCATTTTCATCTATCATTGAAACATCTAATCCAAGTGCTTGGAATTCCTTAACTAATACCCTAAAGCTTTCTGGAACTCCAGCTTGATGAATCATATTTCCTTTAACTAACGCTTCATAAACTTTAACTCTACCTACAACATCATCTGATTTAACAGTTAAAATTTCTTGAAGAACATTTGCAGCACCATATGCATATAATGCCCAAACTTCCATTTCTCCAAATCTCTGTCCACCAAATTGTGCTTTACCACCAAGTGGTTGTTGCGTAACCATTGAATAAGGTCCTGTACTTCTAGCATGTATTTTATCTTCAACCATGTGATATAACTTAATCATATACATAACACCAACACTTATTCTATTATCAAATGGTTCACCTGTTCTACCATCATACAACACTGTTTTATAATCTTTATCTATTCCCGCTTCTTCTCTTAACTCATCAATATCATTTATTGTTGCACCATCAAATACTGGTGTAGCAGTATGAAGACCTAATTTCTTAGCAGCCATACCTAAATGTAATTCCAATATCTGTCCTATATTCATACGAGATGGAACACCTTGTGGATTTAACATTATATCAACAGGAGTACCATCTGGTAAATATGGCATATCTTCTTGTGGCAATATCAATGATACAACACCTTTATTACCATGGCGACCTGACATCTTGTCACCTATTGATATTTTTCTCTTTTGAATTATTGAAACTCTAACTACCATATTAACACCGCTAGGAAGTTCATCACTATCTTTCTTAGTAGTTATTTTAACCTCATGAACTATACCACCCTCACCATGTTCAACACGAAGAGACGTATCACGAACCTCACGAGTTTTTTCACCAAATATAGCATGTAACAACTTTTCTTCAGAAGTAAGCTCAACCATACCTTTTGGCGTAACCTTACCAACAAGTATATCTCCTTCTTTTACAAGAGTACCAACTTTTATAATACCTCTTGAATCAAGATTACGTCTAGATTCCTCACTAACATTAGGAATATCACGAGTAATCTCCTCAGGTCCTAACTTAGTTTCTCTACATTGAATTTCATAATTTTCTATCTTTAATGATGTAAATGCATCATCTTTAACAATTCTTTCATTTAATATAACAGCATCTTCATAGTTATATCCTTGGAAAGTCATAAATGCAACTACCATATTTTTACCCAAAGCAAGTTCACCTAAATCTGTACTTGGTCCATCTGCAATAACTTGTCCAGTTTTTACAACATCGCCTTTTCTTACAATAGGTCTTTGATGATAACATGTAGCAATATTACTTCTCTCATAATTTAACAATGTATAAACATCTTTTCCTAACGCATTTTTAACTACTATTTTTCTTCCATCAGCATATTCAACTACTCCATCTGCCTTACAAACAACGACTGCACCACTATCCTTTGCAGCTATTGGTTCAATACCTGTTGCAACAAGTGGAGCTTCTGTCTTTAATAATGGTAATGCTTGTCTTTGCATATTAGCACCCATCAATGCACGTGTCGCATCATCATGATCCAAGAATGGAATACAAGCAGTAGTTACAGCAACTATTTGTTGTGGGGAAACATCTATATAATCAACTTGTTCTTTTTTTACAATTATATTTTCGCCCCTATAACGAGCAATAACATTTTCATCAGTTATTTCAGTTTTATCTTCTGAAAGTCCAACTGTTGCCTGACTAATTATATAATCAGATTCTTCATCAGCTGTTAAATAATCTATTTGATCTAATAATTTACAATTCTTAACTCTTCTATATGGAGCCATTATAAACCCATAATCATTTATTTTTGCATAGCTAGCCAAAGATGTTATAAGTCCAATGTTCTGTCCTTCTGGTGACTCGATTGGACAAATTCTACCATAATGCGATACATTAACGTCACGAACTTCCATACCAGCCCTATCACGAGAAAGCCCACCAGGTCCTAAAGCAGATAAACGTCTTTTATTAGTTAACTCGGCTATTGGATTTATTTGATCCATAAATTGTGATAACTGTGATGAACCAAACAACTCTTTAATAACCGCAGTAAGAGGCCTAATATTAACAAGAATTTTTGGAGTTACAGTTGCTAAATCAACAGTACTCATCTTATCTCTTATTATTCTCTCCATTCTAGCAAGACCAATTCTAAATTGATTTTGTAATAGTTCACCTACTTGTCTTACACGTCTATTGGCTAAATGATCTATCTCATCAAGAGAACCAATTCCTTGTAATAAATTCAAGTAATATGATACTGAAGCATATACATCAGATATAGTTAACCTCTTCACATCTACATCTTGGTCATTACCAATAATAGATATAACTTTCTCTTTATCTATATTTGAGTATACCTTAACCACTTGAATTTGATCATAAGTATCAAGTTCTTCATTAATTAATACCTTTTTCTTTCCATAACCATCTTTAAATATTGGTTTAATCTCATCCAATATTTCTTTTGTAATTACTGTTCCAGCATCAACAATAACCTTGCCATCTACTTTAATAGTTTCTGCTATTTTGCAATTAAGCAAACGTTCACAAACATCAAGTTTTCTATTAAACTTATATCTTCCAACTTTTGCTAAATCATATCTAAATTCATCAAAGAATCTAGTAATTAATTGGTTTTTAGCACTATCCAATGTAGCTGGTTCACCTGGTCTTAACTTTTCATAAATTTCAATTAACGCCTCATCAGTATTCTTTGTAGAATCTTTTGATATAGTATTAGTAATATATTCATCATCACCATATAAATCAATAATATCACTATCATTAGATAATCCAAAAGCACGAAGTAAAGTTGTTATTGGAACTTTTCTAGTTCTATCAATTCTAACATAAATTACATCCCTTGAATCTATCTCATACTCTAACCAAGTACCTCTGGTAGGAATTACTTGGCATGCAAAAATAGACCTACCATTTTTATCAATTTCCTTAGTAAAATATACACTTGGTGATCTTACCAACTGTGAAACAATAACTCTCTCAGCACCATTAACAATGAAAGTACCTCCTTCAGTCATTAAAGGCATGTCACCTAAGAATATTTCTTGTTCCTTTACTTCACCTGTTTCATTGTTAAACAATCTTGCTTGAACAATTAAAGGAGAAGCATAAGTTAAGTTTCTATCTTTACACTCCTTAATAGAATGTCTCGGAGTTTCAAATACATAATCTCCAAAATCCAAAGAAAGATTACCAGAAAAACTTTCTATTGGAAATAAGTCACTTAAAACCTCTTTTATTCCTTCTGTTCTAAACCATTCATATGACTTTTTCTGAATTTCTAATAAATCCTGTAATTCCAAAGAATTCCCAACCTTAGAAAAATCTGCTCTTTCACGATATGATCCAAACTTTTTTAACTTATATGCCATCTTTTCACCCCATACATAAAATTTCAAAGAACTCTGCCACTTTTTTAGAGTATAAAAAATGGCATAGTACCAATTTAAAATTTTACTCCTAAATTGATGTAAAGTCAATGAGATTTTAAAATTTGTTATATTTTTTTCTTGACTTTTTTTATTTTTTTTGATTTTGTTGACTTCTCATTATTTTTCATTTCAATATATTTATTACCATAATTACAAATACAACAAAAAAATGTAGACATTCATCTACATTTTTATATATTCATTTAAATTACTTTAATTCAACAGATGCGCCAGCTTCTTCTAACTTAGCTTTTAATTCTTCAGCTTCTTCTTTCTTTAAGCCCTCTTTTAAAGCTCCACCAGCTTCAGTTAAGTTCTTAGCTTCTACAAGTCCTAAACCAGTTACTTCTCTTACAATTTTAATAACTGCAATCTTATTAGCACCAGCACTAGTTAATACTACATCAAATGTTGACTTTTCTTCAGCAGCTTCACTAGCAGCTGGAGCAGCAGCAACAGCTACAGCAGATGGATCTACACCAAATTCCTCCTTCATAGCATCAACTAATTCCTTAATTTCTAATAATGTCATTTCTTTTAAACTTTCAATAAAACTTTCCTTTGTTAACTTAGCCATTTTCAATTTCCTCCTTTATTTTTTCAAATCTATATTTTTGTCTTACTTTTGGATACTTGTTAGCATCAACAAGTCCATTAAACATTTTATATGGTCTACACCATATTTCATGACTTATAATATTCTCATATACTACCATATCTTCCAAACTTTCAGAATTTTTAGCAATACATAAAACTTTATAATCATGACCCTTAAAATGATGATATAAATCACCCACTAACACATCACGCATTAGTTCTCTTTTTGCTCAGCATATAAATTAAGTGCAATACTCAAATCTTTTGCTATAGCAATCATACCACCAGCAAGCATTGTAAGTAATCCATCTCTTGATGGGATTGTAGCTATCGCAGCAAGTTCTTCTAATGAAGAAACCTTTCCATCGATTATACCACCCTTTACAGATAATGCTTCGTGATCTTTAGCAAAATTAGTAACAACCTTTATTGGTGCAACTGCATCAAGAGAATATACCATAGCACTTGGACCAACAACACAATCATCTAAACTTAATTCTAATGAATCAAGAGCTCTTTTTGTTAAAGTATTCTTATACACTTTAACATCTGCATTATTATCTCTTAAAGTTTTTCTAAGTGATGTAATTTCTTCATCAGTTAATCCTCTATAATCGATAAATACAACACCAGCACTCTCTTTTATTTTAGATGCTATCTCGTTAACCGTATTAGCTTTTTTCTCTAAGATTAACTTATTTGCCATAAGCCACCTCCTCCTTGAATTATTGTAATATAAAACCTTCACCAAAGACGTGAAGGTTATGAAACACTATTTCATTTTCCTCGGTAGGATTTACTTTAACACCTACTGTCTTCGGCAAATTTCTAAATCAATTGATATTATATATCATAAATTCTTATTTGTAAATAAAATTATTACAAAGAATTTACATCTAACTTAATACCAGGACCCATTGTAGTTGACAATGATATATTTTTTACATATACACCCTTAACAACTGATGGTTTACTTTTAATTATTATGTTCATAAATGCTTTAATATTTTCTTTTAATTGATCTTCAGTAAAAGAAACCTTACCTACTAATGCATGAACATTTCCATAAGAATCAGTTTTGTACTCAACTCTACCTTTTTTAACATCATTAACTGCCTTCTTTACATCAGTAGTAACTGTTCCAGTTTTAGGGTTTGGCATTAATCCCTTTGGACCTAAAACTTTACCAAGTTTACCAAGTAAAGGCATCATGTCTGGAGTTGCAATCATTACATCAAAATCTAACCAATTCTCTTTTTCGATTTTTTCTAGCATATCAGTATCACCAACAAAATCAGCACCAGCTTCTCTAGCTAGTTTAGCATTATCACCCTTAGCAATAACTAACACTTTCTTTTCTTTACCTGTTCCACTAGGTAAAACAATAGCACCTCTTAATTGTTGATCAGACTTCCTAGTATCAAGATTTAATCTTACTGCTATTTCAACACTACTATCAAACTTTGAAACACTAGTTTCTTTAACTAACTTAACAGCTTCATCTAAAGTATATAACTTACTTTTATCTACTTTATTTAAAGCTTCTAAATATTTTTTACCTTTCTTCATTTTATACCTCCTAATGTGGTCAATGCGGAAACTCGCTCCCACATAGGCATAACCTATGTATTTAACTTATAATTAATCTTCTACTTTTATTCCCATGTTAATAGCAGTACCTTCAATGATTTTCATTGCTGATTCAATGTCATATGCATTTAAATCTGCCATCTTAGTTTCTGCTATCTCTTTAATTGTTGCTTTAGATATAGTTGCTACAGTTTCATTTTTACCCTTAGTAGCACCCTTTTGTATCTTAGCATACTTCTTTAAAAGAAATGCTGCTGGTGGAGTCTTTAACTTAAAATCGTAAGAACGATCCTCATAAAGAGTTATTTCTACAGGTAGAACATCCCCCATCTTATCTCTAGTTGCATCATTAAACTTCGTACAAAATTCTTGTAAGTTAATTCCAGCAGGTCCCAAAACAGTTCCAACAGGTGGAGCTGGTGTAGCTTTTCCAGCAGGAATTTGTAACTTAATTTTCTTTACTATTTGCTTTGCCACGAAAAACACCTCCTATAAAATATTTTTTCGCGAGTGGTTATAATGATTTTTCCGCTTAATCTCCCACTTTTTTCTCTATATACAAATTTATATAGCGACAATATTTTAACATTATATTTATATAATTGCAATATCAAATTTATGCTTTTTTATCAAAAATGCAAACAAAAAGAAAAAGCTTAGGCCTTTTCAACTTGAGAAATAGTTACATCTACAGGTGTTTCCTGACCAAATAAATCTATTAAAACTGTCAAAGTATTATTATCTTTATCAATTGAACTTACTTTACCATACATATTCTTAAATGGTCCATCTACAACCTTAACCTTATCCTCTTCTTTTAACTCACTACCTATTTCTAATCTACTCATACCCATATTAGCAAGTATTCTATCTATTTCACCAGGCAATAAAGGTACCGGCTTAGCTCCCTTACCAGAAGATCCAATAAAACCAGTTACACCCGGTGTATTACGAACAACATACCATGCCTCATCAGACATAACCATTTCAACTAAAACATAACCAGGAAACATTTTCTTAACTTTCTCCTTAGTTACACCATCCTTAACCTCTACTTCCTTTTGCTCAGGAACAATCACTCTAAATATATTATCTTGCATATTCATTGAATTAATACGCATCTCTAATTTTTCCTTAACCTTATTCTCATGTCCTGAATAAGTATTAACTACATACCATAACTTATTATTTTCCATACTAACCCACCAATACCTTTACATAAGCAATAATTAAATCCAATGCCAAGAAAAATACTGAAAAAAACAACACAAACAAAATCGTAGTAAGCGAATACTTAACCATATTCTTCTTTGTTGGCCATTTAACCTTGCTAATTTCCTTTTTTACATCCTTAAAAAATTCCTTAATCTTTTTCATAAACGCACCCTCTTAAAAAAAACACTTAAAAGTGTCTGACAACTAAATATTACCATACATTAAATATTTAGTCAACTGTAAAAATATATAATTCTATTAATAAAAATACATAAAAAGCACTAGCAAGAATAAACCTATACTAGCGCTTATCATTTTACAAAATGTATTTTTTTCCAAAATTTGGCGCCCGATGGGTCCCTACCCACCTAGGGCGCATTTTTCGCATTCCTTTTATTTATGATCCTGCTTTTAGTATATATGGATTACTACTTGTTCCTTTACCACTTTCTATAAGGATATTAGATTTTAGATATATAGTTGGGAAAACTAAAAGCGGACGAGCAGTGGCGTAGCCGTTAGCACGCCCATCACCAAACACAACCCAGACATAGCGAGCTGCACCAGAACTAGCATAAGGCGACAAATACCATGTCCCTATACTTCTTTGCAACCAGTTGTTGTTTTTACATTTATGTGTAGATGATTGGTCTATCTTTGTATTGCAATCATTTTCACTACTTGCATATGCCCAGTCTGTTACATATGGTAGTCCAATATATCCAGTCCAAGTAGTTGTTCTTTCAACTGTATCATTACAAGCATCTCCACCATTACATATCCTTCCAGTTTCATTTCCTCTTTCTGCTTTATAAAATTCAACTGTATCATATGATTCTGTTGTACTATTATATATTTTATTATAGTTTGGTGCACCTGTATTCCATGTATGGTAATCTATTAAACCTTTTGATGTTTCATCTATTGTTCCAGTTGGACATGTTGTTGTTTGATTATTTTGTCCATTATAACATGTTACACTTGTTCCTCCATAATACATTGTATTTAAATAATTCTTTAATGCTGATTGACTCCATTCATTAACTCCCCAGCCACCATTTACACTTGATTCACTACTATCCCATGATAATTTACCTAATCTATCTTTTCTTACTAATTTAACATTATTTCCAAATACTCCTATTATTCTCCATAATTCATTATTAAATTTTACATAGTTATTTGGATTACTTCCATAATATCTTATATTTGCATCCGGTGCATTATCTATTTTTAAATTATTCATATCACTGTCATATTCATACAATCCATTTATATATTCTACTGCTGTTATTCCGTATTTTGGTGCTTCTAATTTTATTACTTCTGCACTTGTTTTAGTCGCTTCTATTACTTTTAATCCTTTAAATAAATCTTTCCCAGTGTTCTTTTGCTGATTTTGATACACAATTATAATATTTATGAAGTTGATCATTTATTAATTTTGCTTTTTTATTTAGTGGAGTACCATCATTGTAATATGGCCTTGTTGATGTTCTAGTCATCATATCCGAAAACAAAACTGCTCTATCCTCTAAATAACTTTGCCTTGAATAAGAAGATAAGAAATATGCTTCATTTGGATTTGAAAAATTATAATCATAAGTGCTATCATTAGAGCCATAACTAAATCCTTCTGGATTATAGGATTTCATTATTTCTGCTAAATTTAATGTCGGATCTTTTTGTCTCATATAAATATCTATATAGTGCATTAACTCATGGTGAAGGGTATATTCAAATAAATTAGTACCAGCTGTTCCGATAGTTACTGTAATATTACTTTGATTCCTTCCATCTGTCATCCCAGAATGACCACCATCTATTTTATTTACCATATAGATTCTAAGAGATACATTATTATCTTTCATTTCTTTAAAGAAAACATTTGGATATTTTTTTAATGTAGATTCAACTTCTTTCAAATACCTATTTATCTCATTATCATCATTTAGTTTTTCAGTATTTATAGATCCACCAATTAAGTAATTTCCATTTTCATCCTTATATACGATTTTAACTGAATATTTATTTTCTAATTTTTTTCTATATTCGTCATTTATTTCAGCTTGTGTTTTTGGTTCTGGTATTGGTTCTGGTTCTTTTGGAGGATTAGGTTTATTTTCCTCTGGTTTTGTTGTTCCACCATTTTGACCTTTACTTTCATTATTGTTTTCTTTATTATTAGTAATGTTATTTTTATTTACATTATTGTTTTCATTTGAATTATTTTTATCGTTATTATTTGTATTATCATTTTTATTTGATTCTTCTTTTTTTGATTGCTCTTCCTTTTTATTTTCTTCTTTATTATCTGTAACTTGTTCTTCTTTTTCAAGTTGTTCTTTACTTATTTCTTTTTTAATATAATCAATTTTAAATATATCTAAATCTGATATTTTAACCCTTCCTTCTTTTAAAGCAGTTGTAATATTTTCACTAAAATGATTTGGACTATAATTTACTTTTATGTATTCACTTCTCATACAACTTAAAAAATAAATATATTCATCATCCCTGTATATTTCTTCTAGAGCTTCAGCACATGTAAAATCTTTGATATTCTTACTTTCATCTATTATTTCAAAAGTTGTTTCTTTTAAAGGACAAGAAAATTTTTCCCATTTTAAAACTGTTTTTCTTTTTTTACCTATGCAATTATAGGTATATGTAATTAGTCCTTTATCTTTATAATAAAGTGTCCCTCCATCAAAGTGTTCCCTTATCTTTAATACTGGACTATTTTGAAATATGAGTGCTTGTGATATATCAATAATTATTAAGATAATTATTGAAAATACTGCTATTAATATATATTTTTTATACTTATTCCACATATTTACACCCCTATCTAAATAAATATCCTTTGTTTTATTTCATCCATTAATTTTCTATTATAAGAAATTATAAATAGAATTAATCCTATAATTGTTATTGGTAATATAGCATATATTGACCAATTAATAATAATTTTCTCATATTTAAACATATCAACACACATCTCTATTGTTAAAAGAATTACTGATATAAATGAAAATGCAACGGAAAATCTTCTTAATAAATTAAATTTTTTCTTACTTAATACAAATGCACAAAGTACGATATAAATCCAAATTATAAATATAAATGGACAAACTAAATAATAAAACCAATGTAACCCTTTATTTAAATATGCTATTACATATATTAATGTTTCAGTTGCGAATAAATCAATTAATAATGGAATAAATTTATTTTTAAATAATATAAATGATAGTTTAGAATCTAAAAACAAAATAGATACAATTACATAAATACTCCATGTAATATTACCTGTAAATATCAAATCACATAAAACTGTAATAATAGCTGCACATATTAACACAACTGTTATTAACTCGCATAAGTATTTTT
>ERZ773192.2870-NODE-2870-length-13833-cov-3.746625_pt1 | contig 13833 bp, 13 predicted proteins | sample MGYA00581010_ERZ773192 | MGnify/ENA primary metagenome ERZ773192 (study PRJEB29015, sample SAMEA2737741) | human gut metagenome | biome: human gut; feature: human-associated habitat; material: faeces | place: China | collected 2012 ...
GATACCCGAAAGCACTTGTGCCGCAATACGTCCCGGATCGCCATTCAAGAAGTTAGGATAACATTGCGGAATCCAGATAGAGACCAGCATAGCGGCAGTCGAACCCATACAAATCAATGTAAAGGTACGCATTCCCGCCTCCCGTCTTCTGAACTGGCGCTCTATCCCGATGACAGCTCCCAAGAGAAAACTGATCAACAACTTTACAGTTGCCGTATAAGGGGTAATAACCGTGTTTTGTAATATGTCGTTTATCTGTTCTAACATACTTATTGCTTTAGTAACACACAAATATAGCAATTTGTTTGATTACTTGACCTCTGTAATTTCAATCACATGACTATTTGTCGGCCGACTTGAAAACACAGGAATGCCTACATTCATCAGAAACTCTCCGGAGAACGTTTTACCGTTGCAGGCCAATCTGGATTGCGTACCCGGAACCAAATTGATTTCTTTCAATTCGTAACGGGCATCCTCCTTCAAGCCCTGTAAACGAAGGGGTTGTATCGACTCTGCGTATCTCGGATGGATATCGAAGGCAAACAGAACAGCTTTGTCTGCATTGTCGTTGGCATACATAACAGCAGCATGCTGGCTTTCATAAGGCGACTGCAAACGGTATTGGTCACCGTCCAAAATAACATCATCCAAACGTTTGAAGTTAGCCACCGCCTCTTTACAGTATTGCTGGTCTGTCTGGCTCATTTCGTGAATACGGATGTCGAAACCTAACTTACACATACTAGCTACGTCTGTGCGGAACTTAACCGGCTGTTTACCCCAACTCGTTACGTGGGCAGCCATACTTTTAGCGGGAAAGAAGTAAGAATAACCCCATTGGATAAAAATACGCTCTACGGCATCCGTATTATCGCTCGGCCAAAACTCGGTGAAATATTTCAACGCTTCATAGTCACAACGTCCACCACCACCGGAACACAGCATCATCGGCAGATTCGGATATTTCTGTTTGATCCGTTCCAGCACATTATAAAGACCGCGTACATACTCAATGTATAAATGGGACTGCTGATCTTTCAGATACGGAGAGTAGATATTCGTTATCGGGCTGTTGCAATCCCACTTGAAATAGGCGATACCCGGATATTTCGTCATCAGATTGTCTACCACACCATATACATAATCCTGGACTTTCGGATTAGTCAAATCCAAAACCATCTGATTTCTAAAGTAATACTCGTCACGATTCGGCAAATGAATCACCCAGTCCTTATGTTTCTCATACAACTCGCTTTTCGGATTTACCATTTCCGGTTCGATCCACAAACCGAACTTAATGCCTCTGTCCGTCGCTTCCTTCACCAACTTTCCGATACCGTTAGGCAGCTTGGTAACGGTTTCTTCCCAGTCTCCCAATCCCTGATGGTCACTGCTGCGGGGATACTTATTGGCAAACCAGCCATCGTCAAGCAAGAACATATCAACTCCTAATGCAACAGCTTCATCCATAATATTGACCAACTTGTCTTCATTAAAGTCAAAATAGGTCGCTTCCCAGTTGTTCAGCAATGTCATACGGGATTTCTCACCGTCCTTCAACTGATATTTGCGTGCCCAACGCTGGAAATCGCGGCTGGCTTTCCCCTTACCTTCCGTGCTGTAAGTGAAAATGAACTCCGGTGTGCGGAACACTTCATTCGGTTTCAACGAGTACTCCGATGCATACGGGTTGATACCGGAAAGTACGCGCAAGCCATTTTCATTATCCACTTCAAACGTAAAACGGTAATTTCCTGTCCATCCGATAGTTCCGAATAATACATCTCCGGCATTCTCTTCCGCTTTCCTGTCCAGAGCAAGCAAAAAAAATGGAGAACAAAACATGTTGGCACGACTCCCCAACTTGGTATCCAACATCTTTTTACCGAAAGCCAGCTCGGTTTCCTTCATATTGACTTCATGTGCCCAGTCTCCTGCAAATTCGGTCAGAAAATACTTGCTGCCGTTCAGATGCAACAAAGAGGAAGCATAGTTATAAAGGGTGACAGGCTTCTTCTCCTGATGCGAGATCTCCGCATATTCCTTGATGATGTTTTCCTTCGGATAAGCGATGAAATGCAACTTCACTTCGACCGGATATTTATCATCTTTCAAAAGAATTACCGTCTCGTCAACTCCCGGCTGAAGCTGTTTGTTTTCATGGGAGATATATTTCAGGAGCAGTGACGGGTTACCGTCATTATGCAAAACACGGATAGCCGGCTCGAAATAATCTTCCATGCCATGTGTCAGATAGGCTTCATTACCGAGAGGTAATTGTACGATATCCGAATCGAATGACAGTTTTTGTCCCAGATAAGATTGATACAGGCGGCCATTTTTATCATCAACCTTATAAATAAGGCTAATGTCATCGGTTGTAATTGGAATTACAGTTTTTCCATTTGCACTCAGCGTCGCTGATATCGCTATTAGACATAGCAAAAAAAGATGTCTGATCTTCATGTTTTTCTTCTATAATTTATTAATTTAGATATTACAAATTCAAGGTTTATTTTATATACGAACAAAGATATTATAATTATTGGAATAATGATAGTCCAAACGAATAAAAATTACAAGAAAAAGCCTGTAAAACGCATAAAATAAGTCGTTTTACAGGCTTTTCTTTAATTTTTATTCCGAAAAGGATTATCTCATCCTGTTTTTATACTTCCAAAGCTCCGATCAGTTCGCGGACAGACGAAAAACCATGTCTGTCACAATAGTCGTTCATCCCTTCGATAACCTTTATACCAACAGCTGGATCTACAAAATTGTAGGTTCCGATCTGGATTGCTGTAGCTCCGGCCAGCATGAACTCCACCGCATCTTTCCAGTTCGAAATACCTCCCAAACCGATAATAGGAATCTTTACAGCCTTATAAGTCTGCCATACCATCCGCAAGGCAACCGGCTTTACACAGGGACCGGAAAGACCACCGGTTATTGTAGATAATACTGGTTTACGCTTCTCCGCGTCAATGGCCATCCCCAGCATAGTATTAATCAATGAAACGGAATCTGCTCCTTCGGCTTCGACCGCTCTGGCAATCTCCGTAATGTCAGTCACATTAGGGGAAAGTTTTACAATAAGGGTCTTCGGATAAACCTTGCGGACAGCCTTCACCACTTCACTTGCCCCACAAGTCGTCACTCCAAAAGCCATACCTCCCTGCTTTACATTCGGACAAGAAATATTTAGTTCGATCGCCGGAATATTGTCCAAATCTGCAATCTTCTCAGCACATTCCACATACGTTTCCACAGAGGAACCACTCACGTTTACAATCATGTTCGTGTCGATATTCTTAATCTCCGGATAGATATGATCGACGAAATATTGTGCACCCTTATTCTGCAAACCTACGGCATTCAACATTCCCGAAGGAGTTTCCGCCATACGGGGATACAAATTCCCTTCGCGTGGCTGGATCGTTGTTCCTTTCACAAAAATACCACCCAAGCGGGAGATATCCATAAAGTACCACCTCGCTGTCTGTATTATCCCTCTTTTTCAGTTCACCACGGTTTAATTCGCAAGGCGCCGTCATACGGATCGTGCAAAATTCACGCAATATTTCCTGTGCCCTGTGATTGTAAGTATAAAGCCCCTGATCCAGGATCATTGGCATCTGCGGCAGATACCTGTGTACAAACCAGACTGCATCCAGACTCTTCACCACCACTCCATCCAAAGAACAGCTGTCCAGTTTTTTCAGGGATCCCAGATAAAAATCTGAGGCATTTTTCCGAAAAACAGATGGAAACACATAATATGCCTTTTTCCCAGCCGCATGAATTTTTGCAGCATCCTCTTTTACTTCTTCCCACAAGTCCTTTCTGCGGTAGCATCCCTGATCCAGATAAATATCAGAAACCAGTTCTGACTCTAAAAGCGGCTGTAACTGACATCTCTGCTCTGCCATGGCAGACAAATATTTCTCTGGTGTACCGGCTGTACTCTCCTGCGCCTTCATTCCGGCATGATCCACCTGTTCCACCTCCCTGCGGAACTGTTCCACACAAAGCTTTTCCAGTCCTTCTAACGCATCTCTTCTGAGCTGGTTTAAGGATTTCATCGGAAGGAAAATGGCATCTCTCATCGCAATAGTAAGATTCTCAAACTCAAACGGTGTGTTTCCTGTTTTCTCCATGTTCTCACGTACCTTTTCCATGGATAGAGGCTGCTTTAATGCAGGCTGTACCACATCACCGCATGCTGTATAACGAAGATCGCCCAGTGTCACGTCCAGTATAGCAGACGAATCTTGGGATAATATTAAATTTCCATTGATTTTTTCTTTTATTTCACCACGGCAGAACTCTTCCCTGACTTTCTCCTGAAGCGCTTCATTTCCTTTTGCATGGTTTGGTTTCTGGAACGTGATCATATCTTTTCCATTATGTTTCTCATAATAACCCTTCGTAAAACCACTCCGGTTTCCAAAGTCATAAAGCTTTTGCATATCCTCTTTGGATACATGATAGTCTTTCGCCCCATATTCGAAATATCGATCTATATATCTGCGATAGACAGACACAACACCGGCAGCATATTCTGCCTGTTTCATTCTGCCTTCGATTTTAAACGAGAAAATACCGCTCTCTGCAAGCTTTGGGATATCCTCGATCGTGCAGAGATCTTTCGGGCTTAACACAAATGGCTCACAGGCAATTTTTTTCCGCTTCGCATCGTAAACTTCATATGGAAGCCTGCATGGCTGCGCACATCTGCCGCGGTTTCCGCTCCTGCCTCCAAGCATACTGCTGAGCAGACACTGTCCGGAATAACAGTAACACAATGCTCCATGCACAAAACTTTCGATCTCGATATCCACATGATCAGCAATATCCTTAATCTCCGCAAACGACATCTCACGCGCTGTCACGACTCTTGTTGCGCCAAGCTCTTTCATCATTTCTGCGCCATAGCGGTTACAGATGGTCATCTGGGTGCTTGTGTGAATATCCATTTTGGGAAAATACTCACGGATAAACTGAAAAGCCCCCATATCCTGCACGATCACGGCATCTAATCCCTGCTCATAATACGGGCGCAGATAGTCATATAACTGAGCTTCTAACTCTTCTTCTTTCAACAGCGTATTTACGGTAAGATAGAGTTGTTTTCCATGAATATGCGCTTCGTCAATTGCACGGAGCAGTTCTTCCTCGGAAAAATTATTGGCATATGCCCTGGCGCCGAACTGTCCGCCACCCACGTACACAGCGTCTGCCCCTGCATTTAGTACCGCCCTGAAAATATCATACGAACCGGCCGGTGCTAATAATTCTAATTGATTTTTTTTCATCTTTTCACCTGTTTATTTTCAAACCTGAACATTGTCTATAAGGAAAAAGGGACGATAAAATCGTCCCCGTATCTATTCTTCTTTTTTTGCGTTCTTTTCTTCTCCGTGCTTCTTTGCACCAGGAACTTTTCCAAGCAGGGCATCCTCTAAAGAAGCCTCCAGTTTTGTTTTGTTTAACAGAAGTTCTTTGTTCGCAGCCTCTAATTTTGCTTTGCTCAACAGAAGTTCTTTATTCTCAGCCTGCAATTCTGTCAGAGTCTTCTCATCGCTCTCGGTTTTAATCTGGTTTGAGATCAGATCATGCTTCAGATTATAAATCTCACGATCCTTCATCTCAATATCCTGTTCTAACTTCTCCACCTGTGCTTTTGCCTTAAAATAATCATCCGCAATATTCAACTGTAACAGAGTTGCCTTCATATCCGTTGGAAATCTCCGATAGTCTTCCATGGAATCAAACTCATTTATTTTATTGTTGATATAAGCCGCTACTTTCTGTAGGTATTCTTCTCCCTCATAGCCGCTTAAAGTATAAACTTTACCGCCAATGATCACTTCAGCACTGGACTTCTCAGACATAACGATCTCCTCCCGGCAGGCTTTTGCCTTTCCCAATATACGTACAAGCTATAGTATATGTTATATATTATATAAGCAAGATATTGTAAAAGCAATAACAACTTGCACTATTTTTCAATTCCAAAATGCTGATAGGCAAGATCTGTTACCATTCTGCCCTTTGGTGTCCGGATCACAAAACCGTTCTGGACAAGATACGGCTCGTAGACATCTTCGATCGTTCCGGAATCCTCCCCGATGGAAGCTGCCAGTGTATCCAGTCCCACCGGTCCTCCCTGAAACTTTTCAATAATTGTCATCAGGATATTCCTGTCATTCTGATCAAGACCAAACTTGTCGACTTCCAAAAGATCTAACGCAAAAGAAGCAACATCTTTTGTGATCTTTCCGTCATATTTCACTTCCGCAAAATCTCTGACGCGTTTTAACAGCCGATTTGCAAGACGAGGTGTTCCTCTTGATCTTCTCGCAAGCTCGTAGGCTCCATCCTCGTCAATCTCAACACCTAACTTCTCTGCCGAATGGATAATAATGGTTTTCAATTCATCCACCGTGTAAAATTCAAGATGATGGATCACACCAAATCTGTCCCGGAGCGGTGCAGACAAAAGACCTGCCCTTGTCGTTGCCCCTACCAGTGTAAACTTCGGAAGGTCAAGACGGATGGAACGTGCGGTAGCCCCTTTTCCGATCATAATATCGATCACGTAATCCTCCATAGCCGGATAGAGCACCTCTTCCACCTGACGGTTCAGGCGATGAATCTCATCCACGAACAGAATATCCCCCTCCTGCAGATTGCTTAAGATTGCCGCCATCTCACCCGGCTTTCCAATTGCAGGTCCCGAAGTGATCTTCATGTGAGTTCCCATCTCATTTGCAATAATGCCCGCCAACGTTGTCTTGCCAAGTCCCGGAGGTCCAAAAAACAGGACATGATCTAAAGACTCTCCACGCTGTTTTGCAGCTTCGATATAAACCTTTAAATTCTTCTTGGCTTTCTGCTGTCCAATGTAATCATCTAACGTCTGCGGTCTTAGATTTTTTTCAATTTTAATATCCTCATCCTGAACCTGAGTGGAAATTACTCTCTTTTCCATGTTACCTGTCCTTTTTTACATAAAAGCCATATTTTTCAATGCAGCCTTTAAGATGTCTTCCACATCGGTATCATCTGTAATCTCAATACCGTTTAATGCTTTTAATGCCTCTGAGGAGGAATAACCCAACGCAACCAGTGCCTCAATGGCCTCATTTTTTGCTCCTTTGGCTTTGTTTTGAACCGGGTTGTCATTCTTTTCCATCTTCTGCTCAAACGCATCCTCAAGGCTCAATTTATCTTTTAATTCCAGAATCAGACGCTGTGCCGTCTTTGCTCCGACACCCGGCGCTTTTGCGATTGCCTTTGCATCATCTCCAAGCACAGCAAACCGGAGGTCATCTGTCGTCATGACAGAGAGTATCGCAAGTGCGCCTTTCGGTCCGATTCCGCTCACTCCAAGCAGGAGTCTGAACACAAACAGATCATCTTTGGTGAGAAATCCAAATAAGATCATCGCATCCTCCCGCACATGCAGATAAGTATAAACTTTTACCTCTTCCCCCATGGACGGAAGATACTGAAAGGTCTGACCTGTCGTAAAGATCTGATACCCGATCCCGCCAGCCTCGACCACGATATAATCTTCGCCTGTCTCTTCTAATGTTCCTTTTATATATGCATACATCCTTTTTTATCCTGCTTTCACGAATCATTAAGCAAGTCTGCCAATGTAATAGAATCCTTTACATTCCTCAAGCACAACATTCTGGATCGTTCCGATCATGTCCGCCGTTCCCGGGAAATGTACCGTTGAATTATTAGTCAGTTTTCCGGTGACAAGAGATGCATCCTGTCCGTTCACTTCCTCAACTAATACCGGAAGTGTCTGACCTGTAAGTTTTCCCGCCTTCTCAGCAGAAATTGTCTGAACCTCATGCAGCAGACGGTCAAATCGTTCCTTGATCACCTCTTCCGGAATCTGGTCATCCATTGTCGCTGCCGGTGTCCCGGTTCTCTTGGAATATATAAATGTAAACGCACTGTCATAGCGGACTCTGCGCACAACATCCATCGTCTCCTCAAAATCTTCCTCGGTCTCTCCCGGGAAACCTACGATAATATCGGTTGTAAGTGCAATATCCGGCACTGCCGCCCTGATCTTATCCACCAATTCCAGATAATGTTCCTTGTCATAATGACGGTTCATGATTTTTAAAATGCGGCTGCTTCCAGACTGCAATGGCAAATGAAGGTGATTGCAGATTTTTTTGGAATTCTTCATCACTTCGATCAATTCATCAGATAAATCCTTCGGATGGGAAGTCATAAACCGGATACGCTCCAGTCCCTCGATCTTTTCAATCTCCTGCAAAAGCTGTGCAAACGTCATCGGATGTTCCAGATTCCTGCCATAAGAATTGACATTCTGTCCCAGCAGCATCACTTCCACAACGCCGTCCTGCACTAAATGTTCGATCTCACGCACGATCTCTTTCGGCTCACGGCTTCGCTCACGTCCACGCACGTAAGGAACGATACAGTAACTACAGAAATTATTGCAGCCGAACATGATATTCACACCAGATTTAAAGGAATACTTCCGCTCGACCGGAAGGTCTTCCACAATCTTGTCAGTATCTTTCCAGATATCAATTGTCATGGAATCAGACTCCAGTGCTGTCACAATCAGTTCTGCAAATTTATAAATATTGTGGGTTCCAAAAATCAGATCCACAAACCGGTAACTGTTCTGTATCTTTTCAACAACGGTTGGCTCCTGCATCATACATCCGCAGAGTCCGATCATCATATATGGGTTCTTTTTCTTAAAGCCATGTAAGTAACCAAGTCTGCCGTAAACCTTATTATTGGCATTCTCACGAACAGTACAGGTATTATAAATGACAAAATCGGCCTTTTCATCCGGTGCTTCCACATAACCGATTTTTTCCAGAATACCGACTAACTTCTCGGAATCCCTGGCATTCATCTGGCACCCAAACGTCGTCACGCAGAATGTGAGCGGCGCTCCCTTCTGCTCTGCTAATTCTGCAACATATTTTTTTGCAATATCCATGAAATAATACTGTCTTGCCGGCTCCTCGGAAGGAATCTGCTTTTTATCAATAATGGTAATGTTTCTCTTTTCTTTCATTGTATTATCCTATCTTTTCTTAAATTATAGCATACTTTTATCGCTTTAGCAAACATATGTTCTGTTTTTTTATAGAACATACCGCAAGTCAGTATTTTATCATTTATTTCCGGATCTGTCCATTCCCGTAAATAATATATTTTGTGCTGGTCAGGGCGATCAGTCCCATCGGTCCTCTCGCATGGAGCTTCTGTGTGGAAATTCCAATCTCCGCACCAAATCCGAACTCAAATCCGTCCGTAAAACGTGTCGAGGCATTCACATAAACACATGCTGCATCAATCTCATTTAAGAACTTCTCCGCATTGGAATAATTGTTTGTGATGATTGCCTCGGAATGGCCTGTGTTGTATTGATTGATATGGGCAATAGCCTCATCAATGGAGGAAACTGTCTTCGCAGAAAGTTTGTAATCTAAATACTCTCTGCCCCAGTCCTCCTCGGTTGCAGGAACAAGCAGCTCTTTTTTCATGCAGCCTTCCTCTGCAATCTGCATCACTTTTTCGTCTCCATGAACTTCCACGTTTTTCTCTGCGAGACGCTCCATTAATTTTGGAAGAAATGCATCCGCAATTTTTTCATGGATGACAAGCGATTCACATGCATTGCACACACCAATCCTCTGTGTCTTGGCATTTAATATAATATCCATTGCCATATCAAAATCCGCAGTCTCATCCACAAAAATATGACAATTTCCGGTTCCTGTTTCAATGACCGGGATTGTTGCCTGATTTACAACAGCTTTGATCAGCCCTGCTCCGCCTCTTGGAATCAGTACATCCACATATTCATTCATTTTCATAAAGGCTGCTGCTGTCTCTCTCGATGTATCCTCGATCAAAGCAATTGCCTGCTCTGGAAGTCCCTCTTTTACAAGTGCTTTGCGGATTGTCTCCACGATTGCAATATTGGAATGAATCGCATCACTGCCACCCTTTAAAATCACAACATTTCCAGTCTTAAAGCAAAGGGCAAATGCATCAGCCGTCACGTTTGGTCTTGCCTCATAAATAATTCCGACAACGCCAAGCGGTACTCGTTTCTGACCAATCATAAGTCCGTTTGGTCTTTTTTTCATTCCCAGGACCTCCCCGATCGGATCATCCAGCGCTGCAACCTGCCGCAGTCCTTCCGCCATCTGCGCAATCCGCACTTCTGTCAGGAGCAGACGATCAAGCAGCCCTTCCGGCATATGATTTTTCTTACCATTCTCAATATCAATTTTGTTGGCATCCAAAATGGAATTTTGTTCTTTCACTAAAAAATCTGCTACTGCAAGAAGTGCCTGATTTTTCGTGTTTGTATCAAGTATTCCAATTTTTGGTGCAATTGCTTTTGCCTGTTTACAAATTTCCAATAATTCCATTCTATACTCCCTTTCCCAATCTGTTTTTAACTTAAGTGTAATCCACTTACAAAGCCATCCTTTAGCTTTCAAGTAAGGCTTCACTGCCCCAAAAGCATTGGATGACTTCCCTTTCTGTATAAATATCATGCATATAGATGTCGTGTTGATCTGTTGGCAGTGTTTCTTCTAACTGATGCTCATAACAGACTGCATATCGCCTCAGTCTTGGGTATTTTGCAAAAAAGCGGTCATAATAACCCTTTCCATACCCATAACGGCTGCCGTCCCTGCCAAATACACTTCCCGGAACAATGACTGGTTGCTGTAGCGGATCTGCTTTTTCACTGCCCCTGACCGGTTCCATCACATGAAATGTGCCCTCTTCCAACTGCTTCAAAGAATCAATATAGAAAAAATCCATCTGATTTTCCTCTTTCGTCCTTGGAAGGGCGATCCGTTTTCCATCTGCCCATGCCTGTAAAAACAATGCATGGCAATCCACTTCGTTCCCTAACGGATAATAAGCAAAAATTTCTTTCGTATCTTTATACCATTCCGATTGCAGCAGACGCTTTACAATGGTGCTGCTTTTCTCTGCCACTTCTCCCGGCAGCATGGCATTTCGTATGGCAAGATGCTCTTTACGAAAGTTTCTTTGGTTTATTTCCATATTTTTCACCAAGGTTTTCGATCGTTCCATCCTCATTTTGAATGTCAATATTGTTCAACTGTGCTGTCAGGTTTTTCTTCACATCCGCCACAAATTCCTTGCGCAGCAGTGTCTGTTCCTTCTTCTCTGCCTCGGTCAGTCCTTCGGCTTTTGATTTTCTGTATAATTCATTAATTCTGTCGATTTTTGACTGTTCCATTATCCTATTGTCTCCATAATAAAATCTGCGATATGAAAGCTTTCACTCTTATCGGCTTTAAAAATTGTTCCTGTGAAATCATCATCAATGATATGATGTAAAATGCATACATCTGCACCATTTGCGATCACCATATCCGCGCCGGAAAGCGTTGCGATCTTTGCTGCGGTGAATTTTGTCGCCATGCCGCCGGTTCCGACATCACTTCCGGTAGAACCTTTTGCCATTCCAAGCAGTTTTGCATCAATTTTATCAACCACTTTGATCAGTTTTGCCTCCGGATTTTTATGCGGATCATCCGTAAACAGTCCATCAATATCCGATAATAAAATCAGAAGATCTGCCCCTACCAGCGAAGAAACGATAGCCGACAATGTATCATTGTCACCAAACTGCATTTCATAAGTAGAAACCGTATCATTTTCATTTACGATTGGGATCACTCCAAGCCGAAATAACTCTTCAAATGTGTTTTTGGCATTTTTCCTCGACACCGGGTTTACCATTGTATTTTTTGTCATCAGGATCTGTCCTGCGATCTGGTTATACTCTGCAAACATTCTCTGATATGTCATCATGAGTCTTGCCTGACCAACCGCCGCACATGCCTGTTTTGTTGAAATATCCTTCGGTCTCTCATTCAGACCGATTGTCTGACGTCCCACTGCGATCGCACCGGAACTTACCAGACATACATCCATTCCGCGGTTTCTCATGTCGCAAAGCTCGCGCACAAGATGCTCTAGCTTCGTAAAATTCAGATTTCCGGTCTCTCCCCTGTTTAAAGAAGAGGAACCGATTTTTACAACTACTCTTTTTTTCTTGGTAAAATCAAATTCTTTCTCGTTCATGTTGCCCCTCTTTATGCTACCGTCTATAGGCAATTGCGAAACTCATCTTAATCTTCTTAAATTGTGAGAAATTAACAAAAACATTCAAGTTAGTTTTTTATGAGTTTCGCAATTGTCTATGTAACTTCCATTTTTTCCGGTGAAGTTTGAATACACAATGCTTTCAAAATTATATAGGTTTTTCAAACTTCACGTCAAATATAACTTTAACATATCTTTTTCCAAATATCAAAATACTTTTTTCATTTACCACAGCAAAGTGCATATTTTAATCCGACTAAAATAATTCATATGTCATAATAAGCTTAAAAAGGTTGCTATATTAAGTCTGACCTAACATAGCAACCTTTCCCAAGTTCTTTGAAATCTAATATTTGTGCTCTGTCTTATTATCCTAGAGAATGATCTTCTTCGGACACTTCTCAGCACAGAGACCACATTTTGTACATTTTTCCTGATCAATGTATGCAACATTATCCACTACGTGAACTGCATCAGATGGGCAGTTTTTCTCACATAAGTGACAGGCAATACATCCAACAGAACATGCCTTCATAACATCTTTACCTTTGTCTTTGGAGCTGCACTGTACGATATGTTTTGCACTCACTGGTAAAAGCTCGATCAGATGTTTTGGACATGCAGCAACACATTTGCCACATGCTTTACATGCATCCTTGTCAACAACTGCAACACCGTCTACGACATGGATCGCATCAAATGGACATGCTTTCACACAGTTACCAAATCCAAGACATCCGTAGTTACAGGATTTTGGTCCACCATTTGGAACAAATGCCATAGCAGCACAATCCTGAACTCCTGTGTACTCATAATCCTGATTTGCTTTCTCACAGGTTCCGGCACATTTAACGAATGCTGCTTTGCGCTCACCTTCTTCTGCCTTTACTCCCATGATCTCACCGATGATGGCTGCAACAGGTGCTCCACCAACCGGACACTGATTGACTGGAGCTTCCCCTTTTACGATAGCGGCTGCAAGTCCGGAACATCCGGCATATCCACAACCACCACAGTTATTTCCAGGAAGAGCTTCTGTCACAGCTACTTCTCTCTCATCTACTTCTACTTTGAATTTTTCTCCGGAAACACCAAGGAAAAATCCAATTAAAATACCGATTGCTATCACAGCCGCAAACACTCCCACGCTTAGCTTTCCGGCAAGGAACACTGAAGTCGGTCCATCCATGGAGCCTATCGCACTTATGCCTTTCACCAATGTTGTCTCATTCATTCTATTATCTCCTTTACGTGTTAATTATTTTCTCCCTTCTCATTCGTCTTTATTATATCAGTATCTGAAACACACGTAAAGACTCTTTCTTGTACCCCTTATGCTTTCTTCCTGTTGATGATCAGACGTTCAATGATTTCTATCGTCTCTTTGATTCCGTAGTTGGCACTGTTAATACACAGGTCATAATTCTCAGGAGTTCCCCATTTTTCACTTGTATAAAATTCGTAATATTTTTTATGCTGGCGATCCATTTTTTTCAAAAACTTCACCGCTGTCTTTTGATCCATCTCACGCACATTCATCATATACTGCAATCTCACTTCAAATGGTGCGCTGATGAACAGACTGATATGTGGAATATAATTATTGCGCAGAATAATATCCGCACATCTTCCAACTATAATACAATC
>ERZ773192.2871-NODE-2871-length-13830-cov-7.170744_pt1 | contig 13830 bp, 12 predicted proteins | sample MGYA00581010_ERZ773192 | MGnify/ENA primary metagenome ERZ773192 (study PRJEB29015, sample SAMEA2737741) | human gut metagenome | biome: human gut; feature: human-associated habitat; material: faeces | place: China | collected 2012 ...
TTTTCAAGCAGAAGACGGCATACGAGATGAATTACGCATATATCGCGGCGAATGAACCGGAAAACTTCACATTTGCCAATTTGGTGAACCGTGAGAATTGCCTGACAGGCGAATCCTTTGTCTCACACAACATCATGGATTACGCAATCAGCCATTCCGACCAATTTACTCCCGAGCAGCGGGCACGCATCCGGCATGTCTTGTTATACAGTCCTCTGATACCGGGCCGTTCAGGAAGCAGACACCCGTTCTGCACCAGACGGACTTATGAAGTTGCCAATCCGTACCGCCAAATAGACATTGCTACAGGCAGGAAAAGAAAAGAGATGAACCGTCAATTATTCATCTCTTTTTCCAATTTCTTTATCCGCTCCAAGGTCTTCCCCGCTTCGGTAGACGGGAAGAGTTGAAGCACCTTCTGCAAGTACCCCTTAGCCTTGCTATACCCATTGGAGTAAATATCCGACAATCCGTTACGGTAACCGGCATACTGCATACGTGTGGGCGCTACGATTTTCTTATAGTTGTCCTCTAACGTTTTCTTCTTTTGCTCGGCTTGCAGGTAATAATAGTTGCCCAAAAATCTATTTGCCTGAAGATTATCGGCATCCAAAGCCAGCACTTTCTCATAGAGCTTCATCGCGTCTTTCGTTTCACCGCGCATCATCTGCATCTCTGCACAGGCTACAAGTGCGGAAACATCTTCCGGATAATACTGCAGCCACTCCTTATAAAAAAGGTATGCCTTGTCGTAATTCCGTTTATCTCTGTAGCAAACGGCCAGTTCCTGCGCAAGCCGCGGAGCTGCCTCAGTGGCTTTTCCAACGCTTGTCCAATAGAACATCTCCGTCTGTCCCGCATCCGCATCGGCAGCCTGACGGAACAGACTCACGGCATAATCGTCCTTACCTGCCGACAAGGCATCAGCCACCTTCTGCAACAATACATCTGCCGATTGTGCCAAAAGCGTCATCGGACACAGCAGGAGTCCGAAGAAAAGAAAAGTCAAGGTTTTCATTTTAAAGTGTATATAGTTAAACAGCCTGAAATATCCCAATAGAAATTCATCTACAAATTTACGGATTTCCGCAGCAATCGTCAATAGATGAAAGTAGAAATATAGTTAATCTTTCCCACTGTTTTTTCTTTTTCTGCGTACCTTTGCGTTCTCTTAAATAAAACATTGCTAATGAATCCCATAGACAGACAGATATTACAGATAGCCTTACCCTCCATCGTATCGAACATCACCGTGCCGCTGCTCGGCCTGATTGATGTAGCCATCGTCGGCCATCTGGGTTCGCCCGCCTACATAGGCGCTATTGCCGTGGGTGGCATGCTGTTCAATATCATCTACTGGATATTCGGCTTTCTGAGGATGGGTACCAGCGGAATGACCTCGCAAGCATTCGGCAAGCGGAATTTGCCGGAGGTAGTCTGCCTGCTGTTGCGTTCTGTGGGCATAGGCGTGGCAGTCGCATTCTGCCTCATCCTGCTGCAAACGCCTATCAAGCAGGGAGCCTTTCTTCTCATCCATCCCACGGACGAAGTCAGAGAGATGGCAACGCTTTATTTCCATATCTGCATCTGGGGTGCACCTGCCATGCTGGGGCTATACGGACTGACGGGATGGTTCATCGGCATGCAGAATTCGCGTATCCCCATGTATATAGCCATCACACAGAATGTGGTCAATATCATTGCTAGCCTCGGACTGGTTTATCTATGTGGGATGAAAGTAGAAGGAGTAGCTTTGGGGACGTTGATTGCCCAATATGCCGGCTTCCTGATGGGCATTGCCCTTTGGATGCACAACTACGGCAGGCTGAAAAGATTGTGGGAAATTAAAAATTATAAATTAAAAATTAAAGGGGGAGAAGAGGCAGGTATCTGGGAGAAAGGGGTGATGCTCCGGTTCTTACAAGTGAATAGGGATATTTTTCTGCGTACCCTTTGTCTGGTGGCAGTCACGTTGTTCTTCACTTCGGCAGGAGCCTCGCAGGGCGAAATCATTCTGGCTGTCAACACGCTGCTGATGCAGCTCTTCACCTTATTCTCGTATGTAATGGACGGCTTTGCCTACGCTGGCGAAGCCTTAAGCGGCAGATACATAGGCGCACGCAACCGGGAAGCCTTTACAGACACCGTCCGGCACCTCTTCGGATGGGGAGCGGTGATAGCGGTTCTCTTTACATTGGTTTATGCGCTGGGAGGCAATGCCTTCCTCGGACTATTGACGGATGACAAAGAAGTGATAGCTGTTGCCGACACCTATTTTTATTGGGCGCTTGCCGTGCCCGCCGTCGGGATAGCCGCCTTCATCTGGGACGGCATCTTTATCGGTGCCACCGCCACGCGAGGAATGCTCCTCTCCATGGCAGCGGCAGCTGTCAGCTTCTTTATCCTATATTATGGACTGCGTCCCGTCCTGGCAAACCATGCCCTATGGCTTGCTTTCCTCACTTACCTGCTGATGCGGGGAGTGGTGCAGACAGGCTTGAGCCGGGAAGTCATCCGACGGGCATTTCCCAGCAAGAAGGAACCTGCTTGGCGTGAGGGGTAGGCTATGAACAATTTCAAGGGAAAAAGCATTATCTTTGTATCGCTATGACTGATATAAAATATGGATTCCACCCTCCAGAACAAGGCGTCAGGTAGCCAGTATACGGTGCCAAACAAGTTTCAACTTTTGGCACCATCGGTTTCAAGGCATGAAACTGACGGTATTTGCATTTGGAACCAAGTCACTCATAGCAAGAGTAATGACTTATACAAAATTGTTATGGCAGAAAAGAATATAGTTCAAGAGACATTTCCCGTATTGGGAATGAGTTGCGCCTCATGCTCCGCACGGGTAGAAAAGACGCTGAACCATCAGTCAGGTGTCAAGAAAGCGGTCGTAAACTACGCTTCGGCAACGGCAACCGTGGAATATGACCCTACGAGCTGTTCTTCCGAGACTTTGCAGCAGGCTGTGCAGGCGGCCGGATATGACTTGTTGATAAACCAGGACGGCAACACGCTCGAAGAGGCGGAAGAGGCCCACAACAAGAAATTCAGCGCATTGAAATTCCGCACAACCTGGGCCATCATCTTGTCTATGCCCGTTGTCATCATAGGCATGTTCTTCATGGATATGCCCCATGCCAATCCCATCATGTGGGCGTTGTCCACTCCCGTCGTATTCTGGCTGGGGCGGGGATTCTTCACCAGCGCCTGGAAACAATTGCAGCATGGCAGCGCCAATATGGACACACTGGTAGCCATCAGTACGGGGACCGCCTATCTGTTCAGCCTGTTCAACATGCTATTTCCGGACTTCTGGCTATCCAGAGGCATCCATCCGCATGTATATTTTGAGGCGGCAAGTGTCATCATAGCCTTTATCCTGCTGGGCCGCCTGCTGGGCCGCGGCCCGGATGACCTCGATGTAGACAAATTTGTCGCAGGCCACGATGAAAGGCTTGGGCGTTTTTTTCTCCCCCATGCCGTACACCTTCATCCCCGCCTCCCGCAGGCGGATGGCCAGGCGGGTGAAGTCGCTGTCGCTGGACACCAGTACGAAGCCGTCCACCTGGCCGGTGTAGAGGATGTCCATGGCGTCGATGATCATGGCCGAGTCGGTGGAATTTTTCCCCGTGGTGTAGCCGTACTGCTGCACGGGGGTGATGGCGTTCTCTAGCAGCAGAGGCTTCCACGAGGCCAGGTTGGGGGTGGTCCAGTCCCCGTAAATGCGCTTGATGGTAGGGGTGCCGTAAACGGCGATCTCCGCCATCACGTCCCGCATGGCGGTGCGGGAGGCGTTGTCCGCGTCGATGAGCACGGCGATTTTCTGGAAATTTTCCATAGATATTACTCCCAAACCGCCCCGTGGGCGGTGATTTTTTCTCCATTATAACGTTTTCGCGCGCAAAATGCAACGAAAGCGGGGATCATGCCCCGCTTTCCCTGCGCGCCCTATGCGCCCTCGTCCGCGGCCGCCGGGCACTGGCGGCCGTTGGGGTCGATGCTCGTGTCGCCGGGGAGGATCATCTTCGAGATCGGGATGATGGAATACCCGTCGGCGATGAGCGCCTCAATGATCCCGGCCAGTGCCTCCGGCGTGTGCTCGGCCGCGTTGTGGAACAGCACGATGCTGCCCGGCTGCACGCGCGTGAGCACGCGCGAGGTGATCTCGTCGCTGCTCAGGCCCTTCCAGTCGAGGGAATCGACGTCCCACTGGATGACGTGCATGCCCAGGCCGTTGATGGTGCTCACAACCGTGTCGTTGTACTCCCCGTAGGGACAGCGAAACAGCGTCGGCCGCGCACCGGTGACGGCCTCAATTTTATCGGCGCAGGTGTTGACCTCCGTCTGGATCTGCTCGGCGCTCAGCTGCGCCATGTGCGGGTGCGTGGACGAGTGGTTCATGACCTCGTTGCCCGCGTCCGCGAGTGCCTTGACCGACTCCGGATATTTGTCCACCCATTCGCCCACGACGAAGAAGGTCGCGTGGACGTTGTACTTGTTGAGGATGTCGATGAGCATCTGCGTGTCCTCGTTGCCCCAGGCCGCGTCGAATGACAGACTCACGACGCGGTCGTCGCGCTGCACGCTGTAGATGGGCAGCACGCGCTTGGCCGCGCTCACGCCCACGATCGCGGGGCTGTTGACCGCCCAGAACATGAGCGCGATGGCCAGCACCATTGCGCACACGCTCAGCAGTTTCCGGTGTTTTCTGACGGCTTGCCGCACTTTGTACATTGCACCACCTCCGGCTTTCTGCCACTATCCTATGAGCAGGGGGTGCGCGGTATGCGCCGATTGGTTTACATAACTTTTGCCCATGCGCAGAAAAAACGCCCGCACACGAAACGGTGTGCGGGCGAAAACGCTCAAAACAGGCCAGTGATGCGGCCGTCGTCATCGACGTCGATGTTTTCGGCGGCCGGGACTTTCGGCAGGCCGGGCATCGTGAGCACGTCGCCCGTGAGCGCGACGAGAAAGCCCGCCCCGGCGGACACGGTCACGCTGCGCACGGTCACGGTGAAGCCCGCGGGCGCGCCGAGCAGCGTAGGGTCGTCCGACAGGCTCGCCTGCGTCTTGGCGATGCACACCGGCAGGCCGCCGAAGCCGAGCGCCTCCAGCTCGCGGATCTGTCTGCGCGCGGCGGGCAGGATCTCCGCGCCCGCGCCGCCGTAGACCCGGCGCACGACAGCCGTGATCTTTTCCTCGACCGGTGCGTCGAGCTCGTAGGCAAAGCGGAAACGGTTCTCCGTTTCGCACAGGCGCACGACCTCGCGCGCGAGCGCCTCGCCGCCGCGGCCGCCGTCGGCCCAGACGGTGGACAGCACGACGCGGACGCCCAGCTCCCCGCACAGCTCCGTCAGCAGTGCGATCTCGCGGTCGGTGTCGGTGGGGAAGCGGTTGATGGCCACGACGCATGGCAGGCCGAACGTGTCGCGGATGCAGCGCACATGGTGCAGCAGGTTCGGCACGCCGCGGCGCAGCGCGTCGAGATCCTCCGTGCCGAGTTCATTCAGCGCCAGACCGCCGTGCATTTTCAGTGCGCGCACCGTCGCCACCACGACGGCGGCGTCCGGCCGCAGTCCGGCGAGCCGGCACTTGATGTCCAGAAACTTCTCCGCGCCGAGATCCGCGCCGAAGCCGGCCTCCGTCACGGCGTAGTCGCAGCGGTGCATGGCCATGCGCGTGGCGAGCACGCTGTTGCACCCGTGCGCGATGTTGGCAAACGGCCCGCCATGCACGAACGCCGGCGTGCCCTCGAGCGTCTGCACGAGGTTGGGCTTGAGCGCGTCGCGCAGCAGTGCTGCCATCGCGCCCACGGCCTTGAGGTCGCGCGCCGTGACGGGCCGGCCGTCATACGTGTAGCCCACGATGATGCGGCCCAGCCGCGCCTTCAGATCGGGCATGGACTCTGCCAGGCAGAGTACGGCCATGATCTCACTGGCGGCCGTGATGTCAAAGCCGTCCTCGTGCGGCACGCCGTTGGCCCTGCCGCCGAGCCCGCCGACGATGCAGCGCAGCTGTCGGTCGTTCATGTCCACGCAGCGCCGCCACGTGATGCGCCGCGGGTCGATGCCGAGGGCGTTGCCCTGCTGGATGTGGTTGTCGAGCATGGCGGCGAGCAGGTTGTTCGCCGCGCCGATGGCGTGGAAGTCGCCGGTGAAGTGGAGGTTGATGTCCTCCATCGGGACGACCTGGGCGTAGCCGCCGCCCGCCGCGCCGCCCTTGACGCCGAACACAGGGCCGAGGGAGGGCTCACGCAGGCAGACCATGGTCTTCTTGCCGATCTTGTTGAGCGCGTCGGCCAGGCCGACGGAGGTGGTGGTCTTGCCCTCGCCCGCGGGCGTGGGGCTGATGGCGGTGACGAGGATCAGCTTCGCCTTGCGGGGCAGCTTGCGGATCTCGGTAAGGTCGAGCTTGGCCTTGTACTTGCCGTAAAGCTCGAGGTGCTGCTCGTCGATGCCGGCGGCAGCGGCGATCTCAGTGATGGGCTTCATTTCGTGCGCCTGGGCGATCTCAATATCGGTCATGTGAAGGTACCTCCTGATACAATATGTTGAAGAGTGCGGTTTTCCCGGCCGGATAACTTGTGAGTATTGTACCAAAATGCAGGAGGAAGGTAAACAACTTTCACGAGCCACTTTTTCGGTATCGGTTAAAAATTTTAAGCGTTCGGTCGGCGAGGGCTTACAGCGTGATGCACACGGGCTCGTCGAGGGTGACGGGGCCGCCGATGGCGGCGGAAACGACCGCGCCGCCGCGGCGCTCGATGCTCGCGCGGACGACGCCCGCGGGCTGGAAATAGTCCTGCTCAAAGAGGCCGTCCGCGAGCCCTGCACTCTCGGCGACGGCGCAGGCAATGGTGCCGCTGCCGCAGCTCCCCTCCCAGATGAGGGTGCCGGTATCCACGACCTTGACGAGCGGCGTCATGCGGTGGCTCGTGCGGTCGAGGAAAATGACACCGTAGGCGTCCAGCCCCTCGATGGCAGAGAACAGCGGCTCGGCGGCGCGGAAGAAGTCCTCGCTCGGCGCGACGCCCTCGATCACGAGGTGGGCGATGCCGGCGAGGTCGACCAGCGTGCCCGCATGACCCTCGACCTCCGCCGCGCGCACGGCGCGCGGGAGCGGCATTTCGGCGCGGGCGGCGCCCCGCGCAAGATCGACCGCGGCGGTGACGATGTGATCACAGCCGCTGACGCGGAGCCTTACTTCAGAGAGACCGCCCCGCTGCCGCGCGACGTACATCGCATAGGCGCGGGTGGCGTTGCCGCAGAACTCGCCGCCCATCATCTCCATGCGGCCGTCGGTGTCCGCGTCCGCGGGGCAGGCAAAGCCGACCTGATCGATCTTCATATCGGGCAGCCGGTGCATCAGCTCGGCGGCGAGCGCCGCGCGGCGCTCCCTTTCGATGGGGTCGAGGACAAAAAGCGTGATGTTTCCGGCGGGATCGGCGCGCAGGACGTTGAGCTTCATAGAGATGTCTCCTTGCTTTTTTCGTATGCCGCTTAAAAAAAGAAGGTGTAAAGTCTTGGAAAGACTTTACACCTTCTCGGGGAATGTGTCAACTCGGAAAATTACTCAAAGTCGGGGATATACTCCTTGACGATGTCGAGCAGCTCGCCGGAGCGGATCATCTTCTCCACCGCGCGGATGTCGGGCCAGATCTCGCGGTCCACTTCGTAGAACGCAACTTCCTTGCGGACGTGCTGGTAGATGGCTTCGTGCAGCGGGGTGAGGCCCTGACCGTGGGTGTTCAGGCGGCGGCGGATGTCGATGGCCTGGCAGGCGGTCAGCAACTCGTCGGCGAGGACGTCCTGCGTGTTCTGCAGGATCATCTTGGCCTTACGGGCGGCGGTGGTGCCCATGGAGACGATGTCCTCCTGGTTGGCGGAGGAGGGGATGGAGTCCACGGAGGCGGGATGCGCGTAGACCTTGTTCTCGCTGACCATGGAGGCCGCGGCGTACTGAACGATCATGAAGCCGGAGTTGACGCCCGCCTGCGTGGTGAGGAAGGCGGTCAGGCCGTTGCTGAGCGCGGGGTTGACCATGCGCTCGGTGCGGCGCTCGGACGCGTCAGCGATCTCGCTGGCGGCGATGCCGAGGAAGTCGAACGGGAGAGCCATGGGCTCGCCGTGGAAGTTGCCGCCGGAGATAACGGCCTCGTCGTCGAGGAACATCAGCGGGTTGTCGGTGACGGCGTTGAGCTCGATCTCGACCTTCTCACGGACGTACTCGAGCGCGTCGCGGCAGGCGCCGTGCAGCTGCGGGATGCAGCGCAGGGCATAAGCGTCCTGCACGCGGTCGGACTGGCAGTTGTCCAGGATCTCGGAGCCGGCGAGCAGCTTGCGCATATTCGCGGCGACGAGCATCTGGCCCTTCTGGCCGCGCACCTGATGGATGCGGGGGTCGAAGGCGTTGCGAAGGCCAGTCAGACCCTCCATGGACAGGGACGCGATCACGTCGCCGAGCTGGGCGGCGCAGATGGAATCGTACAGGGCCAGCGCGCCGACGGAGGTCATCGCGCAGGTGCCGTTGGTCATGCCGAGGCCTTCCTTGGACACGAGCGTGTCGAGGGTGGCAATGCCGGCCTTGGCCATCGCCTCCGCGCCGGTCATCTTCACGCCCTCATACATGGCCTCGCCCTTGCCGAGCATGGGCAGCGTCATGTGAGCGAGAGGCGCGAGGTCGCCGGAGGAGCCGAGGGAGCCCTTCTGGGGAACGACGGGGGTAACGCCCTTGTTGAGCATCTCGAGAAGCATCTCAACGAGGAGGGGGCGCACGCCGGACACACCGCCGCACAGGGCGTTGGCGCGCAGGAGCATCATGCCGCGCACGATCTCGTCGGCATAAGGCTCGCCGGCGGCGGTGCAGTGGCTGAGGATCAGGTTGGTGGAGAGCTGGTTGCTCATCTCCTTGGGGACGGCGACCTTCTGGAACTCACCGAAGCCGGTGGTGATGCCGTAGGCTACGCGGCCCTCGGCGGCGATCTTCTCGGCGAGCGCACGGGACTTCTGCATCGCTTCGAGAGCGGAAGGGGCCAGCTCGACCGTGGCGTTGTAGCGCGCGATGGCGACAAAGGATTCAAGCGTCAGGCTGTGGCCGTCGACCACAACGTGCTTGATCGCGGTGGGATTCATGATCATGGTAGTTGCCTCTTTTCTTAATAGTTGCCGAATGGCACGATCTCGATGCTGTGATGTGAGAAGCTTTTTCCGGAGGCTGTGCTTCGATAGACGTCTGCCCATGACGTCCGGCGCACCTGCCGGTGAGTTGACTCAGCCAAAGGCGGTTTGGTTGATGGCTTTAGGATAGCACAAATTTTGTGCAAAATCAATAGGAATTGCTGTTAATTTTTCTGTAATATTGTGCGGTATCACTATATTACGGCGCTGTGCTGCTGTGCTATCACAGACCGAACAAAAATCGGCGGAGAAAAGAGAGGGCTGCGGCGCGGGCGGAGCATGGAAAAGGACCGCCGGAACACCGGCGGTCCTTTGTGCGTTATTTCTTTTTCCGTTTTTTGGAGGCCTGCTTCGGGGCGGCTTCATAGTCCAGCACGCGGATGGCGGGGTTTTTCTCCTTCGCCAGCTTGATGATGGCCTCCGCATCGGAGCGGGTGAAGAACAGCGCCTTTTCCATCGAGCTGTAGCCGATGTGCAGACGGATCAGATCCGGGTGCTTACGGTCCTCGGTGACGATGGAATTAATCTGCTCCCAGGGGAAGAAGTCGTATTGGGTCGTGATCTGCATCTGATAGAAGATCTCAAGTCCGCGGGTGGTGACCACGGCGTCCTTCTTCGTCAGAAGCGTCAGCGTATACAGAAGGGCTAACCCAAAGGAGATGACCGAAAGCGGAAGGTTGCTCCGCTTGGACATCAGGCCGAACAGCAGCAGGAGGACGACCAGTATCCAGCCGCCGACGGTGACCCACTTTTTCCGCGGCTTGGGCGGGCGCGAAACGTAGATCGGGGGCGGAACGGATTCCCAGGGAAGCGTTTGTCTCACGGCGGCAGTTCCTTTCTAAAACGGGGTAAGGCGTGCGTGCGGGACGCACGCCTTATGTAAGAAGTAAATTACGCGTTGATCTTGGGGGCCTTGCCGGCAGCGCGGCGGGCCTCAAGAGCGGCCAGAGCCTTCTCATGAGCCTCGGCGGGAGCGCCGGCGGGCTTGCCGGCCTTGGTCTTGCCGAACAGGTTGGTGTAGGAACCGTCAGCCCAGAAGATGTTGCGGCCGAGCAGAGCGGTAACGTAGGCGTAGATGGGGTTGAGCAGGTTGACGAACGCATAGGGGAAGAAGACGAACGGGCTCATGCCGAGAACGCCGGTCTGGTAAGCGCCGCAGCCGGTCCAGGGGAACATAACGGCCCAGAGGGTACCGGCATCTTCCAGAGTACGGGAGAGCATGTTGCGGCCGAGGCCGAGTTCATCATACTTGTCAGCATAGATGGGGGCGGGAACGCCGATGCCGAGGAACTGGTCGCACATGGTGGCGTCGCAGAAGATGGAGGTCAGCAGGGTCGCGAGGATGAGGCTGCCGACAGAGTGGATCTTGTGCTTCAGGCCGCCGAACAGACGCTCGACGCAGCCGCAGCGCTCCAGAGCACCGCCGTAGGCGAGCGCGAGGAGGATGAGGTTGATGGTCCACATGGTGCCGTTCATACCGCCGGCCTTGCCGAGGATGGAGTCAGCGACTTCGTTGCCGGTCTCAACGACGATACCGTTGTGCAGCATGTTGAAGATGTCGCCCAGAGCGCGGGAGCCGTAGATGGAGGTGGGCTGGAAGATCATCATGAAGATGGTCGCGGTGGCAACGGAGATGGCGATACCGACGAGGCCGGGCACGCGCAGGATGCACATCACGATAACCACGATGATGGGGATGAGCAGAACGGGGGAGATCACGAAGGCCTCGCGGAACGCGTCCTGAATGGACTGGGCGACGGTCGGATCGTAGGCGCTGGCGTCGATGTTCAGGCCCATGATGGTGTAGAGGATGAGGGCGATGAGCAGGGTCGGGCCGGTGGAGGAGACCATCGCGGTAACGTGGTCGAAAAGACCGGTCTCGGCAACAGCCGCGGCGAGGTTGGTGGTATCGGACAGGGGGGAGAACTTATCGCCGACATACGCGCCGGAGATGATCATACCGGCGGTGATGGGGGCGGGGATGCCGAGGCCGGCACCGATGCCGAGGAAGGCAAGGCCGATGGTGGCGGTGGTGGTCCAAGAGGAGCCGCAGGCCATGCCGACGATAGCGCAGAGGATGCAGCCAACGGGCAGGAACAGCTTCGGGGTCAGCAGGTCAAGGCCGTAGACGATCATGGTGGGGATCGCGCCGGAGAGCATGAAGCTGGTGACCAGGAAGCCGACGGTGGCGAGGATCAGAACGGCTTCCATGGAAGCAGCCAGACGCTCGACCATACCGGCGAGCATCTCCTGGAAGGAGTGGCCGCAGATGAAGCCGACGATGCAGGCGACGATGATGGACATGACCAGGGGCAGGTGCGCGTCATGATAGCCGGTTTCGGAATGACCGCGGAAGCAGTAAAGCATGAACGCGATCATCGCAACGATGGGAACTAACGCCAGAATAAAACTGGGTTCCCGAACGGTTTTCTTTTCGTTTGCCATGAATGATACCTCTCTCTTTAAAAATAAGATTTTAGTTTGTTGCGTAAGCTCGAACGATACCTGAGACGACCGCCGCCGCACGGCGGAGATCATCCCCACACACAAGGTCTCTTCCGATTGCCCTCCTTTCTGCATAACAGATCAGTGCAACAAGCTGTGGACGCTCCGTATCCGGGAGGGAGCCCCGTATGCGGAGTTGGAAACGAAACCGCGCCGGCGGCCGCCGTTGGGCAAACGGCGCTTCTCACCTGCCGCGTTGCGCTTTCGTTTCGGTTCGGTCCCACAGACGCCCGCTCAGGCGTTCTGCGCGGGGATCATCGTCCGGTTTGACAAAATCACCGTGCTCTGCGGAACCAGCTTTTGTATTATATCATAGGCGTTCACAAAAAATCAATAAATTTCCGGATTATTTTTGTTTTTTTCTGTAACTTTTGACGACACTAAGGCGCTTTACTGCTCTGCTAATTAGTGAAAGCGGCAAAAAGGAAGAAAGCCCCTGCCGAACAGCAGGGGCGGATGCGGTATGGATGGCCTTACTCGTGCGCGTTCTTCTCCTTCATGCGCTTGAGGACGATCTTGTAGCCGTCCGCGCCGTAGCTGATGCACTTATTGACGCGCGTGATGGTGGCGGAGGACACGCCGATCTCCTTGGAGATCTGGGAGAAGGTGTTGCCCGCCTCCAGCATTTCGGCGACCTGCAGGCGCTGGGTCATGGCCTGGATCTCGCTGAAGGTGCACAGATCGTCGAAGAAGCGGTAGCACTCCTCAAGGTCCTTGAGCGAGAGAATGGCTTCAAACAGATGATCGGTCTCCTCCGACTTCATCTTGCTTCCGTACATAACAGGTCCTCCTTACAGAACTGAATTTGGGGCTGCGCGCGGGAAAGGGGTCAAGCCCTCTGCGCGGCGCGCAGGGAGCGCTTGAGCATATCGAGCACCGGCGGGGTGACGAAAGCCATGGCGACCGCGGTGACCGCGCCGGAAACGATGCGGATGCCAACCTTGCCGAACACATAGGCGTAGGTGTAATAGCCGTAGATGACGCTGTCGAGATAGATCGCGCCGGTATTGAGAAGCGTGACGACGAGCGAGGTGACGATCAGCACGCCGACGAGCTGCTTGCGCGAGAGTTCATAGCCGCAGCGCTTGGCGTACAGACCGATGAGCAGGCCGCGCACCGCGGGCGGGATGATCCACAGCACGGTGGTCGCGGTGACGCCGTAGGTCATCAGCTGACCGAGGAAGGCACCGACCAGACCGACCATCAGACCGCCGCCGGGGCCATAGAGCAGAGCGCCGACGATGATGGGCAGGGCGGAAACGGAAATGTTGATCCAGCCGAGACGGATCGTGCCGACGGTATTGAGCACGACGTAGACGGCGACCATCATGGCGATGACCACCAGCTTGCGCGTGGACATGGAGCCGAAGCGGTTGACAACGATGAGCGCGGCGACCAGCCCGACAAAGCAGGCGGCCATGCAGAGAATGATGGATGTGGGCGACATGAGACGATTCCTCCTCAAAAATAATGAGCTTCCGCCGCGGGCATTCATTATCCCGCGCGGAGCGTGGCAGCTTGGAGAGGGCACAGATGACCCCCCTCCCCTTACGGCAGGAGCCACGCAGAAAAGAGGTCTCATGTCTCTTCTGGAGTGGCGAGCGGAATGCGAAAGCCATACTGCAAACCAGGGTTTTTCGTCCGCCGGGCAACTTCCCGTCCCGACGGCACTGCGCGCCCGTTGGGCGCAAACACATGACTTCCTACTCTGCCAGAGCGTATTTTTGTGTAAAAATACACATATAGAATAGCAAACTCTCCGCCCATCGTCAAGCAATTTCACACGGGAAAGCGCGGTTTTTCCGCGAATTTTCTTTTTTAAGGCGAGGGCGCGTTTATTTCTTACAAAACACGCGGGCGCGGCGCGGCTTTTTTCTTGACAGCGCGGCGCTTTTTTTGCTATCCTACAAAATAGGACGACAAATGGGCCGGCCCGCGCGCCGCCCGTCTGCACAACATTTCCGGTCATCATTAAAGAGGAGGAACTTTCATCATGATCAAGGAAACCATGGCTTACCTGTCCCAGTACGATCCCGAGGTCGGCGCGACCATTGAGAACGAGTATCACCGCGAGCAGCGCAACATCGAGCTGATCGCCTCGGAGAACATCGTCTCCCCCGCCGTTATGCTGGCGATG
>ERZ773192.2873-NODE-2873-length-13829-cov-3.395891_pt1 | contig 13829 bp, 9 predicted proteins | sample MGYA00581010_ERZ773192 | MGnify/ENA primary metagenome ERZ773192 (study PRJEB29015, sample SAMEA2737741) | human gut metagenome | biome: human gut; feature: human-associated habitat; material: faeces | place: China | collected 2012 ...
ACAACTCTTCCGAGATCATCTATTCTTCTTACAATTCCTGTTGCTTTCATCGCTTTTCCTCCAAAATAAATTTATATTTGTGTTAAATATTATTTTAAAAATGTTCATATTGATTTAACGCATCATTATGAGATGGTAGATAATTATGGTTTAAATGCTATTTTACAATATGTAAGACTTTCTGAATTGGATGATTTTGATGAATTATTTTATTATGATGGGAAATTAGGACCTCTTTATCAAAAAGAAAAGACAACTTTCAAAGTATGGGCTCCTACGGCTTTAGAAGTCATGGTTAAAGTAGGAAATGAAGCTTATCAAATGGAAAGAAAAGAAAAAGGGGTTTTTGAAGTAACGATTCAAGGAGATTTGGATAATCAAGAATATAATTATTTGATTCGTCATCATAAAAGTTTTCATGAAACATTAGATCTTTATGCTTATGCTTCTAATGCTAATAGTAATAGTAATATTGTCATTGATGTTGATAAAATGGTATCCTGGCACGCAGGTGCCTCCCGTATGGATGCAGGTCTGCAAATCACAGAGCAGTTGGCAAAAATTGCACAAGCACACAAAGCAGACGGCAAGGACCGCAACCTTATCATCTTTGTTGCCGCCAGCTCTCTGCCCTATCAGAACGGCGTAGGCGTTCAGAATCTCCGCCCCGAAGCGGCACAGGCAGCGGCAACGGAATTGAAAAATAAATATAACGCTACCATCTTCGGCTTTGGTGACTTCCGTGCGCTGAACTTGCAAAACGGAATGTCCTCAGAGGACCAGCGTACACAATTCAATGAAACCATGGCCGGAATCTGCGGCAATTCCAACACACTGGATGGCACACCCTATTTCAAAGGCTTGAGCCAAGTGCATGATATTGATGAGGCGCTCAATGAACTGCTGATTCAGATTGACGCAAATGTCAATCCAAATGCGAAAAGCCTGGATATCGATGTGGGGAACTTCCAAGAAAAATCCACAGAGCCTACCTCGCATACCTCGCATACTTGGAATGAATTGAAAGAGAAACACCATATTCTTACAAGCAGTGCCATCAACGAAACTGCCTCTGTGGATTATTACCGCTTTAAGGGGTATGATGCAAACGACAATCCGCAATTTGACACAACCCCCTTTCTGCGCATCGAGCGGAGCCTTTCCGATATCGGCAGTGGCGACAGTATTCAAACGGCACTCAGCCTTCAGCCGATTCCCCCTGTAGGCACAAAAGGGACTGCCTACGGCGTAAAAGCAGTGATTACCATTACCGATCCCGTCTGTGTGGACTATGAATGGGCAGGGCGTTGGACACCGGATTTCGCTCCGCCCGACCACGAGCACGCCATGCGTGGTGTGAAGCACAGCCCCGCAAATCCGGAACAAAATGAAACCACAAGCGACACCATGAAATTAAAATTTGACGGTTGGTATCGTCTTTGGGATAACCGCATTGACAGCGAAGCGGCCGGAAAGAAAACTTGGACGTATGACGGAACAAGATACGTTGCCTATCAGGATAACGTATATGATGCCTTCGGCAGTGATTTCACCCTGTATGGGCGTTGGATTCCTTCCATTGATGTAAACTTCCAATGGATTGGCTCTGTCATCCCCGAAGACGCAGAGTTGCCTCTCACCGTTTCCCTTCCACTGAGCGACAGCGAAACCGCTTCCTTTACCCCCATCGTACCATCCAAAGAGGGGTATGAATTTGACGGCTGGTATAAGGATTCCGCCTGCACAAAGCCTTATAACAAAAAAGGCGAAAACCTAACAGCGAATACCACCCTTTACGGCCGTTGGACGAAAATCGGCACAAAAGCGGTTACCTTTACCGTTGTAAACGGCAGCTGGAATACGGAAAGCAATTGGTACAAAAAAAATAACCCAAACGAATAATACGGAAACCGTCACCGTCAATGTTCCCCTGCGCAACGGCAACGGCACGCTGACACCCGATTTGGTTCCTCATGTAGATAATCAGGATATGACACCGTTGGACGGCTACAAAGCACCCGGCACTTGGGGAGATAAAGCCCCCAATACCAATACGGATGCCATCACCGAGGACGGCGACTACGAATACACCTATACCTTCCCCGAAGCGGATACCTATACGATTACCTATCGTTGGGTAACCGGCACAGAGGTACCTGAGGGTGTGAGCCTGCCGGCACAGCAGACAGAAAAAGAAAGCAATGCCGGCAAAAATCCGACCTTTGAGATTGCAACCGTAACCTTTGCTGATAAAAAATGGAGTTTTAGCGGTTGGTATACAAACGAAGCATTAACCGGCACAGCAATTAGCGACAGTTATACCTTCCCTGAAGACAACGCAAATGACACAAAAAACCTCACGCTTTACGGCAAATGGACACACGATCCCTGCACCGTAACCTTCTATGCGGACTACTTCCAGCCTGCACAGGGGCATTTTAATACAGATGATTATACAATCAGCTATACCGTTCCTTATGGCTCTACACTTGCCAAGGTATCCAAAGCGGTTCCCACACCCGTCACAGATCCTGCACACCCCTACTACTTCGAAGGTTGGGGGGATTTTGAACCACCCGATACACAGGGAGAGCAGGAGGATACAGAGGGTACAGAGGATACAGAGGATACAGAAGATGCAGAAGATACGGAGGATACGGAGGAACCCGTCACCCATTCTGATGATTCTCTCTCCACAGCAGGCACCTTCTATACCAGTAAGGCAATTCAGGATATGACGATAAAGTCTGACTTGAATTTCGTGGCACAATGGTGGCCCATCGTTACCTTTAATGCCAACGGCGGCGATTGGGAGCTTACGGAAGGCAGACCTACCGAACGCTATGTCCCCGTACCTGCAAACAAAAACCATATTGATTCCCTGCGTCCCCCCGCAAGGGAAGGCTACACCTTCCTTGGATGGTATGACACCTCCGGAAAACCCATTGATTTTAAAACCCAAACCTTCGATCGTGCGGAAACCGTTTATGCACACTGGGCAAAAAATGCCACCGTCACCTTCAAAATCGTAAACGGCTATTGGTCTGGCAACACCACAGAGGATAAAACGGTTACCGTTGTACTGCATCCGCAGGCAAATGGTTCTGCAAGCGGCACATTGGGTGCAAGCCATGTTCCCACCATTATGATTCCTGCCGCAGGCTATGAAAACACCCCCGGTCATTGGGATGTGACACCAAATACCGAAGAAAACGGCATCAGCGGTGATGTCACCTACACCTATATCTTTGGCAAAAAGCACCACAGCAGCAGCAGCAAAGACGAAAACAAGGACAAGGATAACAACAAAGAAAATAACAAAGACAACAATACCGGCGAAACCACGCCGACAAAGGTTCCCGATTTGCTCAACGGCAGCAATCATTTTGCTTATGTTGTAGGCTATAAAGACGGCAACGTAAGGCCGCAGGGCAACATCACCCGTGCGGAAACCGCCGCGATCTTCTTCCGCCTGCTGAAGGAGGAGGTACGCAGCGAAAACCTCAGCAAGCACAACGATTTTGCCGATGTAACAGAGGACAGATGGTACAACACAGCAGTTTCCACCATGGCAGGCATGAATATTCTCAAGGGCCGCACAGCAAACAGCTTTGTACCGCAGGCACCCATTACCCGTGCGGAATTTGCCGCCATCTGCGCCCGTTTTGACAGCGGTAAGGCAGAGGAAAACAATAGCTTTACGGATATTTCCGGTCATTGGGCGGAAAAGGAAATTGAGCGTGCCGCCACCCTTGGCTGGGTAAGCGGTTATACGGACGGCAGCTTCCACCCCGATGCCCCGATTACAAGAGCAGAGGCAATGACACTGATTAACCGTGTGCTTTGCCGTATGCCCGAAACAAAGGCCGACCTTTTGGACAGCATGACCAAATGGCCCGATAATCAGCCCGGCGCATGGTATTATCTGGCTGTGCAGGAGGCAACCAACAGCCACACCTATGAACAGAAGGATTCCAAGTATGAAACATGGACAGCCCTGACCGCAGAGCCGGATTGGAGCAAATATTAAACGAAAGCAATCAAAAAGACTGTCATTCCGGTAAAAGGGATGACAGCCTTTTTCTTTTCTTTAAAACAGAAGATTTAATTCCGTTTTCGCCTTTTCGATATCCTGCAAAATGGTTTTCTGCTTTTCATCGAAAAGCAGCTCCGCGTTATACCGATAATATTTCTCCGAACCATTCTCGCTGATGAATTTCACGCTATAGAAGTTCGTGGTCAGCTCCGTAATAAAGATAACCATCTCCTGCCCTGCGCCGAAGGCTTCCTCCAGAAATGCAAAGGCATTGTCCAGCATCGCAGACGCATCCGCAATGGCGTTTTCCCGTCCTTCCGCCTCTTTTGCGAAAAGTCCCTTCACCAGCGCAAATGCCTCCTCCTTTTCCCGACAGCCGCTCCGTTTTCCCTCCGCAAGGAAGAAATGCAGCCGCTCCAATTCCTTCAAGCAGGCATGCTCCGCCGTTTTCTCCAGAAGTCCCGCCTTCCGTTCCTTCGCAAAGGCGGCTTCTCTTTCCTCCACCAGTCCCGTAAAGAGGTTCTCCCATGGCGTTTCCTTGCAATAGGGGCTATTGAACCGCTCCTTCAGCTCCAGCAGCGCGCCATGCAGTCCCGTTACGGTCAAATCCGCCTCGTATGCCCCTTGGAAGCCCTCGGAAAGCCTGCTCAGCAAAAGTCCCATCACGCTCAGTCGCTCGTCAAACGGTGCATCCTGTAGCTTCGTCACCGCCTGCTTGGTATATTTCCCCTGCAAAATGTCGTCCACGCGGTAATCGGTGCGATATTTGCGGTACAAATCCAAATAATTTGCAAAATCCTTCGCAATCCTGCGGTGCTGCAAATATTGATAAATCAAGCCCTCCTCAACAGGCAGCTTCATATCCTCATACACCTTCAGGATGGTAGAAAGATCCTCCCACCCTCTCGCCGTCACAAATCGCTTGCCATCCACCGTTGTCTCCATGGCATAAAAATGATCCTTGCGAATTTCCAGATAGGACAGAATCGCCCCATGGATGCCCTGCTTATAGGCATATTCCTTCCAAACGGAAAAATCAGGCTCTACGTCGATTTTCTTCACACGGTCAAGCGTTACTACGTCAAATTCGCGCACGCTTTTGTTGTATTCGGGGGGATTGCCTGCCGCGGCAATCAGCCACCCCTCCGGCACCTTATGTGCCCCAAAGGTCTTGCACTGCAAAAATTGCAGCATCGCAGGCGCAAGCGTTTCGGAGGCGCAGTTGATTTCATCAATAAACAAAATCCCCTCCTGCAGGCCCGTTTCCTCCATTTTATCATAAACCGATGCGATAATTTCGCTCATGGTGTATTCCGTTACGGTGTATTCCTTTCCGCCGTATTCCTTCTTGCTGATAAAGGGCAGCCCGATGGCAGACTGGCGCGTATGGTGCGTAATGCTGTAGGATACCAGTGCCACACCGCACTCCCTCGCCACCTGCTCCATCACGGCGGTTTTCCCGATACCGGGCGCGCCCATCAGCAGAACGGGTCTTTGTCTGACCGCAGGAATACGGTATTCCCCAAACTCGTCCTTCGCCAGATACGCTTGAATGGCATATTTAATTTCTTCCTTCGCTTTTTTAATATTCATGCTATCCTCCTAACGCCCATGAGACGGCAGTCCCAAGGACAAATCCTCTTTCCCCAGTATCAGCTTCATCGCCCATGGCGGCACGCCGACATCCGTATAATCCTCATGATAGAACACAAATGCGGCATCATAGGGCGGTCTGCGCTTCGGAAAGGTGCCGTAGCCGTCTGTGAAATAAATCAGACCCTTCAGGTTCTGAAACGCCCTTTCGGCAATCAATTTATCAACGTATTGGAACACAGGGCGGAAATCCGTACCGCCGCTGCCGCGCAGTGCAAAATCCTCCATAAACTGCGCCAGCTCCTCCTTGGAGGTTATCCTTTTATCCATCTGCACCGCCGCATCGCACTGTATGATATGCACGTTCATTTTATGGAAAAAGCTTTCACTGCTCGAAAGAATCGCGTAGGTTTCCTCTAAGAACCGCTTCACCGCTTCCCCCTCGCAGGATTCGGAGGTATCAATGGCTATCACCAGCTCCTCCACCTTTTTGACCTCCTTATATTCCAGTGCCTCAATCAACGGCAGATTGCCGTACATCTGCAAGCCATAGGTATAGAAGATAAAATCGAAGGCATCCTCATCCACGCGTATATCCTCCTTGAGCGTCACAAATTTCTGCAAAAACTGCCGATAATCGTAGCGTTCCCTGTTCTCGACCTTCAGATATTGCAGAAGCTCGCCTGCCTCTGCGCCCATATCCTTGGAGAAGGTTTCGAGGTTAGTTTCGGTCTTTTCCCCGATTCCCGTCCATTTTTCCTCCAACTGCTGCTGTTTTTCGTCCTGTTCTTCCTGCTCCTGCTGTTGGTCGTTGCTGTTATCTTGGTTATCTCCGTCCTTGCTATTCTCGTCCTCGTCATCCTGCTGATGCTCCCAAAAGACATGGTCGTCTACCCAAAATTCCAGCTGCAGCTTACCGAATTCCTGCAAGGAAAGCTTTTTTTCTTCCAGCACGCGATAAATGCCCTCGGCGGAAAGCACCTTTAATTCTCTGCGGAGCATATCGTACATTTCGTTTCGTTTATCGGAGACAACGAGCCGCACCGCCTTCACGGACAGCGAATCCACGATAGATTCCACCGCGATATCGCAGGCGAGGTGCCAAAGCTCCTCATCCCGATGATTCAGATGGAAGGGATGGCGGAACAGGCAATGCAGAACCATGTGCAGATAGGCGCGATTGACAAGCACGCGGTCGCTCAGATAACGCTGTACGAGGTAGCGCGGGTTAAACAGTATCTTTTCGCCGTCTGTCCCGACGTACAGGGATGAAAGGTTCATTTCGTACCGCAGACCGCTGAGTGCCAAATCAAGAAAGCGCATGGAAAGGTATAGCTCATTACGCGATGCGCTTAAAATATCCGTACCGATACGGATGAGGTTTTGATGTGTTTCGTTCATGCCTTCTCACCTTCTTTCTAAAACCTTAAAACCGTGGGACGCTGTCCCACACCCTGACAGGGGAATCATTCCCCTGCCGGGGTTTGGGGTGGAACCCCATAAAAAATCATAACTCGAATGTTTTCTTTTTCCTTGTTGTGGCGAAATGCTTATGCTGATAATCCATCAAAAAGCTCAGCACTGCGGTCTGCCCCTTCTTCTGCGCAAGGGCAATCAATTCGGGTGTGGTTTCCGCCGTCAGCAGCCCCCAATCCGCGAACAGCCGCAGGGTTTCCCCCTCCTTCTGCTCCATGAAATACGCCGCCGCCCAAAGCAAATGTTCCCTCAGATACTCAAGGTAGACCTCCCTGTGCTTCTCCTGCAAGCGGTACGGATACCGCAGGCGGCTCATGGCAAGCAAAAGCACTGTTTCCGCGGCATCCTCGCGCTTCGTCAGGTAGAAAATCTCATCATAGCGGCGAAAGTCAATCTCGGAATTCCCGATGCACTGGCGGAAAATATGCCCTGTGCCGTAATTCACCTGATGGAACAGCCTTGCCGGCGTATCCTCGATATATTCATACTGAAAATCGGGCAGTACCAGCTCCGCGTGCTTCGTTTCGCCGCCCTCGATGGGGAAATCAATCGACAGCTGCAATTCATGGTTCAGTCCCGAAATCAAATCGGAAATATGTCTGCAACGCCCGAAGGAAAGGTGCTTCAAGCTGTCGCAATTCAGAAACAGCCCCGTATTTAATTCCCTTGCCGCCAATGGGATATTGATTTTCTCCATCCTGCGGCAGTTATAAAAGGCATACCGCCCGATGCTTTTCACGCCCTCCGGCAGACGAAGCTCCTGCAGCCGTTCACAGCCGTAAAACGCATAATCCCCGATGCTTCTGACCGCCCTCGGCAGGGAAATTTCCCGCAGCGCCCCGCAGCCATCGAACATCCGCTTGGAAACCGCCGTCAATCTCTCCGGCAGATGTACCCGCTCCAGTGCGGCACAGCCTGAAAAGGCAAACGCCCCAATTTCCGTAATCGTATCCGGCAGGAAAACCCTTCGCAATGCCTGCCCCTCCGCGGTTTCGGCAGGCGGCTCCGTCACAAAGGAAAGGCTCGCCTCCTTCTCCTCGCCGATTTCCGCAGGGGGTGCCTCTCCTTCTGCCGCAAATGCGTTTTCCGCAACGGCAATGACGGGCAGCCCATCAATCTCCGCAGGAATATGCAGCTCTGCACAGCGGCCATGCAGCTTTTTCAGCACTGCGCCGCCCTCTTTTTTTTCGTATTCTATTTGTATGGACAAATTCTCTTTTGCCATTGGAATTTTCCTTTCTTTCGTACACCCTTTGCCTGTCCGCTTTCGCAATTTTTTCGTGTTTTTTACCTGTCCACTCTGTCCACTTTGTCTATCCTCTGTCCACCCTTTTTCATACTGTATCCATTATATTCTCCTTGCAACAGACTGTCAATTTCGGCATAAAAAAGCCCTCCGAAAAGGAGGGCTTGCGCAGTCGAAATCCTGATTTCGACTTAATTATTTCAGGTTTGCTTTCAGAACCTCTGCAATCTTTGTGATACCTTCAACAATCTTGTCTTCGGGCATGCAGGAGTAGTTCAGACGGAAGTGGTTTTCCTTACCGCCGTTAGGGAAGAAGCTGCCGCCGGGAACGTAAGCAACATTCTTTTCCAGACACTGAGGCGCGATAACCTTTGCGTCCATGTATTCGGGCAGTACGCACCATGTAAACAGACCACCTTCGGGATGTGTGAATTTTACTTCCTTCGGGAAGGTTTCTTCCATTGTTTTCAGCATTGCGTCACGTCTCTTAACGTAAACAGCTTTGATTTTTTCAACGTGTGCATCCAAATCGTTGTCTTCCAGGAACTGATTTGTAATCAGCTGGTCGATTGTGGAGGACTGCAGGTCAGCACCCTGTTTGATGAAGTTGTATTTGCCCAGAACTTCTGCATTTGTGGAGCAAACCCAACCGATACGCAGACCGGGTGCGAAAATCTTGGACATTGTGCCCAGGAAGATTACCAGATCCTTTGTATCCATGGATTTCAGGGAAGGCAGGAATTCGCCTTCAAAACGCAGTTCGCCGTAAGGGTTATCTTCGATAACGGGAATTTCGTATTTGTTGATCAGTTCCATGAATTTCTGTCTTCTTTCCAGAGTCCATGTTTTGCCTGTAGGGTTCTGGAAATCGGGGATAACGTAAATCATTTTTACGTTTTCTGTTGTAGCCAGAATCTTATCCAGCTCTTCGGGAATCATACCTGCGTCATCTGTAGGTACTTCAACGAATGTGGGTTCGCAAGCCTTGAACGCATTGATTGCACCCAGATAGGAGGGGCTTTCTACCAGAACAACATCGCCGGGGTTCAAGAATACACGAGCGGAGAAATCCAGACCCTGCTGAGAACCGCTTGTAATCAGGATGTTATCGATATCCACCTTAATGCCGTTCTTTGCTGCCATTCTTGCAACGATTTTTTCACGCAGAGATGCAAAGCCGTCTGTACCTGTATACTGCAGTGCAACCTTACCCATGCTATCCATTACCTTACAAGCTGCTTCCTTAACTGCTTCTGTGGGGAACAGTTCGGGTGCGGGCATACCGCCTGCGAAAGAAATAACCTCGGGTTTTGCTGTCAATGCCAACAATGCTCTGATTTCGGAACCTTTCAACAGGTTCATTCTGTCTGCAAATTTTACTGCCATTGGAATCGTCCTCCTTAAAGATATAAAATGAATACTTGTACTTGTGTCAGACAACAACCGATGGATTTCTGCCTATTCTGTCAAAATATCAAAAATCACATCTTTTATAGTTATTTAAACACAAAAAATAGACAAAGTCAATTCCTTTTGCATATTGTATAAAAACAAAAACAACCAAATTGCACAAATTTTTGCCGAAAAAATAGACCAATTCGATATGTTTTGCAAAATGATAGAAAAAATGTATCCTTTTCGATTTTAGCGAAAAAACAGCGAATGAATTTCTTTTTTTCCGCATCTTTTCATGTTACTTTGTCATAGTTTATGCTATAATGAAAAATATTGGGCTTCTGCGCCCATATTGATGTACAGAATGAAGTACATCTTACCATTTCATGACGGAGAAAACAAGCATAGACAGGGTGTGAACGATGGAAGTTTTCAAAAACATTTTCGACAACCTCGGAATCACAGAATTCGCAAGGCCATCCCTCGGCATTTCCGATATTCTGGATATCCTCATTGTTGCCTATATTATTTATAAAATCATATTCTGGATCAAGGAAACACGCGCGTGGGTGCTGTTCAAGGGGATTCTGGTTATTTTCGCCCTTGCGGCGGTTGCCATGCTCTTAAAGCTGAATACGATTCTTTGGATTCTTTCCAACACCATTTCCGTCGGCATCATTGCGGTTATCGTTGTATTCCAGCCGGAGCTGCGAAAGGCACTGGAGCAGCTGGGCAAAGGAAAATTCTTCACCGCCTTCGCCAGAAGCTCTGAAGAAACCGATGATAAAGCTGCACAACGAACCGTGGATGAAATTGTAAAGGCTGCTGAAAAAATGGGTTCTGTGAAAACAGGTGCCTTAATCCTGATTGAGCAGAAGGTTCCTCTTGGAGACTTTGAACGCACGGGGATTCCTGTGGATGCCATCGTTTCCAGTCAGCTGCTCATCAATATTTTTGAACACAATACACCACTGCATGACGGCGCAGTGATTGTGCGGCGCAACCGCGTAGCTGCCGCTACATGCTTTCTGCCCCTGACGGACAGCAACGAGGTTAGCATGGAGCTTGGCACAAGGCACAGAGCCGCTATCGGCGCAAGCGAGGTTTCCGATGCGTATGTTATTGTGGTTTCCGAGGAAACCGGCGCCATCTCTCTGGCAAGGGGCGGCGTGCTTTACCGTGACCTCTCCCCTGAGCAGCTGAAAAATATGATTTCTCAGCCGCGCAAAGAAGGCAGCAAGAAAACATTTGCAACCATTTGGAAAGGACGGCAGGAGAAAGAATGAAAAAATTTCAGGAATTACTGACGAAGGATCTTGGCTGGAAGCTGCTTTCCATTGCCATTGCCGCGACCATGTGGTTTATGGTAATCAACATCACGCAGCCTGTGGATACGCGCAGCTACAGCAGACCTTTAACCTTGGAAAATATGGATACACTGACCTCCCGCGGGCTGACCGTCGGCAATGCGGAGGAGCTGAAAAGCACAAAAATTACCGTAAAGGTGAAGGCACAGCGAACTGCACTGGACAGACTGAGCCAGAACCCCGACTGGATTACCGCTTCGGTGGATTTATCCGAGCTGGCTTATGCAGTAAACGGGGATTCCGTTGCGCTGCCCGTCAATGTTTCCATTGATCAGGGCGGTACGGCCTATGCCATCAGCAGCAAGGCACCTGCCGTTGTGGAGGCACAGGTGGAAACCCTGCGGACAAAGGAATTTCCCATTGAGGTAGAATTAAACGGCAAGCCCAACAGCGACATTATCCTTTCCGACCCTGTGCTGAGCGCAGAGACCGTAACCGTTTCCGGTCCCGTATCTCTGGTGCGGCAGGTTGCGAAGGTAAAGGCAATCATCAACGCGGAGGAGCTGGAAGAAAATACGGATATTCACGCAAAGCTTGCCTGCTATGATTACCATGGCGCAGAGGTAACGGGCGTTTCGCTGAACATCCGCGAGGTAACGGTTTCCTATGCGGTACATGATGCAAAGCAGGTGCCGATTCAGGTGGATATCACAGGCACGCCTGCAAACGGCTATCAGGTCGGCACGGTTTCCTGCTCGCCGAAATATGCAGAGGTGACAGGCTCTAAAGAGGATTTGGATGCCCTGCTTTCCATTCATCTGGACAGCATTGACGTTTCGGGGCGCACTGCCGCAGTGACAAAGACATTCAATCTGGAAAATTATCTGCCGGACGGCATTTCCCTAAATGCTGACAGCCGCAGCAGCGTACAGGTAACGGTTGCCATAGAGACGGCGCAGAAGGGAAAGCAGTTCACACTGGACGAATCCCATTTAACCATTCTGGGGCAGGAGGACGGCAAAACCTACTCCTTCGGGACGGCACATGTCACCGTTACAGGTGACAGCAGCAGCCTGAACGGACTGCGCGCAGAGGATCTGAATGGCAGTGTGCATGTAAACGGCATGTCCGAAGGAACGCATCGGGTTCTGGTGCATCTGGATTTGTCCAACGGCTTGAACGCAAGCCCTGTTTATATTGATGTAACCGTTTCCGGTGACGGCAGTGCATCGGCGAACGAATAAGGTTTTGGAGGAAGAAAAATGGCTAGATTATTTGGTACAGACGGCGTAAGAGGTGTTGCAAACACAGAATTGACAGGCGAGCTGGCGTTCCGCTTAGGCAGAGCCGGTGCGTATGTGCTGACAAAGGAAACAAAGCACGCCCCCCGTATTTTGGTTGCTATGGATACCCGTATCAGCGGGGATATGCTGGAAAGCGCACTGGTTTCCGGTATCTGCTCCGTCGGCGCGCACGCAGTTGTGGCAGGGGTGATCCCCACGCCTGCGGTTGCGTATCTGGTAAGAAAATACAGACTGGATGCAGGTGTTATGATTTCCGCATCCCATAACCCTGTGGAATATAACGGGATTAAATTCTTCAACAATCAGGGCTATAAGCTGAGCGATGCGCTGGAGGATGAAATCGAAAACATTATCAAGAGTCATCCGGAAATTCTGCCCAGTCCTACCGGCATCGGGCTTGGCACGAAGGAATATGCCGAGGACGCATTAGATGATTATATTGCATTTCTGACAAGGACAACCACCGAAAAATTTGACGGCATCAAGGTTGCACTGGACTGCGCAAACGGGGCAGCCTATAAAGCGGCTCCCATTGCCATGCTTGATTTGGGCGCAAGCCTGTGCATCATCCATAACGAGCCTGACGGCACAAATATCAATGATAAATGCGGCTCCACCCACATGGATGATCTCAAAGAAATGGTTGTGCAGAACGGAGCGGATATCGGGTTCGCCTTTGACGGGGACGCTGACCGCTGTCTGGCTGTGGATGAAAAGGGTAACCTGATCGACGGGGATAAGATTCTTGCCATCTGCGGTCTGGATATGAAGGAAAGAGGCGCATTGGCGAAGGATACGATTGTCGGGACGGTGATGTCCAACCTTGGGCTGACGATGATGGGCAAGGAAAAGGATATCCATATTTTGCAGACCTCTGTCGGGGACAGATACGTTTTGGAGCGGATGCTTGCGGATGGCTACAACATCGGCGGCGAGCAGAGCGGTCATGTTATCTTCCTTGATCACAACACTACGGGCGACGGCACGCTGACTGCCATTCAGCTGCTTTCCGTACTGAAGCGCAGCGGCAAGAAGGCATCCGAGTTGGCAGGCATTATGCAGACCATGCCACAGGTTCTGGTCAATGCGCGCGTGAATAATGCAAAGAAAAACAGCTACATGGAGGATGATGTGGTACGCAGAGGGATTGCGGAGCTGGAAGAAAAATTCGCACAGGACGGACGCGTGCTGATTCGTACCTCCGGCACAGAGCCACTGGTACGCGTGATGATTGAAGGGACAGATATTAAAAAAATGGATGCAGAGGCAAGAAAGCTTGCTGCGCTCATCGAGGAACGTTTGCAGTGATTTCTGAGGATTGACAGGAAATTCCTTTCCCGTTACAATATAGATTGGAATATGGGTCGGAGAAATCTCCGACCACGCTGTCCTCTTGCTCAGTTGGATAGAGCACACGCCTCCTAAGGTTGTGCTCTACCAGCTGCCTTACGGGGAAAAGTGATCGTTGCCAG
>ERZ773192.2874-NODE-2874-length-13824-cov-4.750890_pt1 | contig 13824 bp, 13 predicted proteins | sample MGYA00581010_ERZ773192 | MGnify/ENA primary metagenome ERZ773192 (study PRJEB29015, sample SAMEA2737741) | human gut metagenome | biome: human gut; feature: human-associated habitat; material: faeces | place: China | collected 2012 ...
CATATTGTCGCGGAGATTTTCCTTTTTCAGGCCCTTGAGGTTCTTATACTGCCGCGTGTTCATGCCAGCCCATGCGCGGGTGATCTCGTCTGTCAGAATGGCGTATTCCTTGCCCTTCTGCACGCCGCGCTTTTTCCACTCGTCCGTCAGTTCGTTGCGGATGCGGATGGCAAGCAGCCGCTGATGTACCCATTCCTCGGAATAGCCCTTTTTCAGATAGGTTTCCAGCGCACGGTCAATCGCCTGCTCGGGGTCGATGGTCTCCTCAATGCGCTCCCGGCCGACCATCGCCAGCCACGCCTTGAACGGCTCGGCTTTCTTGGAGGGAATGGACTGGATAATGCGCAGAAGCTGCTCCGTGTCGGCAACGTCCGTGAGGCGGTTTTTACCGTCCGCCGCCCGCATTTTCAACTGGTGACAATTCGTCACCAGTTCATTGCCCTCGTCTTTCAGCCGCTGTTTCAGCTTGTTCCAGTATTTTCGCCCGGTATTATAGTCGGGGCTGTCTGTCAGCACGCCGACAACATCCACAATGGAAAAATACCATTCCTCCCGTTCTGCGTCCCACGCCACACGGATTTTCTGGTCTTCAAACAGCTGAATCTCGTTTTTCGCCGGTTCGTTCATGCGCGCCCTCCTCAATCAGCCTTGGTTCTGCAATAAATATCTACCCTGTCGATTCTATCTTGCAGACAATATTGTACATCATCAAAATAGAGATTGCAAGACAAAAATGCGCGCCGGGCGCGTTGTAACTGGAACAAAAATGTGATACTATGAACGCAAATCAGGAGTAATTATGATAACGATTGGAGCATGAAACAAGTTTAGAGCCGTTCGCAAAAAGAAAAACGAAATTGATATGGATGCAGCCAAAGCGCTTTTGCGGTCCAGCCGCCGCGGTGTGCTTGCCGTCAACGGAGATGATGGATACCCTTATGCCGTTCCGATCAACTACGTCTATGACGAAGCAGCGCAGAAAATCTATTTCCACGGAGCACGCGCAGGTCACAAGGTCGATGCGCTGCGCACCTGCGACAAGGTGTGCTTCACGGTCTACGGAAACGAAACCATCAAGGAAGAAACATGGGCGCCGTATATGCAGAGCACTGTGGTGTTCGGTCGATGCCATCTGGTGGAGCACGGCGCGAGAGAGACTGCACTGCTGAAGCAATTTGCGATGAAATACTACCCCAATGAGCAGTTGGTTGATGAAGAAATCGCTCACGCCGGAAAAGCCGCGCAGATTTTTGAGATCGAGATCGAGCATCTTAGCGGCAAAGAGGTGCAGGAGCGATAAAACAAAACTTGGAGGAAAATCCGTGCAAAATCAGAAGCTGCATTATGTAGAAACTATCAAAGAAATCATAATCTTGACCGTGGCGGTGGCGATCATCGCGGCAGCGGTCTTCTTTTTTCTGGTGCCGAGCCACACGTCCGTCAGCAGCATTTCAGGTTTAGGCATCGTGCTGTCCAATTTCATCCCTCTGCCGCTGTCGGCCATTACGATGGTTCTGAATGTGGTGCTCCTGATCATCGGTTTTCTGACCTGCGGAAAAGAATTTGGCGCAAAGACCGTCTATACGAGTATCCTGCTGCCACTATTCATAGGGCTGTTTGAACTCCTGTTCCCGGATTTTGAGTCCATGACGGGCAGTCAGGAGCTCGATGTGCTCTGCTACATTCTGGTTGTCAGCGTCGGCTTGAGCATGCTTTTCAACCGGAACGCATCCTCCGGTGGGCTGGACATTGTGGCAAAGATCCTGAACAAATATCTGCGCATCGACCTTGGCAGAGCTATGTCACTGGCAGGGATGTGCGTCGCGCTTTCTGCCGCGTTTGTCTATGACAAGAAAACGGTGGTTCTGAGTGTCCTCGGTACCTATTTTAACGGCATCATTCTGGATTATTTCATTTTTGACAACAACAAAAAGCGCCGCGTCTGTATCATCACCGAGAAAGAGGAAGAACTCCGGAAGTTCATCATCAATGACCTGCACAGCGGCGCGACGATCTATGAGGCCATCGGTGCATACAACTTTGAGAAGCACAATGAGATCATCACCATCGTCGATAAGAGCGAGTATCAGAAGCTGATGACGTTTATCAACCGGGAAGACCCAAAGGCATTTATTACCGTTTATAATGTATCGAATATGCAGTATCAGCCGAAAATCCGGACAAAAGAAAAATAGATAAGAATGCAGCAGAACACGAGGGAGGAAGGAATATGAAACTCAGAAGATTGGGAAAAACCGAGCTGCAAGTCAGCGAAATCGGCTTCGGCGGCGAGTGGCTGGAGCGCCACCCGGAGGAAGAGGGCATCGATCTGATCCACTACGCCGCGGCGCAGGGTATCAACATTTTAGACTGCTGGATGGCCGACCCAAAGTCGAGAGACATCATCGGCAAGGGTATCAAGGACAACCGCAACCAATGGTACATTCAGGGGCACATCGGCTCTACCTGGAAGGATGAGCAGTATTTTAGAACGCGCGACATGAAATACGTCCGCCCGGCGTTTGAAGACCTTCTGCGCCGTTTGCAGACGGACTACATTGACCTTGGCATGATTCACTATGTGGACTCCGAGAAAGAATGGGAGCAGATTCAGCACTCGGACTATCTCGACTATGTCATGGAGCTCAAAAACAGCGGCGTGATTCGTCACATCGGCGTGAGCTCCCACAATCCGAAGGTCGCCATGAAGGCGGCACAGTCTGGCTATGTGGAGATGATCCTGTTCAGTATCAACCCCGCCTTTGATATGCTGCCCGCGAGCGAGGACATTGACACGATGTTCGCAGAAGAATTCGACGCTGGTTTGAAAGGAACAGACCCCGACCGCGCAAAGCTGTACCGCATCTGCGAAGAAACCGACGTCGGCATTACGGTCATGAAGGGCTTCGCCGGCGGCAGATTGTTCGACGAAAAGCGCTCTCCGTTCGGCGTGTGCCTGAGTCCGGTGCAGTGCATCCACTATGCCCTGACCCGTCCGGCTGTCTCCGCGATTATGTGCGGCTACGACACCAAGGAACAGGTCGATCAGGCAGTCGCCTATGAGACCGTGTCCAATGACGAAAAGGACTACGCATCGGTTCTTTCCAGCGCGCCGTTCCACTCCTACTGCGGAGAATGCACCTACTGCGGGCACTGCAAACCCTGCGCCGCGCAGTTAGACATCGCCATGATTAACAAGTTCTATGATTTAGCAACCATGCAGCCGGAGGTTCCCGCCACCGTGCGCTCCCATTATGAAGCGCTGGAGCATACCGCGTCCGAGTGCATCGGCTGTCATGCCTGTGAACCCCGCTGTCCCTTCGGCGTGCCCATCGCGGAGCGAATGCAGAAAACTGCCGAACTCTTTGGGCGCTGAATGGCAGCCTACAAATGAACAGGCAGGTTTGGTCTGCTGCGCAGTTTATCACAAATGTTACAGCAGCATTACAAAAGTCTCAGAAGTCCTAAAAAGGCTTGCGCATTCGCACGTTTTCATATATAATGCAATCAGGACAGCGGGCGACATCTCGCTAGTGCGGCTGACACTTAAAACCCGATAGCAATTCCGGACGAATGGGCCGGAGGGTTGGCGGGCAACGATAAAATCAGTCACTAAGGGAGGCGCACATCACTGCGGTGGAGTCGTCTCCCTTTGAATTTTATTTGCATAAAAAGAAAACGGGGGCGAAGAGAAAATTTCTCTTCGCCCCCAATGTATCTGGCGCTACATGGTCATCCGCTGCGCCTTTTCTCGCCGGATCTCCTGCTCCGCCAATCTCTGGCGGTTATAAAGCAGCAGATCCCGCGTCTGCTCGTAAAGGTCGCAATTTCCAGACTCGAAAACTGCCACCAGATACTTTTTCTTTTTGTATGTGTCATAGATGCCTTGTAAGCCGGCACGCAGAACCGGGTCTGCCTTTTCTGCGTTCGTCAGCCAAATCTCAACCAGCTTCCGCTCATCCTTGACAATCATTTCCATAGCCTCACACTCCTTGTGGATATGATTTCCACATTTTTCCTGTTTTTATACCAAGCTGACCTCATGGACGCAAAATGCGGATAAAAAATCAGCAAGACGCGCGATACGTCTTGCTGATTTCATGCCTGCCTGATGCAGGTATTCAATTTCCAGTTTCATTGTATCGCGAGTTACACTGGAAAGCAATTATTTTTTTGTTTCTGACTTTTTCGCAAATTTTGCAGTGTTTTCACAACTTACTGCAACACCGTGAAGCAATTACACGTCAAGCCGGAACCGTTACAAGCAGCTCATTGATGGATATACCCAAAATCCGACTAATTGCATAGAGGTTTTGGAGCGTGGGGAGATTTTTTCCCTCTGACCAACGATAAATTGCTTCAGCGGATGTGTAGCCCAAATACAACCGCAGTTCAGATTTCAGGATTTCGTGTGCTTCCAGGCGGGAGCAAATGTTCAGGCCAGTTGCCTTGACATCAATTTCCGGGCAGTGGGCGGTGAACAGCCAAGTGTGCCCTTTCAAAATTGCCTGCAACTGCGCCTCTAGCTCGTAACTGGAAATCCCCATCTGCTTTGCCATTCGATTCGTGGGTGCGCCGGCCAGATAGGCATTCAGCAGACTGATATTTTGCGTCAACTGGTTTTTGACAGCCTTTACTTCGTCTGGATTATACTCCATCTTCCGTTACCTCCGTGAAATCGAGCGCTCTGGCAGGCAGCAGTTTTTTGATACGCGAAAAGGCTGCGGTGGTTGAAAGTCCGACCATTTTAGCTGCGGCACGATAGCTCATGCCATTATTCAGTTCTTCCAGCAGCAAAAGCGTTTTCTGCGTGTCAGCAATGGCTTCTACCAGATAGTGTTTTGTTTCTTTCGACTTTGCTTTGCTGCGACATGAGCTGCAAACGCCGTCATATAGATTGCGACCAGTTTGACCGCAAACCTTACACGGTTTGGTACAACTGAGCCGCCGGCACTGGCTGCAAATGCCACTTGGGTGTTTTGTCATGGACTTTCCGCAATGCGTACAAATCGTTCCACTTTTCAAAGGCATAAAAATTCCTCCATTCAAGATATGCAAATGAACGCCGCAGGACGATTCCCGCATGGCGTTCATTTGCACCTTGAAAAGGAGACTGCAAAAGGGTATACTAACCTTAAGGTGCAGGATAACTGCTGTGCAGGCGGAGCGTCGCCCGCGCAAGCGTCCGAAAGATTGCAGCTTTCGGACGCTGCCGATGTTCATTTGTTGACTGGATTATAACATATTAGTACCCATATATAAATACGTAAACATCCATAAATATATGGGTACTAATATATGCATAATTGACAATTCATACAATCTCATAGAACGGAGATACACGATGGCTACGGAAGCACAGCTGCGGGCAATTAAAAAATGGAGTACTGAAAAGGTTGATGAAATCAAAATCCGTGTTCCAAAGGGGCAAAAAGCAGAAATTCAAGCGTTTGCAAAAGCACACGGCGAAACGGTCAACGCATTTGTCAACCGACTTATCCATGACGCAATGACAGCAGAAAAGAATGAGACACCGAGAACCAAGTAACAAACTTGACTTGGTTCTCGGTGTTTCTTTTAGTTGGAATTTTCAGCGCCGCACGGCACAAGCATTGCCATAGAGCCGTCATCGTTTCGAATGCGCTGTGGAATAACGCCGCGGAAAACAGAATCCAGGATTTCATCACAATCGCGTTTGAAAGCGTCCCGGTAAATTGGTTCATAAGAGTGAATATGAGAAAAGTCGCCTCTATAACTACGTCTCTCCCAAAATGTATCTGTATGTATGATTCGTTTGACTTCGCCCGGATGCTTCAACAGCCATTCAATCAGAATACAGAGAAATTCCTGAAAATTCACCCCTGTTCCAAATACATAGTCATCCAGCTGTTCACGAGCCTCCCTCGATAAAGGACAGCATGGCTATATCATTTCCACGCAGCGTTCCGTCCCGAGCCTCCGGGGTCGAAATAAAGTTGTAGAGAGATGCAGCATCGCCCAAATTACGGCGCTGCGTTTCGTCGGCGGTCCAAACCGCAAAATTATCCGGCTTGGCAAGCCGCCACAGAATCTAATCATAGGTATCGGGGAAAGCGCGCTTTAACGTGTTTAACAGTTCCCTCGCAAGGTCACTTTCATAATTTGGCTGCTTTTGTAACAGCTCCATCGTTTGAATAAAAGTTTCTTTTGTCATAGCAAAACACCTCCTGAAGATAGCATAGCAAGCTATTCTACAAAAAGCATTGAAGCCGTTCTTCAATCCGGGCGCAGAATTTTTTATAATTTTGGCAGACTAATAAATTCCCCGCACACGCTGCATGAAAATGCAGCAGTTCCCGCCGGTCTGCGCAGACCATTGCCGAACAGCCGCGGTACAAACCATTGTACTGCGTCATGGTTAGCCGACAAAGGAAGCCTCCATGCGTGCTGCAACAAATTGGTGCATAGTAGTTTTCGCTGTCTTGCCATTGAAGCCACACTTGTACCCAAAGCTTCCGACCGCAAACCGGGCAGCTCTGTCGGCGCATCCGTGGAAAATTCAAAACAGCCTGTACAGTGGGAAGATACTTACTGCGCTTTTTCGCAGGTGGTAAAAACGGTGTAGCTGACCAGCGCCAACAGCTGCGAAATCCAGCCGCGTGCGGCGGCACGACAAGGTCATGGAGCGTTATCCACTGTGTCAGCAGCGCAGCATACATAGCATCGTTCAAAGCATCATGAAACGTAAAACTCACCGGTATTTTGCAATATGAAACAGCTTTGCAAAGTGCTATTTGCGCAGTTATGCCGAGCCGCTGCCCAAAACCACGCTGGAGATTAAAGGCAGCACGAATGGACAGAGGCTGCAGATTCCAGAACGACACATTTTGCTGCAAAACACGAAAATCTTCCTCGCCCCAGGCGGCATAGTCCTTCTCATGCCGTGCCCACTCTCTAAATTTTAGAAATGCAACGGGGAAGCATACACCGTCTGCGAATGAGTGCCATAGCTCCGGCAGCTTCACAGCGGCTGGATGCAATGTTGTGTTCACCTGCGGCTTGACATAGATATTGAACGTGTCCAATATGCAGCCGCCAAGCGTTTTTATTCGTACTGCACCGATTTGCAGAATTTCATCAAATCCAGAGTAATCGCTGCCGCTGTTCCACTCCAAGTCTATAATTATCATCGCACTCGCCCCCCGCTTATCATAGCGATGGTGCGCTAGAAAAGCATTGAAGAGGAACTTCAATGGGGCTGTTTTGGGCATCGTCAGACCGCCAAAAGATAATTCGCGACCGTCACATCATGTCTCCAGTGGCTCAGATGGAAAATTGAAACAGCAAGGAGCGCCAATCGGTCATATTTCATCGGAAGTCCGTGTTTTTGCGCTAATTTCCTATTGTTTCCCCTCAAAACATAGTTCCCGGTGACTTTCATATCGCTCCACCTTTTTGCACGGTAGCCATTGCTTTTACGCGCTTCGTCGTCCTGCTCCCAGACGTGACGGATTTCACTGATGAGTTGCGCTCGATACCCTGTTTCGGTTTCGATTCTATCTAAACAATATCGATACATTTTCTGAGCTCTGAGCGCTCTAAGGTGATGCAGGTCTATCTTGTTTTTCATCTCGTCACGGCTGAATAAATGCTCTTCATCAGCAGGGGCGTCAAAGACGACTTTTATAGCAGGCAGTTCCTCCGGCAATATACGTTGGAGTTGACGCTTCCCGCCCTTGCCTTTGCGAATAAGTATACACGGATGACCAAAATCATCAAACACAAGGTCATCTGGAGTCAGATGCAAGTACTCTGCTCTGCGAATACCGACAACTTGTGCAAAGTCATACAAACGAGATGATGCTTCGCGGCTAGAATCTGCCCGGCCGTCTACGGCTTTTGTACCGCGCGACCGAGTATTTTCGGCTACCACTCGAATCGGTTTGTTTATTGTGTCAAGCGGAACGTCCAAAACGCGGCACACACCGGCCAAATAAGTATGTATGGTTGACGCGGACTTACCACTAGCACGCAAATAGTCCGAGTAATCTTGGATATGCTTTTTGCACGCATCCACTGTCTTACACTTATAATGTTCTTTGCACCATGCACCAAATTCCTGCGTGTGCTTTTTATATTGCTTTACCGTGCTCACTGGCATCGGCTTTTTGCTTTTCTGGTCAGAAGGTTCCACTCGCAACTGCGAAATCTGATATTTTAAGCTTCCAAGCTGTTTCCGCTTTGGATGCTTGACTTTGTGTTTTTTGCTCATAAAAATCCACCTTTTCAATAAAACTCAACATAAAAGTATGCCCCAGCGCTGGCGCGCGTGTTAATTACAACATCAGTCTTTTTAGGCTGGCGAACAGCCATTGGTGTCTGCTAACCGAGTCGGAACACCTGTTTCGGTGATTCCAAACTGCCAGTAAAAATCCTATTCGCTGGTTATTTTCCATACGCTGTATGTCAAATAACCAGCTCAAGGGCACTCTTTGAAAAAAGAGTCATTTCGAAGATAAGAGTCACCGGCAAGGCTCATATCTTCCGCGAGAGTTCATTGCAGTAAAGGATTCCCATGCGCCCGCTTACTGCAATGCGGAAACATTCCGGAATGGTTTTCGTGATAACTTGTCAGACTACATCATTTTCCGCAGACGTAGCACAGGCGGGGACTTTTCGGTGCCTCAAACATACACTCATTCGGAGCGGCACTGGTTTTAACGTCCACCAGCGCAGGACGGCAGGCCGTGTCGCATTTCACAGGCATTGCTTCAGGAATCTGACCCAGACAAGTATCACATTTTGCAGGATTTAGATTTTGAAAAGGCGGTTTGTTTTTAAGGGTATTGCTATTTATATGAAAAGCGTCCGCAGGCTCTGAGCCAACGGACGCTTGAATTGTTATCTCATTGAAAAAGAAGAGAGTCCCTACATTAGGAACTCTCCTCAGGAAAAATTTACATTATAGATATAGAAAGACCCATGGTCTTGAGAAGAAACGAGGGCAACGAATGCCAAAATAGAAACTCTATACTTTCATTTTATGTGGATCAGCGCAAATGTCAAGCTTTTGTGCTTTGAAAAAATATAGCTTGTTTTTTATCAATCGAATATGCACAAATGTAAAAAGGACGAAGTGAACAAGTCACTTCGTCCCATTTTAGAGAGTTTTCTGCTGGTTGTCAGCCGCGACGCCCAGTGAAAGCGTCTTTTGGGTGCGGAAATCATATCGTCCTCCGCATGGACCACAGCCTTTACTGCCCGCTGCCGGCCGTGACACCCATTGAAAGTGTCTAATGGTGCGGCCGTTTACCCTGTCCCGCATCCAGCCCAACTTGTTACAGTGCTCTCACACCGGAAGCATTGCTGCTTCTGCGCCTATTATATGTGAATCGGTCCAATTTGTCAACAAAACTGTCGACATGGCATTTGAATCTTGCATATTGGAGGCCAACACATTATAATATCATCAGCGACAGGCAACGGCGTGTGCCTGTCAAGCGCAGAAGCATAGCAGCGTACCGGCAAGCCTTGTTATGCGGAGCTTTCAGTAGGGGTTGTGCAGCAACCTCAAGCCGGAGTAGGTGCAGTTTACACCGAACGAAAATGCTCAAACGAAGCCGCCTTGTAAAAACAAGGCGGCTTTTGCTGCGTATTGGAAAGATAATGCGCCATAAAATACCGGAAAAGATAATTGTAAAGCCTTTTTTACATGACAGGCGCGCGTAATATGCTATAATGCCGTTATACAAATAATTAGTCAGGAGAATCATCGTGAAAGTCAAAAAAGTCATCGGCAAGAGCCTTCTTGTGCTGCTCTGCATCGTGGTTGCCATCGTGATTATCGGCGTGGCACAGTTCCATCATCGCTCGGACCCCAAAAATCTGAAGCAACACGAAACGAACAATCCATTTATTACCGGCGAAACAGCGATTTCGGCGCATCGCAGCGGCGCGGGTCAGTATCCTGAGGAGACGCTGGCGGCGTTCCGCGGCTGCACAGAAAATCCGGATGTCCAAGTCGACTATTTTGAGTTCGACTTGCACATGACGGCGGACGATGTTCTGGTGCTCTCGCACGACGCCACGCTCGACCGCGTATCGGACGCTGCGGCTGTGTTTGGGGCGGAAAACGTGCTCGTGCGCGACAAAACGCTGGCGGAGCTCAAGGAGCTGAACATAGCGGCGCAGTTTGTCAGCGGTGCGGGCGAGGCGCCCTACGCCGACCTCTGCGGCGACGCTGTGCCGGATGAGCTGCGGATCTTGTCGCTCGACGAGGTGCTGGACTATCTGACCGCGGCGGGAGACTATCGCTACATCATCGAGATCAAGGATGGCGGCGACGTCGGTCTGGCCGCGGCGGATCAGCTTTATGCGACGCTGAAAATGCGCGGACTTCTTGACCGCGTCATCGTCGGCAGCTTTCGCGATGAGGTCGCGGACTATATCACGGCGAATTATCCGGATATGCACCACAGCGCCAGTCCCGAGGAGGTCATGCAGTTCTATTTTGCTGCGCTGACCGGCAAAAAGGACTTTGCCTGTTCCTATGACGTGCTCCAGCTGCCGTTCGGCGATGCGGAATTGAGCTATGGTATCAACCTCGGCACGACAACGGTCATCAACTTTGCCCATGCGCACAACTTGGCTATCCAGTATTGGACGGTCAATTCCGAGGAAGATATGGCGTATCTTTCCAGTGTCGGCGCGGACGCGCTGATTACGGATTACCCGGACAAAGCTGCGCGGGTTTTGAGTGGGAATGGTGAAAATCGATAGGCTGCATATGCTGTCAGACGGAAAAATTTCAAATTACAAAAGAACAATATCAAATTACATTGACATTATTCCGATGAAAAGTTGACAAAGTTCTCTTTTCGCGGGTATACTATACGCATAAAACCACCCAAGGAGGTAGTATGATGTCCGAAATGATTTCCGTAAAAACAGCGGCGGAGCGCTGGAATATCACGGAGCGGAGAGTTTCTACGCTCTGCAAGGATGGAAAAATTGCAGGAGCGATGAAGCAAGGCAACCGCTGGATGATCCCGGCAGATACGCAAAAGCCGGCGGATCAGCGGATCAAGACGGGCGCTTACCGCAAAACGGAGCGTGCGCCGAAGCTTCCTCTGCCCATCGGCGTATCCAATTACTGCCTTGCCTCGTCGGAATACTACTACATCGACAAGACGATGATGATCAAGGATTTCATTGACGAGCGCCCGATGGTGACGCTGTTCACCCGTCCTCGCCGCTTCGGCAAGACGCTGAATATGGATATGCTGCGCACTTACTTTGAAAAAAACGACAAGGATACCTCCGTCTATTTCCGGGACAAGAAGATCTGGGCGTGCGGGCAGAAATATCGGGAGTATCAGGGCAAATACCCTGTGATTTTTCTGACGTTCAAGGATGTGAAGTTTGATACATGGGAAGAAACGTTCACAGCCATCCGGGATATTTTCGCCAAAGAAACACAGCGCCACAAGGAACTGCAAACCAGCAGTCAGTGTGACGCATACAGCAAAAAAATCTATGAAAAGCTGGCTGACGGCAGCGCCAGTGAGGTAGAGCTGGCGTCCGCTCTGCTCGACCTGTCTGCGATGCTCCATAAGCATTATGGCATTGCGCCCGTTATTATCATCGACGAGTACGATACTCCCATTCAGCAGGGGTATCGGAAAGGCTATTACGACAAGATCATCCAGTTTATGCGCAACCTGTTTTCCGGCGGCTTCAAGGACAACCAACATCTGTCCTTTGGCTTCCTCACAGGCATTTTGCGCGTGGCCAAGGAGAGCATCTTCAGCGGGATGAACAATCTGGCCATCAATTCCGTGCTGGATAACAAGTACAGCGCCTATTTTGGCTTTACCGCTGACGAAGTCAAAGAGATGGCGGCATATTACGGTGCCGCCGACAAGTTCGACGAAATCTGCCAATGGTACGATGGCTACCGCTTCGGCAAAATGGAGATTTTCAATCCGTGGTCGGTGGTCAACTACTTCAGCAATGAATGTGAACCGAGACCGTTCTGGGTCTCCACTGGCAGCAACGACATTATTGGGGAAGTGCTGGCAGAAGCTGACGAGGAGATTTATAAGCGGCTGACCTCGCTTGTCAATGGGGAAACGTTCACGACGTTCATCGACACGGGCGTAATTTATCCGCAAATAAAAAATAACCCGTCCACCATTTACAGCTTCCTGTTGGTGACGGGCTATCTGAAAGCGCTGAAAACGACGCCGTCCTTCAGCGGGGATTTTATGTGCGAGGTTTCTCTGCCAAACCGGGAAATTTCCCTCGTGTATAACAAGGAGATTTTGCAGCGGCTGGAGCATCTGATTCCACAGTCCACGGCCATTTCCATTCAGGAAGCCATTTTCTCCGGCGACTACGTGCGGCTGAAAGCGCAGCTTCAAATGCTGCTGATGCAGTCGGTGAGTTCTTTCGATACTGCCGGAGAGAACTTCTACCACGGCTTTGTGCTTGGCTTATGCGCCTTGATGGGCGGCGCTTTCGTGACCTCCAATCGGGAATCCGGCGATGGGCGCTATGATATTCAGCTGAAACCAGTTCGCAAGGGTCTTCCGGGCATCCTGATCGAACTGAAAGCGGAGAAAAATTGCGGCGAGGAACAACTAAAGAAGCTGGCAGAAACTGCGCTGCGGCAAATCAATGAGAAGAAATACGATACGGAGCTGACTACCGCCGGGGTCAAGACGATTTATAAATACGGCGTGGCCTTCAGCGGCAAAAAGGTTGAGGTTGTGGTTGGATGAGAAATGCATGAAATAGTAATGGTTACCGCTTTGCCTTGCCGATAACTTCTGTGAAATTGAGTATTCCGTGCGAGATTGCGCACCTCGTCCGCACAAAATGAGCATCCATTCCGGCAGAATTGAGCACCCTTGCCGCCGTCGTTGAGCACTGCGGTAAAATGTAGATATGCGTCAGATTTCTGGCGTAAATATCTGCAAGGAGGTCACCTGTATGACCAATTATCGTGAGATCCTCAGGCTCAACACACCTCGTGGGAACGTCCCCAAAACGAACGTCACAACGGGCTGTTTCGAATATTTGTTCCAAAGGGCGTGTTCATTGAGGCTTTCTCTGCTGCGTATATCTTGGCTGCAGCTGATGAATTGAACGGACGGCCTGCAAGAAGCTTGGCTACCGCACCCCGGAGGAACTGCTTGACGAGTTCCCCGACTCTGTTTACGCAGCCGAAGGCTGCGGCAGCATCGTCCAGGACGGAAGCCAGCGACTTCCATCCTGACCGACGCTCTGATTCACTAAGTTCTACCGTGCAGGTGTCCAACTTGCACTTGCAATTTGCGAACAAAAAACATAGTTACTCATTTTTATAATCCTACTTGAATTTGCCTTCTTCTTGCTATATAATCGGTATATACCGAAAACAAAGGAGGCATGCCCATGCCAAGACCGCCACGGTGCCGTCGGATTTGTGGTGTACCGCAAGTCGATACCTTCTGCCCCAACGGGTGCGAGGATACCGAGCCGATCCTGCTGACGCTGGACGAGTACGAAGTCATTCGGCTGGTTGACCTGGAGCAGCAAACCCACGAGCAGTGTGCCGCGCAAATGGACATTTCCCGCTCTACCGTGCAGGAGATTTACGAAAGCGCACGGCGCAAGATCGCAGCGTGTCTTGTCCACGGGAAACCGCTGCACATCACCGGGGGAAACTACCGCATCTGCGGAGGACAGGAGGCAGCCCACTGCGGCCGCTGCTGCCGGATGCAGAGAGCCAACACAGAAAAATCCAACAAAAATTGCAAAGGAGATTCCATTATGAAAATTGCAGTTACCTATGAAAACGGT
>ERZ773192.2880-NODE-2880-length-13807-cov-4.678229_pt1 | contig 13807 bp, 8 predicted proteins | sample MGYA00581010_ERZ773192 | MGnify/ENA primary metagenome ERZ773192 (study PRJEB29015, sample SAMEA2737741) | human gut metagenome | biome: human gut; feature: human-associated habitat; material: faeces | place: China | collected 2012 ...
TGATTTTTTGCAAAAAAAATCAGAGCAAGCGATATATAGCTTGCTCCGACGTGGTCGGAGTGACTGGATTCGAACCAGCGGCCACCTGAACCCCATTCAGGTACTCTACCAAACTGAGCCACACCCCGTCAAACAACAAAACTTATTATACTACATTTTAAAGAAAAAAGCAAGTCTTTTTTGCAAAAAATTTCAAAAATATTTAATTTATATAGAAATAATAATTTCAAACCGTATTTTTATGTACAAGTCATCAGTTTTATTTAGTATAACCTGTTAAATTCAGGAATATAATATTAATATTAAGACACTTGATTTTATAAAAAGGCGGTTTAAGATGGATAATATAAAAAATAAAACTCAAAAAGACGAGCATAAAGCCGATTTACGCCGAAAGAAACAAATTCTCGCATTAAAAAGCGAAATTGAACGAACAAGACGAGATATTGAAGCGGCAGAAATGAATTTTGAGCGTGTGTATAAACCCTCTGAAGTGGATATATACATTTATGAGCTACGCAAGGTTCAGACAAAGTATGATTCTTTGTTATCAAGACTTAAAGAGTTGTATTAATCTTATGCCTGTGACACTTTTCAAACAATTATTGACATTCGCATCGCGCGCCCTTTTATATTCACCGCAAATCGACATCGTAAATAGATTTTAAGCATTTATTTTATAAAAAAATTAACAAAATTCGCCGTTTGGTATTGACAAAACAATAAAAATATCGTATTATAGATATTGTTCGATTTTTATATCGGCTTTGTCTGTCCCCATAGCTCAGCAGGATAGAGCAACTGCCTCCTAAGCAGTAGGTCGGACGTTCGAATCGTCTTGGGGACGCCATTTGCACCGCTTTTGCGGTGCTTTTTCTTTGTGCTAAAAATTTTCGATTTCTGTTTATCTGTTCCGTTTTTTTGCTAATAGGAAACGAACTCGTTTTTGAGATTTGCTAATAATTTTTGTTTTTTGCTAATAGCTTAATTAGCATTGCTTCGGAACAGCACTTCGTTTCTTAATTCTTAGCAGCAATTAACTGTGATAGCGTTTGCAACAATTCGGGAGATTTTTGCAGTTGCTCTATCAATGCAGATACATCTAATGCAGCTTGTTCCTCTTGAGGTGCTTGCACATTTCTTAAATCAGCCTTGATATTATAGAATGAAGTTTCAAATTTCATTGCGTTTACTTTTCTGTCCCCGTCTAAAATGTGAGCATAAATATCCGTTATCATATCAATTTGAGCGTGCCCGGTATCTCCCTGTGTTGCTTTCAAATCCCCGTGATTAAGTTTCAGCTTATATGTCGTGCTTGAATGTCTGAGAGAGTGAAAAACAACATTCGGAAGTTCGGCCTTTTCTCTTAATGCTTCAAACGCCTTTAACAAAACTCTGCCCTCGCAAGGTCTGCCGTTATTTAAGGCAAAAACCAAATTATAGTCTGTGTATTCATCTCCCAGCAAACCTTTTAATTCATCTTGATGACTTTTCCACTCTCGCATTATGTATGCCAATGTTTTAGGCAACCATATTTTTCTGATACTGCTGTCTGTTTTCGGTTTTTTCAAAACAACTCTTGTACTTGTGTTCGGCATAAGCGGTGGAAAAATGTAATATACATCTTTTTTATCCAATGTTTCAAGGCTCCTTTTGGAAGCACGCTGCAATTCCTTGTCAATATACACATACGCATCATCTCTTGCAATATCATCATCGGAAATATGAACATTATCCCAAGTCAGTCCAAGTATTTCGCCCTCACGCATTGAATGTCAATTTTTTGTCCTCTCTCACCTTTGATTTTAAGCCTGAAAATCCCCGTATTGTTTTCACCGAAATCATAAATATATCCGTCGGTCGGTGCAACTGCATTTTCAAACGGCATGATTGATTTTGCAAAATCCACGATTGCATGCAGCGAATACGGCGCGAGTTCACCGCGTCTTATGATCTTTGGCTTAATTTCGCGCGTAATCTTAATCGGTTCGACCTCGCACAGCTTTGCATATCCGCGTGGTTTGTATATCCCCGAAATCGGCTTGTGCCAATCCTTTTCGACAAACCCGGGGTTGTTCCAACCGTCATCTTCGAGTCTTGCGTCATAGAAAACACTCGACCTAAGGTCATTGAACACAATCGGTCCTTTTTTGCACATAAAGTCATCGGCATCAGTGGAATACTCTAAACATTCACACACAAAATTCTTTGAAAATTCCATAATTTAATTTTGCCGCGTTGTATTCATAGATGAATACAACGCGGCATTTCCTCTCTTGATAATTTATTATTTAAACAATGTATTACTTGCTGCTCCGATATTCCTCTTATTATACGCGCGACCCTGTCAACGCCCACGCCGAATCTCGTACAATATATTACTTCATCGGTAACAGAGATAATATCAAACGCTGTTTCCGTTATCGTACCGAATTGTCTGTCGGGACAGGAAATGTCCCATTTCCCTTTATGAAGCCCCGACGCACATTGAGTATCGATCGAAACGATTCCCCCGTCATACACAATGTTATCATAATGGAGGTGTCCGGCAATCGACGCTATCACATTATCCGACTTTTGCATTACATTCCAAAGCCATTCGCCGTTTATCATATCTTTGTGTATTTTAAGACAATCGGGATAGTGACCCCTGACATTTATCGGTGCGTGTGAGAAAACAATAACTTTTTTATTCGTTTTTACAATCTCTTTAAACCAATTCACCTGTTCTTTGGATACGCCGACATCAAACGGGTGTATAAGCTTTCCGTCCTTATCGAATCCATAATAAAAATCCGATGTATCCAAAAAGACAAGTCTATATCCCAAATCATCAAAATCGGTATAATAATAGTTCTCGTCTGTCGGATTGTTCTTCATACAAATTTTGTGCAAGTCATCGGGGTACAATATATATTCCAAAACGGGCGGCTTATATATATCATGTATGTCTTTAGGAAAGCTCTTTTTCGGTTTCATTTCCGGTGACATAACACAATCATCGTGATTGCCTATACAACAATGCACCGGAATCGTGAGTTTGTACAACGAGTCCATTGTTTCTTTAATGGACTCATGCGCCATTTTGGGGTCATCGTGATAATCTGCGCCCAAATCGCCGCCGCATACCACACACTTTAAGTTCGGAAGCCTGTCAATTATATACTGCATTGACGCAATATGTACGGATGCCGAATCATAGTCTGTCGGCGCATAATCACTGTGCTTTGGACAATCCCATTCAGACAAGCCGTTATGCGGGTCGGTATAAAAAATAAAATTCAGCGGTGCATTCAGCTTTTATTATGCAATTAATAATCCAAATTGTCAAGATAGTTCTTTTGGAAGTCGGAATTTGCTTTCTCCAAAAGTGTCTTTGGGTCTGCGTCCTTATTTGTCAAAACCTCTTGAATACAGTTGTCGAGGATACCATAGAGCTCTTGTGCGCAAACGGGCTCCTCCGGACGAAGTTCACAGCCGCCGAGATCCTGAACGAAATCGTTATAGAGCTTAACGTGTGCAGGATCGCCGTTTGCATACTTATCAATCATTTCATCACGGAACTTGAGTGCACTCGATTCCGTATTCCACTGCGACATCGATTTAACCGTTACAAGCTCGCCGTTCTCAATTCTGCGCTGAATACTCTCCTCGGTATTGGTCTTGTATTCATCCGATGCATCGGGTGTGTTTGTCATTTGCAGCCATTTTAACGCCCCTTCAATTTGCTTTTCGCTCGCCTTGTTACTGATAGCATAAACTCCGCCGCCCATCAATGTTACCCACTTTTTCGGGCCTGCGGGAGTCGCCATCATCCCGATTGAATCCGGATCTAAATCATATGCCGTAAGATAGCTTGGCGTATCACCTGCGCCTATAACCATTGATCCACCCCCTGTGCCAAACGTCTTATAAAGCTCGGTATAGTCGATAAGAGTGTTAGCCGGAAGAACGTTATACTTCCATTTGAGGTCTTTTATCCATTGTAAAGCCTCTGCCGCCTCGGGGCTGTTAAACACAGCCTTCCACTTTCCGTCGCTGCCTTTTTCCATAAAGTTTGCACCGTATGACCATGCTATCTGTGTGAACTGCCATCCGCCGTTGTTGTTTGCGGTCGGGAAAATAAATCCCGGTTTGCCTGTTGCCTGTTTTAATTTAACAGCGAATTGTGCAAGCTCATCCCACGTCTTGGGTTGCTGCGGTGTTCCGTCTGCATTCATAAGTCCTGCCGTTTTAAAGTCATCAACGTTAAATACCATACCGAGAATATACGCCGATGACGGAAAAGCATATACCTTGCCGTCCTTTGATACGATTTTAAGCACGTCTTTATTTATCTTATCATAAAGTCCCTGTTTTTTAAGCTCATCGGTTAAATCTGCGCTGTACCCTGCCGCAATAATCTGTGATACCTCCGTAAAGTATGTGTTATAGATTACCGGGAGCTGGCCGGCTGCCGCTTTAGCGTAGAAAGACTTGAGGTCGAATCTCCACTGATCACCCTGAATAACAAAATCTTTGTTTGCCTCCTCAAATCTTGCCTTCCTCGCCTCGATGTTTTCCTTTTCCTTGCCTTCTTTGGTCGGCCATCCGCCAACACTTATGATTGTTCTGCCCTGTTCGTCTTTGTCCGTCACCTTATTTCCGCAGCCGCTCAGCAACGTAACCGACATCGCCGCGGACAGCGCAAAAGCTGTTACTTTTGTTAATAAATTCTTACTCATAATTTATATATCCTCTTTTCTTTTATTTTTTATAAACCGTTACACTTCTTACTGTTGTCTGATTCATATGAACAATAATAATATCACAGTTATCTCCTGCTGTCTGATAGTCGGTGATTGAATCTATCTTACCGGTATAAAGCCGACTGCCCGTTTTTTGGTTCTTGTCATAGAACATAATCGCTGCGGAAGATAAATCAAGCGCCTCATCAACATTCGCACCCGACTTATATCCCCATGACACAACCTTGTTGCCTCGCTTGTTCACATATCCGAACGAGAGTTGGAAATTCAGCGTAAAAGTCGGTACAAACAGCGATTCTTTATCCGTATCACCGCTCCAGTTTATTCGGCAGTCCGTGCCTGCGTCATACAGCTTTTGGATTTCTACGACATATCCGTCTTTGCCCGTCCTGTAGCGGATAAGGTCGCCCTCATCAAGATCGGATAACCTTGCACTTTTGGCAACAAGCCTGTTGTCGTACACGTTAAACGACTTGTCGCCGCCTTGATAAAGACCCGATACCTTGATGTAATTTTCGTTTTCGGCATCTATTGCCTCGGACAGCTCACCCACGACAAATACGCTTGAGTTGAGCCAATCGTTTTCTTCAAAATCGGTTGGCGTGTTTCTGTACACAACCGTGCTGCAAAACTCGTCATCCCCTTTGGTCTTGTAACATTCGATGCCCGAACAAGCAACATTTGTGTTAAAAGCACCTTGTTGTGTAACCGAATAATCCGACTTATCCGAACCGGCAATATTCTCTTCCTTCGGAACAATAAATATGTTTGTTTTTGAATCTATCGGATTTTTTCTTCCGAACCTGCCCACATATCTGGAGAGCTTCTCGCCGCCGTCCGTTGTACGGCAAAGCGTAGTGTCGGGGTTTTCTTCGGACGATACAAAATATGTATCTACGGCTGATATTTGTTTATCCTTATCCTGCTTGTATAAGATAACCTGTGACTTGTACGTCACGCCCGACCCGCCCGCCGAGCACTCGGGAATGGCGTTTATCGCCTTTGACGCACTGTCGTATTTTATTCCGTCAATCTTAATCGAATCGGCGGACTCGTATGTCGCAAGACCGTCAGTCTTTGAATAAATCCTGAATTTTATACCGCTGTCAAAGCCGCTCGAATCAATACTCAAGCCGCAAAGAAAACCTACGTTATAATCCGATGTCGCACCGCTTATTATATACACAATCTCGCCGTATATATTCAAAAGTGCGGTTACGGGTGTGCCGACCTTTACACTGTCATATATCGCTGTGTGCCTTTTATTGACCCTGTATTCGGTGCTGTCAATCGAAATATAGCTGTACGAATCGTTCTTCTTCGACTTCACCGTACCGCTTGCTTTGCCGCCCGACACCGTAATCACAAGTCGGCTTTTGTCAACCGCCGCCGCAACATTGAGAACATTATCTTCCTCTATTACCTCCGCTGTGAGCCTGTCGCCGCTCGTGTTTTTAATTATTACCTTGTCATAATCATCAAGGTCAATCGGAGTCTGTCCCGTTATCTTGCTGTACAGGATATTATTGTTTTTATCCATACTCTTAAAGACAAAGGCGTGATTGTCCGTCACAACAACAGCGTCGTTTGTGCCGTTGCCGTCATAATCGATAACTCTTATCAGACCGCTCTCGAGAGTGTTGAACAATTCTTTGACTTTATTCTCGGGAACCGAGCCGTTATACAGAACCGATGCGCTCGATACATTAATATCTTTATTACCCCTATTACCGATGCTGTATGTAAGCTTTTGTCCGTCAAAGCCGACATAATCATCTATGCTTATCTCCGTCACCTTTTCGCCGCCGCTTTTTTTATAAATATATGATATTTCGTCATCCTTGTTATATAATGCGCCGACTTTTGAGCCGAGGTAATCGGTCAAATCAATATCGTTTAAAACCTTATATCTTTTTCCGTCAATAACAGCCTCGTCCTCATCCGCCGTTGTGTCATACGCAATATTCATACCGTCAAACCCCGTCAGAGCGCCCTCTGTGTGCGAAAGTCCGAACGCCTCGTATAAAAGCGTCTGTTCCTCTGACTTTGCATAGCTGTAAGAAAACCCGTCGCCGTCAGTTTTGACCGATTCTATTGTATATTGCGGAACGATTAAGGCGTTGTATAAAAGGATTGCCGCATCGTTTAAGCTGAAAACGCCGCCCCTTGACAAGCCTTGTGTAAGTTTAAGGCTTGCTGCGGTCGAAATATATCCGCCGGGATAGCCGCCCCTTGCCTCGGCAACGGGACGATAGCCTGTCATACAAACAACGATTTTTACAGCTTCGTCAAATGTTATCGCCTCGCTCGGACGGAAAAGCCGCTCATCGTCAACGGATAAAATTCCTTTTTCAACAAGCGTATTCACGCTGTACGCCGCATAATCGTATTGCGCCGTATCAACATAATATCTTGTCGCCTTATCGGTAATCTTATCGTCAATACCGAGGGTCCTCGCCGCATATACGGCAAAATCGGCTCTGGTGATTGACGAAGAGTACGCAAACTCGCTTTGTTCATAAATAACTTTCAGTTCTTCGAGAAGGCTTACCGCCATCGACGCAGCTTCATTATCTGTTTCTGACGTTACGTTCGCCGCCGATACGGAAACACAAGTCAGCATAACCGACAAAGCCGCCAGCACCGAAATTATCTTGTTTAATCTCATCCGATAGTCCTCCTTATTTCAAACTGTAAATTCCGTAAATTATCTTTGCCGCCTGTGCTCTTGTCAGAGCGTCCTTTGCCGCAAATTCTTCTTCGCTCACTCCGTTTATCACCCCTGCGTCATAGAGGGCATAAACCGCGGATTTTGCATAATCCGAGATTTGTTCATCATCCGCAAAGATAAATCCCGGTGTGCGCTCACTCTCTTTGAGCTTTCCCGATTTCAGTGCGGTTCGGTATGCGATAACCGCCATATCCTCTCGGGTTATATTCGCACCTGTACCGAATAAATTCTCGCTGATACCGTTGATTATTCCCTCGCCGCAAGCCTTTTTGACAAACTCGGCGTACCACTCGCCGTCACTCACATCATCAAAGCTTTTGTCGGATACCGCCGCGTTCTCAAAGAACGTCTTGACTATTATCTTGACAAATTCTTCGCGTGTGATATTGTCGTTCGGATAAAAGAGCCTGTCGCCCTTGCCGTTGATTATTCCCTTTTGTGCCAGTTCGACAATGGACTCAACCGCCCAGCTGACATCATCGATATCGTCAAAAATGTTTTTGCTTATCTTATCGGGTGTATCGGGCGTTGCATAGTCATCTGAAAATTCGCCGTTGCGGATTCCGCCGCTCGATGAGCCTTTTGAGCCGCCCGAATTTCCGTTTGATGATCCATCACCGATTGCCTCTGCCAACGTTGCGTATGACGCAAAGTCTTTGTTCTGAATCTTTATTGCTTCGTTCATTGTAAGGGTGCGGCTCTTGCCGAACACCTCAACGCTGAACTCGTCAACAACCGTTTGGATGTTCTTATATCCGTTCGGCATCTTAACCGTTGTCAGCACGAACTGTTCATACAATCCTTCATAAAATTCGTCAATGGTTTTAAATATCAACGGCTTTAATTTGCCCGTCATATACAGTCCAAATGTTTTGTCGACAAAGTCCGCTGTGTACAAGTCTTTGATTCGGCTCTCGCCGAGATGAAGCATAGCCGATTCGTCAAACAGATCTGACAGCTTTCCGCTCTTTATCGCCGAAATCACCGCAGCTTTTTCGCAAAGTGCAATCACACCGAGCTTATCGTTTTCGTCTAACGCTTTTCCCTTGACTTGTGCAGCAATAAGCCCTGCCGCATAGCTGTCAATCGGGTAATCGTCGCCCAAGCCGAGCGCATATTTTTTATCGGTGCAAATATTTTCGACCTCTTTGGCAATCTCGGCATCGGATTTGCCGCCCGATACGCCGTCGGACACCGCCTTATTCAAAAGCGCAATCGCTTCTTTATTCTCTTTTGCGTTACTGAAAACTATGGTTTCTTTTTTTATATCCTCGCCGCAGCTACAGCCGATGTATGCGTCATAAATGCCGCTCTTGCGGTCGCCGAACGAAATCGTTATATCGTATGCGCCGTCCTCACCGCTTGACATATCATCTCTGAATACGATAAAGTCGGTGTATTCATCCTTGCTTGCCACCTTGCGCAGATCCTCCGCACCGCTGTTATGCGCCCAGACATCGATACAAATAAGCCCACCGCTTTTTTTACATTCCGTGTTTCCCCAAAGCCGTACGCCGCTGCCGCCGACAGGCTCGTTCCTTGCAGATACCGCCGTTGAAAATCCTGTTGCCACCAGCGCCGCCGCACATATTGCCGAAACAGATTTTTTATGATTTAGCATTGTCTTTTCCTCTCTGTATTATTATCTCGCTGCGTGCCGCCCTCCGACTCGGGGCGGCACGGATTTTTAAATCTTACTCTGTTGTCTTGTTAAATGCCTTACTCGGCGTAACCGGTTTCATAGATGTAATGCTGTCCCAAAGGAACGCCTTTGCCTTTGTAAAGCTTGCGGCGTCTTGTTCGCTCATCTTGAATGAACAAAGCAGATTGGCATCCTTGTTTGCCGCATCGCTTCTGCCGTCAAGGCTCACCTCTCTGAAATCAAATCTTAAAAGATTGTTTCCCTCAAACAAGCCCATCGAAAGTGCAAACGCTTTTTCTTCGCCCGTTGTATTGATAACTCTTGTCTTTGCTATTACCGTATCTCCCTGTGCAAGGGTTCCGCTGTCGGCAAGAACGGGATTTTCTGTACCTGCCGCATTCTTCCACGTTGTTATAGGTTCAATTATTAATTCGCCGTTTTGCTCTGACATAATCTTTTGAGTATATGTCGGCAAAGCAACCCCGTCCGAGGTCAAGCCGCTTACCGTAAGGGTATACTCGGTGTCTTTTGTCAGATACTCTTTAAGGTTCATAAGATATACGCTCTTGTCGGAATCAAACAATCCGTCAAACGCTATTCTATTTCCGTTTTTGTCTTCCAATTTAAAGTTTGCTTCGGTCGGCTCGTCAACCGTATTCGCCCAAAACGCAACGCCTATTGCATCCGCAAGCGTTGTGAGCGTTGTTGCCGCTCCGTAGGTGTTATTGTAATAATCCGAGAAACGAACCTGCATAACTCCTCCGTTAGATTTTTCATATGCCTGTGCGGTAACTTTTACGTTATCGATTAAAAGCTCCGAATTATACGCATTCTCGCCCATCCCCAGCGTAATGCCGCCAATGCTTGTTATGCCGAGCGAATCCGTTGATGCCGCCGATATGAGAACATCGTCCATATAGGTGTTCACAACCTTGTTATCGAGGTCGATGGTATGTCTTATGCTGTACCAATCGCCGATGTTAACGTCCTTTCGATAGTTAGCGCCTATCTGATACTTTACGCCGTCAATCGTGTAATAATATTTGGTATAATCCGCCGAGCTGCCGTCTGCGTTTAAATCAAATATCGGCGTTATATATGACGCAAATTTTTGGTTTTGAATACCGAATATCGGTTTGTTGTGATTTGTTCCCTGCCAATTTGCTATGCTGTTTACGTTTCTTGAAAGTCCCGTATCGTTTATTGAATCGGGCGTTATCGAGAAATAGAACTGTTTCGGTGCGGCTGTCGGAACAGAACCCAAGCCCCAGCTTGACGGTGTGATACCTGCCGCCTCTGCCGCAGAAACCATCTCGCTGTCGCTTGAGAGCTTAACCGCCTTTACGTCATAGCTTACGTTAAACACGCCGCTCTTATATGCTTTATCGAGCTTTTGATAAACAACGGGGGCTTCGTACCTGGATTTGTCATCTATAAGCTGTTTTCCTATCATTAGTGCGTTTCCGCTCTTGCCGCCGTTATCCGAGCCTACTTTTGTACCGTAATGCTGGTTTGCCGCTGTCCAAATTCTATGCATTGCCCAACCCTTCGGAATATATCCGTCGGCAACTGTTGTGCCTTCAACAGCGCTCCAAAGCTTTTGACCGCCGCCCGTATTGGTAAAAGCATCAAAGTTATCATCAACAAGGGTTGTTTCCGAGCCTAAACTGTTTGAAACAGTCTTTTCGACTTTTACATTATCTATAAGTGCGGATGAATCTAAAGCGCCGTCACTCACACCAAAGCTTATACCCGCAATAGAGTTTATCCCGAATGTTGCACTGAACGGAAGCGATGTCTTGTTCACTCCATCAATGTACCAGGTAATTGTGTCTGTATTAAAATCAATCTCAGTCTTTACATTATACCATTTCGGATTTTCAATCACTCCGACAGTTCCGAGATCTTGAAGTTTTTCCCATACGCTTTCCGCATTTGCCGTAACAGCTCCGTTTTTAATACTTCCTACAGAATTTTTTACTATACCGGATATTGTACGGCTTATCGTCTTCCCGTCCTTGTTTTCAACACCTATATAACTGCTGCCGCCGGGTGATACATACGCCGTTTGTTCTGCCGTCAAAGCCTCCGGATAAATATTGAACATCAGTGACGGACTTCCGCTGTATGCTCCGCCGGATGACGTTTTTTTCGGCTTTACATCATAAGATAGTATGACCTTGCCGGAACTTATTTTTTGATTGAGCGGAAGGTACATTGCTGCTGCCGTATAATTTACTTCCGTTCTTGTTGTTCCTATATCAGCAACCGTTCCGTGACTTGCTTCACTGTCACTCTCCGGTTTGATAAACGCACCGGGCAGATTTTTCCACCTTTGTTTAAGCGCCCATCCTTCGGGATTGAAATACTCGTTGTTTGCCGCTATATCCTCCGCATTTCCAAGTGACTCTGTATAGCCCTCAAAGGTTTCATAAACAATCGTTTCAACCGAATCCGAGGTTGGCTTAACACTGTTGAAATAGATGTTATCGTTATACGGTGTCCTGCCGAACGTGCCTGTAACGCCCTCTGTTTCGATTCTGTATTCATATCCCTGTTCGACTCCCGCCGGAAGATTCACCGTCAGCTTGTTTCCGTCAGCCGCTGCACTGACGCCGTCGACTTCCGCACCTGTTGCACAATTAAAGAGTTTTATCTTGCTTGAATCAAGCTTTGTAATCTTCTCGGTATATGTAACATCTATACTCTCGCCGCCGCTCGCCGTTGTCTTGTTTTCTATACCGAAAAAAGTGTCCTCGGCATATTTGCTCCACTTTACATCACGCAAATAATACTTTCCGCTTTTCTCGCCCTCAAGCGAGTTTACAAGCACACGAATGAATGCTGTGTCCGCTCCGTATTCGGTACCTGCCGTGCCTTGAATGCTTTTTTGAAAAGCACCGTCAATGTACAAGTCAACCGTATTGTTTTTGTTAAAAACCAATCCTATATTGTACCAAACGTCATTTGAGTATTGAACACCTTTATCGAGGTTTTTACCTGCGCCGTATGCCTGTTCATCGGTCATACCTATGTAGCCGAGCTTGCTCAGTGCCAAAGCGTGAAAGCTGTTTTTTCCGACGTCTTTTCCTTCCGCATCTTTTTCAAATGCCCGAAAGATAAAGACTGCGCCGTCCGTACCGGGTGTGTTCGCCGCATCGGACTTTACGTCAAACGATATTGCTCCCCATGCTTCATCGTTTTGGGTTGCCGCAACCTGAAAATCGCCGCAGTTTGTCTGTATGCCCTTGATTTCCTTTGATGCAACCGATGTTATAACAACATCTGAATACTTCTGTCCCGTTATTGCACCGACCGATGCCGAAACGGGTACGGCAACAGATGTTGCGAAAAGCGCCAACCCCGATAATAAACCGATAACCTTTTTAAAATTCTTTTTCATTTTCTATGCTCCTTTTGATTTATATAATTTTTATTATTTTCTAATTAAACGGAACCAATCTGAAATAGCCTGGATTTTTAGTGCTGACTATACCGCCGCCCCACTCCATATATGACTTTCTTCCGTTTCCGTCATTTTCGTTAAGCGCAACCGAGAAAACAAGCTCACTTGTTTTAGGCTTTCCTGCGGCAAAAATCTCTGTCCACGGCATTTTAAATTCATAGGTTGTCTTATGCGTTATATCATCACGCTTTATTGCACACTCGGTATCTTCAAATTTATTGATGGTTTCGCTTACAAAATTCGGTTCTTGCGAATTAAAGTGATTGTATCGCTGAAAGCACGATTCGCCTTTTGAATTCAGCGCAAGTCCCATTTCGGTATAAGGGCTTGTTTCTGCTTTCTCCGATGCAATTGAGAATTGTACGCTGTCCATTGCCCAAAGCCGATTTTCGGGATCATCTCCGCAATGTATATCGTCTGTTACCTCCGCAGCCAGATAGAAGAACTCATCATCGTACATTAAGTATACATTTGCGCTTAAATCGTTTTTGCCCTTCCATTCCACCGTTTCAACCGTACTGGTTTTTCCCCACTGCGACTTTTGATTTATTTGGATTCCGGATGCGCTGACCGTCCACTCTCCTTTGGATATTACACCGTCTATTGTCGGTGAAGCATCCGCTTTTTCGCATGACACAAAGTTTGTTGTTGCAATATCGGTTGCGGTCGTTCCATCGTTCAAGGTTACCCTTGCCGATATCGTATAGCTCCCTTTGGTAACCCCTTCGGGTATGTTAAATCTGAATTTTCCCTGTTCTCCCGATAAGAGGTTCTTGATTTCATCCTTATCCCCGGTCGAAAGCTCTATGACGCCGGATAACGGCGATGTGCGTTTGTTGTTTTTAAGATTGAATATTGCCTGCCATCTGCCGCTTCTGTACGGAACAATCTTTAAATCCGTTTCGACCGAACCGATATATTTCAATAAAACCGGCTCTTTGTAATACACCTTGCCGTCCCTTGATACGGTAACAAAAATTCTCTCTCTGCCTTCGTCATAATAGAATTTATATTCTTCCGTATCGTTGCGGTCATTGTATGTAACAAAATCAAGCTTTGCCTTGTTGCCGTCAAAGCATATCTCGCCGGTCACCTCGGCATTGATTGATGTATCAACGCTGAGGTCAACGCCTTTTGACAATTCTTTTTTTACATTAATCTCTAAATATCTAGATTTTGCCAAATCTAAATAAAATCCGTTTTCAGTAATTGCTTTATTT
>ERZ773192.2893-NODE-2893-length-13743-cov-3.461645_pt1 | contig 13743 bp, 9 predicted proteins | sample MGYA00581010_ERZ773192 | MGnify/ENA primary metagenome ERZ773192 (study PRJEB29015, sample SAMEA2737741) | human gut metagenome | biome: human gut; feature: human-associated habitat; material: faeces | place: China | collected 2012 ...
GACGTCGCTGCCCAAGATCAGGCTGCTTTCCACAATGCCCGCCCAGCGGCTCTCGGCAATGGAACCGCGCGCAGCCCAGAACAGTGTCACCCAACGCTTGGGCAGTGCGCCGGTGCCGTCCAGGCTGTCGGCACCCGCCAGCAAGTGCTCCGCTTCGGCGGTCTGCTCCGAGACACGCTCCCTGCGGCGCAGCACCAGCCAGTTGAGGGCCAGCGCCCCCAGCAGCACCACGGCGATGGTCAGCGGCATGCTGAACCGCCCCATGTAGAACGCCCGGTCCCGGGGCCAGCGGGCGATCATAAAGCTGCAGCTTTGCTGGCGGGCGCTGACGTTAGCGGGTGTCATGCGGCTGGCCACCTTATTTAAGGTGACGTTGTAGCGGCCCTGATAGAGTGGTTCGGTGGTCAGCACGGCGGTGCGGCCGTCCTCGCTCAGCTGCACCGATTCAATTTTGACGTACCAGCCCCACACATCGTTGGTGTAAACGCGGTAATACTGGGGGCGGTCGGCGTTGGCATTGACTGCCTGGTTGAAGGTCAACCGCAGTTTGGTGCGGCCCAGCGGCTCCACCTTGGTGACCTGGGGCTTCTCCATTTTAAAGCCCATGTACACGGTGGTGCTGCTTTTCACGGCGCTGCCCAACTTGGGCACCGACAGGGTAAATATCTCCTGCCGCTCGCCGGTCAGGCTGTCCGGCACCTCGGTGCGCAGGGTCAAAGCCTGGGCAAACTTTGTCTGCTTGGCCTGCATTTCGGCGGCCAGGTCGGCGTGGCGGCAGGCGATGACCTTGCCGCCGGACATTTGGGTCGTGGATTCCAGCTGGTCGGGCGCGGCAGTGCAGATGAAAGTGTACATTGCCATGTTTAAGTTGCTCTGGTCGGTACCCAGCGTGCCGCCCAGCAGGGCCAGATTGGTCATGATCTGGGCGGCATCGGTGCAGACAAACGCCACCTTGCGGGGCGCTAAGGATTGGTACTCGGTCTGGATGTCCGCCGCCAGCATGGTCACCGTTCCGGTCAGATCGATGGCACCCTCGCTTTGGCCGATGGTGCGCAGCGTATTAAAAATTTCCGCCTTATCGTTGGTGGCAGGCAGGGCACATTGTGCGCCGCCCGCCAGCGTGTAGACCATGATCTGGTCCTTATCCTGCTTGGTCTGGGCCAGCTTCCAGATGGCCGTGCGCATCTTGTGGAAATCCTCGGCGTCGATGGAGGTACTGTTGTCCAGCGCGATGATGTAGCAGATAGGGTCATCGGCCACGCCGATCATGCCGGTGTCCAGCTTGCGGTCACCAAGGGTGGCCTCCACCCCCTGCGCCTGCACGACGATGGGGCTGTAAGATTCCCCGTTGGCGTCGGTGGCATAAAAGTAGACGTCCAGCTCCGGCGCATTGACGTAGACCTGCTCCAGCTGGAAGCTGCCCGCCGTGCCGGAGGCAGTGGTGGTCGTATCCTCGGCCGAGACGCCCAGGGTGCACCAGAGGGCGAGCGCCAGCACCAGCAGCGCCAGCGTGATGACGTAAAATGTCCAGAACATATACCGCAGCGCACGGTAGTTGATAAGCGACACGCCCAGCATGACGACAAAGCCCACCGCGGCCACGATGGCCTGGGGCTTGATGAAGTAGTAGATGTTGCCGCCATGGTTGGTGTAGCCGCTGGAATAGCTGGCCGAGAACATCATGATCAGCCCGTAGGCCAATATGACGGCCAGCGTGCCCACAAAGGTCCAGGACAGATGGCCCCGTTCCTCCTTGGGCAGGCGGATGACCCGCAGCATGCGGATGATATTACCAAAGGTGCGGTCAAGGATCACACCCAAAATGCCATACAGATGCGTAACCAATGGGTGCAAGCCTCCTTGTTGCTTATGGTTGATTATGCGATGCAGATGTAGAAAATGCCCATCGCCACGCCGATGGCGGCGATGAGGGCGAAGAAGCCGTCGATCTTGACCTCTTTCCAGCCGCGCAGCTCAAAGGCGTGGTGGATGGGGGTCATTTTAAAGATGCGCTTGCCGTGGGTGGCCTTGAAGTAGATGCGCTGGATGACCACAGTCATAGCGTCCCAGATATAAACGATGCCGAAGAAGAGCACCAGCTCCGGGCGGTCCATCACAAAAGCCAGCGCCGTGACCATGCCGCCAAAGAACATGCTGCCGGTATCGCCCATAAAGACTTTGGCCGGGTAGAAGTTCCACAGCAGAAAGCCCACGCAGGCGCCGGCGGTGGTGGCCGCCAGCAGCGAAACATGTACAAAGCCCAGCAGACTGCCTGCCAGCAGGTAGCCCAGCATGGACACAAAGGTCACGCCAGTGCACAGGCCGTCCAGGCCGTCGGTCAGGTTAACAGCATTGACCAGGAAGATAATGCCGAAGAACGCGATGGGATAGTAAGCCAGCCCCAGATCGACCATACCCGCTACCGGGAACATGACGCTGGTGGAGAGCAGGCCCAGGCTGTGTAAGCCGATCATAAACCCGACGGTGACAGCGACCTGCAAAACGATCTTCTGCCAGGCAGTAAGCCCTAGATTTCGGTGCTTGATGACCTTGATGAAGTCATCGAGAAAGCCGATCAGGCCGTTGCCGAAGGCCAGAAACAGCACCAGCATGCCGGCGGCCATCTGCTGGGGGCCCAGCACCTCCGGCGCAGAGCTGTGGAACAGCCCGTACACGACGCCGATGGTGAGCAAGATGCCAAAGATAAACCCAAGGCCGCCCATGGTGGGGGTGCCGTTTTTCTTGTTGTGCCAGGTCGGGCCTTCCTCGCGGATGGTCTGGCCAAAGTGCAGGCGGTGCAAAGCCGGGATCAACAGCCAGCAGGTGATAGCCGTAACGGCAAAGCCGCCAACGGCACCGGCGGCTAAAATTGCGGAGACAGTAGGCTCCATGCAGTCATTCCTCCATATTCCTCAAGTAAAACGTAGGCGCGGCTGCACGGGGCTGTGCGTTACGCCTGCGGCAAAGCAGCGTAAAAGTCCGCCAGGATCTCATCCAGTTTCATGGCATGGCTGGCTTTGGCCAGCACTGCATCGCCGGGGCGGACAGACTGCTGCAAGTATTGTAACACTTCTGCGGCCGTTTGGCAATGCACAGTTGCAATACCACGTTTTTTGGCGGCTTCGACCATGGCGGCGCTGTTGGGGCCGTAGGCGATCAGCAGGGACACGCCCGCATCGGCGGCCCACTCCCCTGTTGCGCGGTGGCCGCTCTCGCTGGCGTCGCCCAGTTCCAGCATGTCGCCCAGCAGGGCGATCTTGCGCGCGTTGGGCAGGGCCTTCAGCACCGAGAGGGCAGCTTTCATGCTGTCCGGGCTGGCGTTATAGCAATCCTCGATAAAGGTGATGCCGCCCTTCTCCACGATATGCTGGCGCATGCCGGTGGCCTGGTAGCGGGAAAGCGCGGCGGCGCACCGGGCGGGGTCCAGCCCCAGGCGGGTGGCGGCGGCGTAGGCGGCCAAGGCGTCGTACACGGTATGCAGGCCCGCGGTGGGGATGGACACGGCAAAGCTGCCGTAGGCCTTATCCACCAGCGTAAAGGTCGTGCCTTCGGTGCCGGTGTGGATATCCGCGGCGCGTACATCGGCGGTCTCGCTCTCGATGCCGAACCATACAGGGCGCAGGCGGGCGGGTACGCTGGCGGTGGGCAGCAGGTCGTTGTCGGCGTTCAGGGCCAGGGGCGCGCCGTCAGGCAGGCCTGCGCAGATCTCCATTTTTGCTTTCAGTATATTCTCGCGGGTGCCTAGATTTTCCAGGTGGGACACGCCGATCATCGTGATGATGCCGGCGGAGGGGCGGGCGCAGCGGGCCAGCCGCTCGATCTCACCCAGGTGGTCCATGCCCATCTCCACCACGGCGTACCGGGTGTCGTTATCCAGGCGGAACAGGGTGTTGGGCACACCGATGTCGTTGTTCTGGTTGCCCTCAGTCTTGAGGGTTTTGCCAAAGGCGGAGAGGACGGCGTAGCAGAACTCTTTGGTGGTGGTTTTGCCCACGCTGCCGGTGATGCCTATCACCTTGGCAGGCATTTTGGCGCGGTACAGCGCGGAGATTTCCAGGAGCGCCCGCAAACTGCTCTTTACCCGCAGTACCTTCTCTGCTGGGGTGTAGTCGCCGTCATGCTCGGCCACCGCCGCTTCGGCCCCTGCCGCCAGCGCCCGGTTGATGTAGTCGTGGCCATCCACCCGTTCCCCGGGCAGCGCAACAAAAAGCGTCCCGGGGCCGGCTTCCCGACTATCGGTGATCACACGGGTGATCTCTCCCTCCGGAGGCTGGGGGCAGCCCAGCTGGGCGGCTATTTCTCGCAGTGACAGTTTTTCCATGGGATCCTCCCGCTTTTTAGTATCTCAGTCACAATCTCCCTTTCATCAAAGGGGATCGTTTTATTCTGTATGATCTGGTAATCTTCGTGGCCCTTCCCCGCCAGCAGCAGCAGATCGCCCTGCCGCATCATGGCAATGGTCTGCTCTATGGCCTGCCGCCGGTCGGGCACCTCCCGCCAGCGGGTGTTTTTCGGCAGCCCCACTACGATCTCCCGTCGGACCTCCTCCGGCGCTTCATTCCGGGGGTTGTCATCGGTAATGATGATGCCATCTGCCCAGCGGGCCGCGGCTTTTGCCATCAGCGGGCGTTTTTGGCGGTCACGGTCGCCACCGCAACCAAAGAGCACCAGCAGCCGGCCCTTATGCACCCGCCGCAGGCTGCGCAGGATGCGCTCCAGCGCATCGGGGGTGTGGGCGTAGTCCCGCAGGATGGTCCTCCCCATGCCTTGCCACAGCAATTCGGCCCTGCCTGGTACGGGTGGACACTGCTGCATCGCCGCCATCACCTGACGGGAAGTAAGCCCCAGCACCAACGCCGTTTCCGCCGCAGCCAGCGCATCGGGGAGAAAGACTTCTCCCGTCAAAGGAACGATAAGCTGCCCGCCCCGCCACGGAAGAATGCTCCTGCCCGGTTCGCAGCGGTATTGCCACGGCAGGTGGTAACCGGAGATCGGCACATTGGCCCTGTCCAGCAGGCGACGCCCATAGGGGTCGGCGGTATTGATGACCGCGCAGCGGCATTGGCTAAAGATCTTTGCCTTGGAGGCAAAGTATCGCTCCATATCCCCATGATAATCCAAATGCTCGGGCGAAAGATTGGTAAACACGGCAGCCGCGAAGGTGATCCCTTCCACCCGTCGCTGCTCCAGCGCCTGGCTGCTTACCTCCATCACCACTGTGGTGATGCCGTCCTCCACCATCTGGTGCAGGATGCGATGCAGTTCGGTAGGAGGTGGGGTGGTATAGGGGTTTGGTTGGGTTTTCTCTCCCCACACTATGCCGTCCGTCCCAATGCGCCCGGTCTTGATCCCGGCGCTTTGCAGCAAGTGGCACAGCAGGTGGGCGGTAGTGGTCTTGCCGTTGGTGCCGGTAATGCCGATGAGTCGCAGCTCCCTGGCCGGCTCGCCCCAGTAGCGGGCACACAGACGGGCCAGCGCCGCACGGGTATCCGGGACGGTATATTCCCGGGGCAGGCCCAGCTTCTTTTGGGTCACTATGGCGGCAGCGCCCCGCCGCAGCACACCCGCGGCATCGGCGTGGCCATCGTGGCGGTCTCCCTTGATGCAGACAAAGATCTTATCTTTTACTTCCCCGCGGCTATCGCAGATGGGTTCCATCTCCGGCGGCAGCGCTTGCAGCAGTCCTTCGCATTGAACCTCCCAATCGGGTCGGTTCAGCATGGCAACCTCCTGTGGGTCAGTTTATGGTGAGTTTTCCGCCTTGGCGGTATTGCTGAAGGTCACGGTGATCAGTGTTCCTCTCGGCACCTCGGTACCGGGCTCTATGCTTTGCTCTATGGCTACCGCGGTATCGCTTATCCTGCCGATGCCATCGGCATCCAGGTTCAGCCCGGCGTTGGTCAGGATGGTATTGACCACCTGCCCGGTTTTGCCGCGCACATCGGGCACGATCGCCTTTTCTTCCTGCGATTCCTGATCGGTATACAGGATGACGGTGCTGCCCTTTTGAATGACGGAACCGGAAGCCGGCACCTGGGCGATAACGGTATCGCCGCCGCCTACGATAACAGCGGAAAGCTGCTTTTGGGTCATGGCCGCCATGCCCATATGGGCACTCTGGCCTACGGCATTGGGCACCGTCACATTGATAGTCGCCAGTTCCGCGGCGGTATAGTTGGTTTCTACCCCCATATAGGGCAGGATCTCGGAAAGGATAGCGCCCACCACAGGGGCCGCCACGGTAGAGCCGTACAGGTCGGTCTCATAGGGTTCATCCAGAATGAGCAATACCGCCACCTTGGGATCATCCATCGGGGCCACGCCCACAAAGGAATAGGTGTAGTAGCCGCGGTCGGAATCCAGCTTCTCGCTGGTGCCGGTCTTGCCGCCGATGCTGTATCCCGGTACGGCCGCGTTTTTACCGGAGCCGTAGGTCACAACGCCTTCCATCAGCTTGCACACCTGGCGGCTGGTTTCCTCGCTGATGACTTGGCGGCGGATGGTCGGTTCGGTGACCGAAACCACATTGCCTTCGCTGTCCAACACCTTATCCACTACATAGGGCTCATACAGGTAGCCGCCGTTTACCGATGCGGAGATAGCGGTGATGAGCTGAATGGGCGTCACCTTAAAGCTTTGGCCGAAGGAGGCCGTTTCCAGGTTGCCCTGGGTGGAATTGAGCTGTGCTTCGCTGTAAAAATAACCGCTCTCCTCGCCCGGCAGGTCAATACCGGTGGTCTCGGTGAGTCCGAAGGAGGTAAAGAAATTATAGAAATTGGTTCCGCCTATCCGCTCACCAATCTGCATATAGGCGGGGTTACAGCTGTTCTGCATAGCCTGCGCCAGTGTTTGCAGGCCATGGCCGGCATGCTTCCAGCAGTGCTTTACTATACCGCCCGCCACATAGCTGCCGGTACAGTTAAAGCTGGATTGCATCGTCACCGCACCGGTTTCCAACGCCGTGGCCGTGGTGATGACCTTAAATACCGAGCCCGGCTCGTAGGCCTCATTCACTGCCTTATTGCTCCACTGGATTTGCTGCTCGTAGGCAAAGGCCTCCTTATACTCATCGCTGCCCTCTTCGTATTGGGCCAGCTTTTGCAGGGAGATCTCCGAAACGATAGCCTGCGGATTATTGGGATCATAGTCCGGCATGGTGGTCATGCCCAGGATCGCCCCGGTGTTCACATCCTGCACAATGACTGTCGCGCGGTTCTGTACCGCGTGCTCGGTCAGAGCGGTGGCCAGGTGCTTTTCTATCACCGATTGAATATTGCTGTCCAGCGTCAGCACCAAGCTGTTGCCGTCCTCCGCCTTGGTGATATCCTGGTAGGTATAAGGCATATCGGTGCCCCAGGCGTTCTTGGCAGTCACTACCTTGCCGGGAGTGCCGCTTAGGGTGCTGTTGTAGTAGGCCTCCAGCCCGTAGGCGCCCTCGTTATCGGCATTTACAAAGCCCAGCACGGTGGAGGCCATGGTGCCGTAAGGGTAGTAGCGGGTGGTATCCGGCAGCAGCGTCACGCCGTTTATTTTATTATCCAGGGCGAACTGATACGCCGCATCGGCGGTTTCCTTATCCACCTGTCTTTTGATGACCTGATAAAAGCTCTTTTTGTTGCCGGCGCGCTCCAGGATAAACTCCCGATCCACACCCAAGATCTCGCTCATGCCGTCGGCCAGCAGTGTTGCCTGCTCATCGGTGATATCTGCCGGGGAAAAGATGACTCGCCAGGAGGTGGCGGAAGCGGCTAATATCTGTCCATCGGCGGAGTAAATGGTCCCCCGGTTGGCATTGATGGTGGTGGCCCGCAGCTGGCGGCTCATGGCCTCCTGCTTATAGGATTCTCCCTCCACCAGCTGCACCCGGTACAGCTGGTGGAGGACCAGCCCAAAACCAACGATGATAAGCAATGCCGCCACCAGTATGGCGCGTCCGCGCATTTTTTTATTGGGGATCGAGGCCATTCGGAGTCTCCTTTCCGCTAAAATGAGGAAAATAGGAGAATTTGTCGTTCTCCCGTAAAATGTGGCGAAAGAGGTAAGACAGGATCTTACCTCTTGGAATCTGCACCACCGTTACAGTCTATTTTATTTGATCCGCAGGTATTCCAGCGCGGTATCCATGCTGTCCATCAGGCTCTCCAGCACCGAACCGGAAGGCGCCGCTTCGGTGCGCACCGCTACATCGGTATCATTCAGCCGGATGTAGCTCACCTGGTAATCCTGCACCTTGCACAGACCCTGGGCAGCAGCGTAGCTGTCCACCTCCTGCGCGGTTTTGGCAGTCAGCTTGCCGCTTAGGTAGCTGTATTCATCCTGCAGGGCGGCATATAGGTCGTTCTGGGTCTGTATCTCATTCCCCAGCTCAATGGTAGAAACATTCTGATACAGCACCAACGCCAGGAAAACCACCACCAGCACGGCGCAGGCGGTCAAGCGCCGCATCGCGCCTCTCTGGGCTGCTTTCCTGCTCTGGGCTTTATTCTTGGCCACCGGGACGGGCTGCGGACGCTTGGCCGGCTCGGCCGGGACTTCGTATAGTGAAAGGTCGTATGCTTCGGTGCTGTTCCAACGGGAATTCATCTGCCGCCCCTCCTTTCCGTTTCACACCGGTGTGGGTGGCAGCGCCGGTGTTACAGTTTTTCCAGTATTCTCAGCTTGGCGGATTTACTGCGGCTGTTCTGTGCCAGCTCCTCGGCATCCGCTTCGATGGGTTTTCGGTTAATGAGCTTCGCTCTCGGTTTTTTGCCGCATACGCATACCGGAAATTCCGGCGGGCAGGTACAGCCCTGGCAATATCCCGCAAATTTCTGCTTCACCATCCGGTCCTCCAGCGAGTGAAAGGTCAGAATCACAAAGCGTCCGCCGGGGTTTAGGCAGTCAAAGGCGGTATCCAGGCATTGGGAAAGCTGGTCCAATTCGCTGTTCACCGCAATGCGCAGCGCCTGGAAGACCCGTTTGGCGGGGTGTCCGCCTTCGCGGCGGGCGGCGGCCGGTATCGTCGCGTAGATGAGCTCGACGAGCTGGCCGGTATGGGTAAAGGGCTCTTTTTCCCTCTGTGCGGCAATTCGCTTGGCAATGGGATAGGCAAAGCGTTCTTCGCCAAATTCCCGAAAGATGCGGGCCATAGCGTCCACATCATAGGTGTTTAAGATATCGGCGGCTGTCATGCCTTCCCGGCTCATCCGCATATCCAGCGGGGCATCCACACTGTACGCAAAGCCCCGTTCCGGGTTATCCAGCTGGTAGGAGGACACGCCCAGATCCAGCAGGATGCCGTCTACGCCCTCGATGCCCTTTTCGGCCAACACCTCGGGGATGCGGGCGAACTCGCTGTGGATGACCTCTGCGGCCGGGTAGGGTGCCAATCGTTTTGTTGCTTCCGCTACGGCATCGGGGTCACGGTCAAAGCTCAGCAGTTGTCCGGTGGTCAGCCGCTCGGCAATGGCCCGGGAATGTCCCGCGCCGCCTGCGGTACCATCAATATAAATGCCATCCGGTTTGATATTCAGCCCCTCCATGCACTGGGGCAGCATCACCGAATAATGCGAAAATTCCATAGGCCCCTCCTTAGAATTCCAAGGAGTCCAGCTCCTCGGCCACGCTTTCGCTGGTCAGGTGGCCAATGTAGCTCTGCCAGCGTTCCACATCCCAAATTTCCGCGTGGTCGGAAGCGCCGGTTACGATAACATCCTTCTCCAGGTGGGCGTATTCCCGCAGGTGGGGCGGCAGCAGGATGCGTCCCTGCTTGTCCGGTTCTACTGTCACCGCGTTGCTGAAGAAGTACCGCTTCACGCTGCGTCCGCGGCTCATGGGCAGCTGGTTGATCTTCTGCTCCAGCTTGTCCCATTCCTCAGCGGAATACACCGCAATACATTCATCCAGCCCTACGGTCAGAATAAAATTTTCGCCCAGCTGTTCCCGGAACTTGGCGGGGAAATTGATCCGGTTTTTCGGGTCAATGCTGTGCTCGTACTGTCCCATCAACATCTCGGATCGTTTCCCCCTTTCCGGTTTGATATGATGGCGAAACAGGGTAGATACTCCACTCCTACCCACTTTTCACCACTTACAAGCTGATTATAAAGCGAAAATGCCTACATTGCAACACAAAACTGTTGTTCGCGCAGGGCGTACACGCGCGGTTTTTGTCCATTCTGGCCCCCAATGGCCGCATTTCCCTAATAATGCCCAGTTTCTTGGTGATTCTGCCCATAAACAGCGCCAAAATTTGATTAAAAATGTCGAACGCTTTTCCCTACTCCAAAGTACCGTTTTTCCGCTTCTTTGCAGCAAAAAACACCGCCCGGATCTCCTCCGGACGGTGCTGTATATTCTGATTTCTTCGGGTTTACTTTTCCAGCGGTTCCTCCCGCAGGCCCGCCTGGCTGGCGGCCTGGGCCAGCGCCTGCCGGGTGGTGGTGATGTTCCCCAGGCTCTTGGCCACTACCTCCTGGCTGGTGCGCAGGATATTCTCGGCAAATTCATAGCTGGCCTGCTTCATTTCCCGGCTGCGGGTGCTGGCCTCGGTCCGAATCGCCGTTGCCTTAGCTTCAGCGTCATTCACCGTCTGCTCGGCCTGCTTTTGGGCATCCTCCACCAGCTGTTGGGCACGGGTGCTGGCGTCGTTCAGCAGGGCCATGGCCTTGGCATTGGCCTGCCGCACGATGCTCTCCTGCTCCAGCAGCTGCTTGGCCCGTTCCTCCGCCTTGCGGATCAATGCTTCCGCCTCTCCCTTGGCCAGAGAAAGGATCTGGTTGCGGTCGGCCACCACGGCGCGTGCCTGCTTTATTTCGGCCGGCATATTCATACGGATGGAATCAATGAGGTCACGCACCTTTTCGGCGTCCACCACGCAGCGCCCGCCGGAAAGCGGCAGGCTCCAGGAATCCTCTAGCAGCTCATCAATATCATTCAGGATACTTTCAATGGTATTCATCCGTTCCCCTCCCGTTCATTCTTCAGTAGCATTCTGTTCCGGGATGCGATAAGCTGTCAGCTTGATCTTCCCGTAACGGTATTCCTTTTTAATCTGGAACGCCCCCACCTTTGGCGGCAGTGCTTCGTCCAGCGCCGATTCACACAGGATCACCCCGCCGGGGGACATCTTCGGCTCCAGCAGCGGCAGTGCCTTTCCCAGCAGGCCGCTGTGGTAGGGCGGGTCCAACAGTGCGATATCAAAGGTATCGCGGCAGCCCTGCAAGTAGGCAATGGCATCCATGGCCGTTACCCGGCTGTGCTCCGCCAGCTTGGTGGTCAGCAGGTTCTGGCGCACCATCTCCTGTGCCTTGCGGCTCTGTTCCACAAAGACCGCCAGCCGGGCGCCCCGGCTCAGCGCTTCTATCCCCAGCTGTCCGCTGCCGGCAAACAGATCCAAAACCGCGGCGCCTTCCACCTCAAACTGGATGATGCTGAACATGGCCTCTTTCACCTGGTCGGTGGTGGGACGCACATCGCGGCCCTCCAGGGTATTCAGTTTACGCCCGCGGGCGGTACCGGTTATTACTCGCACAGTTTTTCTCCTTGGGGCAGTTGCCCTTTTACTAATGGTATATTTTTTCCCGTCCGCTGTCAATCCCATCGGTCGAAAAAGTCAGTTTTCTGCCGTTTCTTCCCCATGTAAATGCTGATACAGCGCCTCAGCGGCAGGCCGACTCATACCCGGGGCCTTTGCAAGGGTCTCCACATCGGCTGTTCTTATCGCCGCCATGCTCTTAAAATGCTTTAGGAGCTTCGCCGCGCGCTGCTCCCCAATGCCCGGCACCGCTGTCAGTGTGGAGGCAAAGCCAGTCTTTTGGTGCTTTTTGCGCGAAAAGCTGATGGCATACCGGTGGGTCTCATCCTGGATATTGGTGACCAGCCGGAACACCGACTGACTGGCACGGATGGCGATCTCCTCGTTTTCCGCCCGGATAGCCCGGGTGCGGTGCCGGTCGTCTTTCACCATGCCGAAAACGGGGATCTCCAGTCCGAACTGCTCCGCCACTCGTTTGGCCACCGCTACCTGCCCCGCGCCGCCGTCGATCAGCCACAGGTCGGGCAGCATCTCAAAGCCGTCCTTTTTGCCGGTCTCGGCCGCTTCGCGGTAGTGGGTCAGCCGGCGGGTAAGCATCTGCTCCATCGCAGCGTAATCATCGGGCGCTGCCTGGTCCTTTATCGTGAATTTCTTATACAGCCTTTTTTCGGGTCTTCCCCGGCGGAATACCGTCATCCCGCCCACAATGGTCTGCCCGCCAATATTGGAAATATCGAACGCCTCGATATGATCCGGCGGGTTTTGCAGTCCCAGCAGCCGCCCCAGCTCGGTCAGCGCCGCTATCTCCTTGCCGGTGCGGTTGGTATCCCGGGCCAGCTCCTGCGCGGCATTATTCTGCGCCATCTGGCACAGCTTGCGGCTTTCGCCCCGCTGCGGCACCGTAAATTGAATCTTCTTCCCCCGGTGCTCCCGCAGCAGCTGCTCCAGCAGCGGCCGGTCGGGCAGCTCCCGCTCCAGGAAGACCTCGGTCGGGGCGGTTTCCGCCTGCATGTAGTAGCTCAGCAGGAATTCGGTCACCACTTCCTCCGGTTCGCCCATGCAGTCAAAGGAAAAGTCCTTCTTATCCCGCAGGCGGCCCTCCCGCAGCACCAGCAGCGAGCAATAGATCTTATCCTCCCCCTGCACCCAGCCCAGCACATCCAGGCTCTCGTGCGGGAATGCGATGACCTTCTGCTGCTCGGTAATGCGCCGGATGGCGGAAATGCGGTCGCGGTAGCGTGCCGCCCGCTCAAAGTCCAGTGTCTCCGCCGCCTCCTGCATCCGCTCGGTCAGCTTCTCCACCGATTGCATCCCGCCGGTGCGGATAAATTGTAACGCTTCGTCCAGCGCCTCATGGTACGCCTCCCGGCTGATCTTGCCGCTGCATACCCCCATGCACTGATGAATGTGATAATTCAGGCAGGGGCGCTCCTTGCCAAAGTCCTCCGGGAATTTACGGCGGCAGGTAGGCAGCAAAAAGGCCCGGTTGGCTTCCTCCACCGTCTGCTTTACCACCATGGAGGAGATAAACGGCCCGATATATTCATTGTCGTCGTTCCCCTTCTGCAGCGCCAGCCGGATGCGGGGATACTCCTCCCTGGTCACGCACACATAGTGGTAGCCCTTATCATCCTTCAGCAAAATGTTGTACTTGGGGCTGTGCAGCTTGATCAGGCTGCATTCCAGCACCAGCGCCTCAAACTCGCTGTCGGTCACAATATAATCAAAATCCTGTACCATTTCCACCATACGGTAGACCTTCGGCAGGTGCCGCTCCACCCCGCGGAAGTAGGAGGTCACCCTGTTTTTCAGCTTTTTGGCCTTGCCCACATAGATGATCTCGCCCCGCCGGTCCCGCATCAGGTAGACCCCCGGCTCCATGGGCAGGGTATTGGCTTTTTTTCGCAGCTCGGCTACCTTTTGCATATCCATCCGGCGGCACCTCCTCTTTGCTTTTATTATACCATAAATGCGCCCCAGGTAAAAGTTTTCGCTCCAGCCTTTTTAGATTATCAGTATGCCTATCCGGCAGGGACTTCCTTTTGCTCCTGCAAAAGGAAGCAAAACAGGGCAAAGGGGAACCAGGCTTTCCCCTTTGCAATCCCCTTTGGCGCTTGGCTGTGCTGGATACGAACGATGTAAACATCGTCCGTACTGCGCACAGATGCGCTCCAAAGGTAGCCACAGGCGTATCTGCCCCCTCTCCCCTGCCCCCTCCCCCGCTATCG
>ERZ773192.2897-NODE-2897-length-13725-cov-6.485443_pt1 | contig 13725 bp, 10 predicted proteins | sample MGYA00581010_ERZ773192 | MGnify/ENA primary metagenome ERZ773192 (study PRJEB29015, sample SAMEA2737741) | human gut metagenome | biome: human gut; feature: human-associated habitat; material: faeces | place: China | collected 2012 ...
GCAAGTATAGCACAAGCCACCACTTTAGGCTACCTTAACCCACCGTCTAAAGCCATTGGGATTGCGGTAGCCCTATTTCAAAAGTCTTTTTCAGTGCTTCCGTCAGCGTTGCACCATCAAAATCAAATTTATTGGCAAGATAGTAAATATCGTAATAGTCTTTCATGCGGCTGGAAAATTCCATTAGGGTGAGAATTGCATCAATTTTCTCAGCAACAGTCGTTTCAATGGAATAATACCAAATACCAGGCAGACCGCATAAATGATCACACCAAGAAACTGACTGTTTACTGCCACCCTTGCAGCCTTTTTACTGTTTCCCTGTCCAAGTGTCCTTGCCAGAAGCGCATTGGTTCCCACACCTGTTCCAACTCCCACTGCAACCATAAGCATCTGAACCGGGAATGCCAGCGTCAGGGTATTTAATGCCGCTTCACTTCCCTCTTTCATTCATCAGCCTATCCACCGGCATTTCCTTCATCTTGCTGCTTTCCGCCATTTTGTTTCAGCTCCTCTCTTTTCATGGCAATACTCATTTTTTTCGCAATATAAAAACGAGCAGCTGATAAACTGGATTTACGCTTATCTGCTACTCGTTTTTTGTAATTATATTGCCTGTTTTTTAAATGTCAAACAAAATTTATCATTCTTAATCCTGTGGGATTTTAAGCTGCCAGCCCACAAAGATTCGATTTGGATTTTTGATCAGGCCGCTGTTGGCCGCCATGATATCAGCCACGGTGCAGCCATGCTTTTTCGCAATCATTGAAAGGGTGCTGCCCTTCTGTACAGTGTAGGTCACATATGCGTGCACCCTGCTCTCATCATATCCAATCATATAGACAGAAGACGGAGAGAAAGAACCGGTTTTCCAGCTTACCTGCTTTCTGATAGGGTCATAGCTGGTTTCGCAGAGCTGCCTGTTGCCGTTCGCATCCACATAGCTGACTACAATCCCACTGGCATGTTCGCCGGGCTTCAGCTCATAAGCGGCAGAAACGGTAACCTTGCCGTTCATGTCGGAGATGGACTTGCCGCCGATGGTGACATTGATATCCAATGCCGGGCGACTGCCCACCGCCTGCTTCTGCTTGATGTTCAGGCTGCTGCCTGTGATGCGTTTGATGGAGATTGTAATGTCGGTCCCATTGGCCTTTACATTCTTTTCACCCAGCATCTTTGCATCAAGCTTAATAGATGTACCATTGGCCAGGACGATCTCAAGGTCCTTTGCATCATTATCCGGCTCATTCACCGCCTCCGCGATCTGCTTTACGACGTTGGAGGGGAGCTTTACGTTATCCACCTTTTTCAATACGGAGAAGTCAATGGTTACAACGCCGTTTTTGGCAGTGTCTTCGATAACGGTGTCCAGTTTGGAGAGGTCAACATTTTTGATGGTGGCCGTATTACCACTGACCACTGCATCCACCTGAATGGTTTTTTCATCACCGGATACCGGAACGGTTACAGGAGTGGGCGGAATATTGGCATTGGAGCTGCCGTTATTGCTGTTTCCGATATCGGAGGTGTTTCCATCGTCGGAGCTACTGCCACCGGTATTAGAACCGCCACTGGTATTGGAGCTGTTTCCGCCACCGGGATTAGAGCTGCTGCCTCCGCTCGTGTCTTCCCACAGCACCAGGTCTCCGCCGATACTCTGATAGTTCTTACTGTCAGTAGGAATGAATACCCATTCATAGGAAGCACCCTGCTTAATCGGAGTAGCTTTGCTCAAGCCAATTTCTCCATCCATCCAGTAGAAGGTTCCCGCAGGCCATCCGGTGGGAGCAGTCAGCGTAACATTGGCAATCGTCTTGCCCGCTTCGGTGACCGGGGTAAAGGTGGGTGTGCCGGTAAGGGGTGCTTTGCCGATCTTCACGGTTATGCTCTGCTCTGCCGTGTCATTGTGTGAAGCATCCCCCACAACCTTGTAATAAACAGTATAGGTGCCTGCATTGGTCGCTGTGGGAAGCTCTGTGCTGTATCTGCCGCCACCCAGCTTATACCGCATTTGGCCGCCCTCAGCGCTTCCCTTGTTAATGAGCACCTGCTCCCTACCGTTGTAGGTCAGACCGGGCTTGGCTGTTGGTAGTTCGTACTTCGGGTCTTTTTTACTGTTATCTACCACAGAGAAATATGCTTCAAGCCATTTATCATTAAAGCCAAGCTGTGCCAGATATTTGCCTGGTTTCTTCAAATCATTTGTATTAGTAATTTGATTCGTGTAGCTGTTGCCGCCATCTGTACTCTTCCAATATTTGATGGCAGACTCCTGGGCTTTTGCCAAGCCATCGGGCCAATTATTGGAATATGTCAGCACAGCCTTAGGAGCTTCCTTAATTGTTTCATAATCATATTCTTTCTGGGCAGTTCTGATCGTCACAGTTGCCGAGGCGTTTTGGTAGTCACAGGTACCTATAGTGCCTTTGCAGGTAACAAAAATCTTCGAGTTATTGCCGTCTTTTTTGTCGAATTGCCAATCATGGATATGCGCCGACTTTCTGATAATTGTGCTGCCACTCGTTTCAAGCGTATAGGCACTATCGTCACTTACAAAATACTGACTCATATCCTCGGTGATGCTTGGATCCACATTCACCATAACATTATTATTATACCGCAATAAGCTAAGCCCCACCTTTGCGTCCGGGGTCAGGGGACTCTTCAGGTCATATCTGTAATACATATAAAGATTGCATTGCTTATTATCCGTTTTGTTATCCCAAACAACCGGGTTTCCGCTCAGATGGAAATACGTTTGATCGTATTTATCATAATCATAAATGAAAATCCCTGCGCCCTTACCTTTTGCGGTGTTGCCGGTGATCGTGCCGCCGCTGAGTGTAAAATTTCCAGTGGTACCGCTCGTAAAATATATGCCACCGCCATCGATTGAGTTATTACTGGCTGATGATGTATAGGTTAATGCCTGATTGCCGCTTATCGCACCACCGCTCATAGTAAAAGTGCTGCGATAAATGCAGACACCGCCGCCCCAACTCGCGCCATCGGTTGTTGCCGTGTTATTGCTGATGGTTCCGCCGCTCATAGTAAACTCGCCGCCCTGATCATTGTAGATACCGCCGCCAAAAACATTCATCTGTGCGGACTGTACCCTGTTGCCAGTGATGGTGCCGCCTGTGAACTTAAATATTTTATTATTATATACGCCACCACCATAGGCAGGACCGCCATTCCAGGAATCTATATAATTCCCACTGATCTCGCCGCCATTCATCTTAAATGTGGCATAACAATAATCATTTTTATAATTGCAGACACCGCCACCATATTGACCCCTAGGCGAGCTGCAGGTAATGAAATTTTTAGAAATCTTGCTGTTGCCGCTCATGGTAAAAGTGCCTTGATTAAACACACCGCCGCCAAAACCGTTGCCACCATCTTTAGTCACGCGAACTTGATTTTCCGTTATCTCGCCGGCAAGCAGGTTAAATGTTCCATTTGGGGCACAGTAAACGCCACCGCCACCCCAAAACTCATACGTAGGTTCGTTTGAATCTTCAGCCCGGTTATTGTGAATTTTGCCGCCATACATATTGAATGTAGATCCGATGCCAATATATACGCCGCCGCCTTGCGCCTTTGTGCTGCTTACACGAGCTACATTATTGCAAATGGTACCGCCGTATAAAGTAAAGCTTGTGCCGTTCCCCACAGTTACGCCACGTCCAGGATTGCCATCAACATGGCAAACTGTACCTTTGTCTTGACAATCCGTCAGATTCAAGGTGCCGCCATTAAGCTGGATTACCTCCCAAATTTGAACGGTTCCATGGTTTAGGCGAAGCTTATGTCCGTTCAGGCAGATATTAACCTCACCACTCTCAATAAGAATAGATTTGTCAAGAGTTATATCGCCGGCCAGATAATAGCTGCCCGCAGGCAAAACCCAATAGGTTCGATTGTCAATTATTGTTTTTCCTGCTGAATTATTGTCAACCTGCAACCAAGTATCACTACTACTGCAACTCAGCTTCTTGTCAAAGGAAACCGAAGCTTCCCCTTTGTGTTCGCCAATATCTCTGTGACTTGCGCCGCAGATACAGTGACTGTGCTGCCCTTCAGCCATCAGCATCACTTCATCGTCCAGCTCCACCGTCACGGTAAGAGCAGGTGCATCCACTGCCAGCCCATAGCCCTCGGGCAGTACTGCATGAAAAGCATAGCTGCCGGTATAGGCTCCCTCTTCCGGATAATCGTCACAGCTCCAGCTATCCAGGGAAAGGGTTTCTGTGCCGCCCTCTGTAGTGGCTTCGATTTCTGCCGGGAGCAGAGCTACGATATCCTCATAGGGAACAGGACTATCCGCACTGGCGGACAGGGCAAGTACACCGCTGTCCGGGTCAAGGACTTCCTGTGTATCCACAAAGCTCCATGCTGTGATCTCGGTCATACCGCACAGATCACAGACATAGGTGCAGGGCTGTCCTTCCACAGCCGGTGCATACCCGCACTTCTCATCATGTTCATGCTTGCAGTCCAGCTCCTGCTTGATACAGCCGCTTTCCACGCTGCATACATGGCTGCACGCGGTAGGCTCCGCAGCTTCAGGGAGCACTGACTCATCCTCAGAAGATGTCGTCCCGTCCTCCGGAATGCTGCTGTCCGATGCCGGGTAGCATTCCCCGGTATGTTCGTGGGTGCAGCTTGTGACCTCAGTATAGCAGTCCTCACTGTGCTCGTGGGTGCAGGGACTTTCTGCGCTTCCCTCCACATACCCGCAGGTATCATCGTGCTCCGTATGGTGTGCACACAGACCACCTGTGCCAATGGCTGCACCGCTGTCCTCTGCCGCAAAAGCTGAGGCCGGGAGCAGCATCAGACACAGCGCTAACACCATCGTCAGACTTACGATTCGTTTCTTCATAGGTATATTCCTCCTTGCCATCTCATCCAGGCTTCACTATAATGGGATTATACATCGAACATTGATGTCCGATGCAAGATCTTTTGGCAGTAAGGAGGAAGCTGTTTATGACGCAGAGACAGGAGCTGTTCTCTATCGGGGAAATCACCCGTGCGGCGGGCGTGACACGGCGCATGATCTTGAATTATGAGGAGCACGGTCTGATCCGTCCCGATATCAAGAAGGGAGATGCCGGGAACCGCTATTACACCATTGATACCTTTACTAAAATCCGCAACATCCGCATTCTGCAGGATTTGGGGCTGTCGCTGGACGAGATACGGGGATATTATGATGACTCCATTGATCTTCTGTCGATGATCCGGCGGCTGGAAAAGCTGCGCGATCAACTGAATCTGAATATTGAAAAGCTCTATGAACGCACCTCGGCTGTGCCCCCCCAGATCAGGAAATTACAGCTGCAAAGCCAGCTTGTCTATCGGAAGAGTTATCGCAGCGATTCCATTGCGGAGAAGACAGTGCTGCTTCGTAACACAGCGTTGGAGGCTATGCGTGCCTATGGGACGGACACCACGCGGCGGATGTATTTTATCGAGTACCCCATCAGCGCCCCGCTGGAGGCAGCCTTCTGCATAGCTGTCCCGCCCGGAAGCGAGGGAGAGCTTGTGACGCTCCTGCCGCCAACGGATGCCCTGAGCATCTATCATCATGGCGCTTACGAGGATCTGCCCGCTGCAGGTCAGCGGCTGTTAGAATACGCTGCGGAGCATCAATTTTCTCCATGCGGTACCCTGCGTCACATTTATCTGGAGGGTCCGCCCCAGCATAAGGATCCTCAAAAATTCATCACGCAGGTTGTTCTGCCGATTGAAGCTACCTGAAGCATTGCTTTTTTGCAGGATTTATGCTATATTTTCGACATATGCACAATAAAAGCAGCTGATCCTGGTAAGGAGAAGATACTCTGCTCAGAATAAAAGAAAAAGGGGAATTTTATGAGTCACAATCACAAACAGAGAAGTTCATTTTCAGGAAAGCTCGGCTTCGTCCTTTCTGCGGCGGGTGCCTCCGTTGGTCTTGGAAATATATGGCGTTTTCCATATCTTGCAGCCAAATACGGCGGCGGTATTTTCCTGCTTATCTATATCCTGCTGGCACTGACCTTCGGTTATACCATGATCATAGCTGAAACCTCTCTTGGACGTATGACCGGTAAGAGTCCTGTAGGTGCGTTCCATTTCTTTGGAAAATCCATTTCCTTTTCCATTGGCGGGTGGCTGAATGCCATTATCCCGATCCTGATCGTTCCCTACTACTCCGTGATCGGCGGATGGGTCATCAAATATCTTATTGAATATATTGCCGGCCATGGTGATCTTCTGGCTTCGGATGAATACTTTACTTCCTTTATTTCCGATGGCATTTCCACAGAGCTCTGTTTCATCGTGTTTGCCCTGTTCACCCTGCTTATCATTTATGCCGGTGTACGGAATGGCATTGAACGTGTAACCAGGATCATGATGCCCATCCTGGTAGTACTTTCTGTGATCATTGCTGTTTACTCCATAACAAGACCGGGTGCACTTGCCGGTGTAAAATATTTTCTGGTTCCCAATGTACAGAATTTTTCCTGGATGACAGTCGTGACCGCCATGGGGCAGATGTTTTACTCTCTTTCCATTGCCATGGGTATCCTGATCACCTTTGGCTCCTACATGAAAAAGGATATTTCCATTGAAGACTCTACCAAAAATGTGGAAATTTTTGATACCGCCATTGCTATCATGGCAGGCCTTATGATCATTCCTGCCGTATTTGCTTTCTCCGGCGGTGATCCGAATACGCTGAAGGCAGGTCCCTCCCTGATGTTCATTACCATTCCCAAGGTATTTGAAAGCATGGGACTTGGCTCCGCTATCGGGGTACTCTTCTTCGTACTGGTGCTGTTTGCTGCGATCACCAGTTCCATTGCCCTGACGGAAAGTGCAGTTTCCACCTTCGAGGATGAGCTTCACTGGAATCGTAAAAAAGCAACCGTTATTATTGGTATTATTATGATTATCCTGGGAAGTCTCTCATCCCTTGGTTACGGGCCACTTGCTTCTGTTACTATCATTGGCATGCAGTTCCTTGATTTCTTTGACTTTTTAACCAATTCCGTGATGATGCCCATAGCTGCTATCGCCATCTCTCTCCTCATTTCAAGAGTCGTTGGTGTCGATAAGATCGAGGAAGAGGTTCTTCACGGCGAAAGCAGCTTCAGAAGGAAAAAGGTTTTTGTGATCATGATCAAATATCTCTGCCCGATCTTTGCTGTCATTATCCTGATCAGCTCTGTGGCAAATGCCTTCGGATGGATCAGTATGTAAAGGATCACACCTATGAACAGCGAAAACTCCTTACCTCTGAAAACCAGAATTTTTAATATCATACAGATCGGAGACAAAAGTAACCGGATCAGCCGTGCTTTTGATATTTTCATTACGGTTGTTATTTTTTCAAATATCGTGGTTACTTTTCTCCAGACCTTCTCAGAGCTGTCCTTTCTGTCCGGCTTTTTCCACGTGATAGAAGCTGCTACCCTGTGCATCTTCTGCATCGAATATATACTCCGGATCTGGACAGCCGATCTGCTCTATCCTTCCAGAAGCAGACTGCGTTCCAGACTGCGCTTTCTAATTTCCTTTGACGGTATCATAGACTTCCTGACGATCCTGCCATTTTTCTTCCTGTCCGGCTTTGTCATCTTCCGGATGCTGCGGGTTGCCCGGATCTTCCATCTGTTCCGGCTCAACTCCAGATATGATTCCTTCAATGTCATCACAACTGTCCTCTATGAAAAGCGGAATCAGATCATCTCCTCTGTTTTTATTGTAGTGATCCTTATGCTGGCAAGCAGCCTGTGTATGTACAGTGTCGAGCATGACGCACAGCCGGATGTCTTTCGTAATGCGTTCAGTGGGATCTGGTGGAGCATGTCCACACTTCTGACTGTGGGCTATGGTGATATCTATCCCATTACTACCCTTGGCAGGGTCATGGCGATCTGTATCGCTTATCTTGGTGTTGGCGCCGTGGCAATCCCTACCGGTATCATCAGCGCCGGCTTCGTGGAACAGTACCAAAGAAAGAGTGGTCTGTCCAATATCAAAAATGCGGATATTAAGGAAATTGCTGAAATTTTTGCCGACAGACGCTATGCCGGCAAGACGATCGAAGAAATAGAAACGGCAGACCAGCTGACTATCTTCCTGATCCTCAGGGATAATCTGTCGGTTCTGCCGCAAAAAGATACTGTTGTCAAGTTGAATGATATTCTGGTGATCCGTGGTGAAAACGAGAATTAATGTTCACCGGTTTCTCCATAATATGTCAGTGCCACCATGGTGATATCATCAAACTGTGGAGCCTCCTGCACGAAGGCATGAATCCCCCCGCTTACGTTCTCAAGGATCTTCCTGCATGCCTTATCCGGACTGCCATTTAATGCCTGCAGCATCCGTTCTGTACCAAACAGCTTGCTTTCTGCATTCGTTGCCTCAGCCACACCATCCGTATAAACATACAGCGTATCTCCCGGTTCAAACCGGATCTCATAATCTGTATATGCCACATCCTCTAACCCTGCCAGAACAAATCCATGTTTGTCCTTAATCAGTTCAAATTCGCCGTCTGCTTTCCGGAAGGCAGGATACTCATGTCCGGCATTGGCTGCTGTCATCACACCTGTAGACAGATCCAGAATTCCCATCCATACGGTTACAAACATCTCTGCTTCGTTATTTTCACATAGCTGGTTATTGACAAAGGCAAGGATCTCTGACGGTGTTCCGCCCATCAGTGCCCGGTTCTTGATCAGTGTCTTGGCGATCACCATAAACAAAGCTGCAGGCACTCCTTTTCCTGAAACATCCGCGATCACCACGCCAAGATGCATGGGATCGATCAGGAAGAAGTCGTAAAAATCGCCGCCGACCTCCTTGGCCGGATGCATGGTCGCATAGATCTCCATGTCTGTCCGTTCCGGAAAAGGCGGAAAAATACTTGGCAGCATGTCTGCCTGGATTTTGGTCGCTACTGAAAGCTCCGCACCGATCCTTTCCTTTTCTGCTGTCACCTCAGAAAGGCGTGCTATGTAATCCTTTACTTCCCCATACATCCTTTCAAAGGATCTTGCCAGCTCTTCCACCTCGTCCCCTGTCCGGATATCAATGGAAACTGTCTCTTCGTTCTCCAGGTTCTCGACCATCTTCTGGGACGCCCTGTTTAAAAGTCCAATCGGACGGAGCAGCTTCTGTCTGACTACCACAAGCAATGCGATGCTGAACAGCAGGATCACGATGATGATATTGATACTTGTCGTCAGAATGAAGCTGGCAATGTTTTCCTTTACTCCCGGCATGGAAATATCCACACCTACAAGAGCCACCGGCTCTCCCGTACTGTCATAGACCGGTGCTACTACTGATGCAATGTACCCATAGGTTTCATCCATGGATATAAGAACCTGTTCTTCCGGATCCTTCTGAAAGGCGGCAAAGGAAACCTCCTTTCCTCCCTCCATATAATCCTCATGATCTCCCAGATCACAGGCTCCTTCATCCTTATTGGCATCCCAGATATAAATCAGGTCATCCTCACAGGGTACGTAAACATAGTAATATTTCAGGGCTGAATTTTCCTGACTGGCATTCAGAAAGCTTTCAATCTCATCATAATAAGCATCCTTCTGTCCGGTCTCCAGATACTTTTTTATCGTATCCCCATCAATATAGGCTGCTGCCGTCCTGGCATAGGCAAAGCCCTGGCTGCTGTATCTTTCCATAATGTCCTTCCGGTAGCGAAGCACCACAGATAAGCAGGTTGCCACAATGATCAGCAGTGAAAAAAACACTACTGCCAGAATCACCTTAGTACTTAGTTTTCTTTTCTTCATGCTCTGTTTTCCCCTTTTGAAATCCTTTTCTGATCTTACTATTCCAGATATCTGCAAGTATCAGAGACACTGCCGTGACCACCACCGCCAGCAGCAGGATTAACGGCGTGGGCAGAAGCTGTGTCCCCCTGACCAGATTCAGAAAGAGCTGCACGGTAAATGCAAGAAAGATCCAGTGGATAAAATAAAATGCCGTCATATCCGTGCCAATCCTGTATACAAGCTTCACCGCTCTTTCAGATAAATGCTTTCCTATAAAATAGTAAATACCAAACATGGTGACTGCTGTCGTGATACAGATCAGGACATCCGGCGTAATGATATGATAATAGCACAGCTCTCCCTCACCGAACATTCCCTGCCGGCTGTTGATCTTTATCAGGAAATACGGCAGTGTAACAAGGAAGCATGCCGTACTGGCGATCCGGTAAAAAAGTGCTTTGTCCTTTATCCTGCGGAGCCTTTTGCCAAACACATACCCGCTTACCGGCATGATCAGCCAGTTCATATAAACAAAATAGGACATCACCTGCCCTGCCGCATCCTCTGTTCCAATAAAATATCCAAGAATGATATTGGATACCATATTCCCTGTATCAGTTCCGTTCAGCATGGTTCCCACAACAGAACAGAGCAGTGCGATCAGGATCATACTTACATCAGACAGTCCAAGCTTTATAAAAATGCCTATCGTGATCAGCACAAGTCCTGCAAGCTGGAAAATATCATTATTAAAGGTCTGATATATAATAGAAGAAAGAAACATATCCCTGTCTCCAGAAATAGCATATCCGATCAGATCCGGGATCGTGTAACGGCACAGGTTCAGAAGAAATCCAAGCAGAAAGATCTGCATCCCTCTTCTGACAATGTCATTCCATTCCTTCTTCCTGCCATAGACAAGACAGGCTCCCATGGAAAACATCAGTCCCGGTGCGATCATGGGGCCTCCGATCACCGTATCAAAAATATAAGGAAGTCCGCTGTTTAGTGCTTCTTCCGGTACACAGTCAATGGTACAGTGCACCATTGCTACAAAGATCACAAAGACCACCTTGGCAATATCCATCTCCACCTGTCTGCCGGTGTTTACTTCTTTTTCCGAAAAAATCCTATTCTTTAGATTCATCCCTTTTCCTTATCTATCCTGTGTTATATCACATATTTCATCTATGAACTCTGTTTTATCATAACGCAATCGACGAAAAGCTGCAATAAGAAAGAATCCGGCTCGGAGGACTCGGAGGACTTTTTTGATTCATAAGACGTAATTTCCTATGAATCGAGTAGGAGGCGGTGACTAACCGCCGTCCTCTCACAGCACCGTTCTTTATTCAGCGCCCAAATCACAGACATGATTCCGTGTAGTTATTGGGCTTCGATTTGGTATGCAACCTTGCTCTCATGCATGACCTCTTATAAGATTTCTGTTCGTCAGACCAGAGATTTGCCCGTGAGTTAGTATGTTCCTCACATCCAGCTTCCTTCAGATTCCATCTCGCGATGGACACCCTTGCTTTCGGCTATATCCTTCCCACTACCTGTGCATGTTCAGGACTTTCACCTGCGAGAGCGCGCCCATGGCGCGCAAACGAAACGTGCGCCGCTAGGCGCACTAGCAAAAGAGCCGTGATAATGCAGATCACAATTCTGTGAAGCATTTCCACGACTCTTTTATTATGATTTACCTTTGTCTTTTTCGTAATGGTATAAATGTATTCCTCTGGCGTAGGGAGCGTTTTTTCCCGAAATACTTTTTGAAATTTGCCTGCACCTCTCTTCAACAACAAATTTTCCTTTGAAATCTTTAGGAAGGTTATTTATTTTGTCATTACAGATTGTATTTACATGTTCCGCATATGGATATATTTTCCCTTCTGCCTCCTATATCTACCATTACAATTCTAATAGATAATGCGGAAATGAAAATTTCAGTTATAATGAAAGTTTTATGTTATAAAAAATACCGATCTTAATTCTCCACTATTTACGGATTATTAAGACCGGTATTTATTTCATTTTTTAATTAGCAATTAATCCCGACGTAGTGTAAACTTTCCTACCAGATTGTTTAATGCATATGCCTGTGCGGATAATTCCTCACTGGTAGCAGACGATTCCTCTGCTGCCGCAGAGTTCGACTGCACTACTTCCGATATCTGATTCACACCAAGTTCTGCCTGTTGCATCGCCTGTGCCTGCGCAGCAGACTCTTCACTCAATCGTTTTGCATCTGTCGCCATCTCCTTGACTCCCGTAACGATCTGCTCCAGAGATTCCGCTGCTGCCTCCGCTGCCTGGTTGCCATTCTTGATCTCCTGCAGCGATCCCTCGATCAGGCTTCTGGTATCTACTGCCGACTGTGCACTCTGTTCGGCCAGTTTACGGATCTGTTCTGCCACCACTGCAAATCCCCGTCCGGCTTCTCCTGCTCTGGCCGCCTCAATTGCCGCATTCAGAGACAACAGGTTCGTCTGACTCGCAATATCTTCAATGTCAGCAATAATATTCTGTATCTTTTTAGATGTTTCATTGATTCGGTCCATTTCCTCCATCAATGACCTCATCTGCGTATGCTCTGCATCCGCCTGCTGTGCATAATTCTCAGCCTTTTCCGTCGTCCTCTGCAGTTCGCCGGCTGTACGTGACACGGCATCTGTGATATTCGTAATGGTTGCCGTCAGTTCTTCCACAGATCCTGCCTGCTCTGTTGCTCCTTCTGCCAACGCCTGGGCAGATTGTGCAAGATTCTCCGATCCGGCAGATACCTGCTTAGCGGCCTCTTCTACCTGCTGTAAGGTGCTGTTCATCTGTCGGTTCATCTTACGCATGGCATCTTTCAGTGCCACAAACTGTCCTACATATTTCTCTTCGATCTTAGTACCGATGGCATAATTACCCTCCGCCATCTGTCCCAACAATTCTCCTGCATCCGTAATGATCAGATTCAGGTCAGCAGCCATGCCTTTTGCGACCTGTATCATATAGGATATCTCATCTTCCGTGTTTCTGTCCGGGAATGCACTATTCAGATCTCCCTGTGCAAAAGTCTGAAGTCGATCTGCCAGCGCTATCATCGGTTCTTCGATATTTCCTGCCATTTTCTTGCCTAATATCACAGAACTCCAGAAAGAGATCACTACGATAACCAGAATCGCGATCAGCATAAAAAGCTCCATATGACGCAGATCTACCTCCGCCTGATCTCCTTTTTCGACGCACAGATTCATCAGGTCTACAAACTCCGCGTATATCCGTTCGTACTGTGCGGTCAGATCTCCGGTATCCAGATCCTGTGCCTTCAGATATCCGTCCTCGTCATCGGAAATAGCCAGTTCCAATACCTGTGCATCCAATTCCCAGTACCCGTCCAGTTCCTGCAATACTTTATTATAGGCATCCCTGCCTTCGGTGAATTTGATTGAGCGGTTCAATTCATCTATGTAAGTCTCAAACGCTGCCTTTTTCTGGTCATGCAGTTCAATCTGCTTGTCTATCACTGCTTTGTCATCATAGCCTACTACTGCACGTAATGCGCTCCGGCTCTCCGAAAATGCCGCGACCGCTTTACCGATATCTCCCTGTGTAAATCCGTATCGGCTCAATGCCTTTTCATACTGCATCGCTGCGATCAGTAGTGCTACGATTCCAATAACTGCCGCAATCGCACCGATTATTGCTACTTTCACAAATCCTTTCGTCAGTTGCTTTTTAATACCTTGTTGCTTTTGTGTGGCCATATAAAACTCCCCCCTAGTTTATCCGTTAAATAAGCTGCCGTGATCGACATCTCTATACAATCGTAGCACATCCCCTTTCATTATTCAACTGTACGAGATGGGCGGTCGGGTAAATTTACTGTAAGAAATTAATAGACAGAGCATCTCTGAGATATGTT
>ERZ773192.2905-NODE-2905-length-13681-cov-7.633054_pt1 | contig 13681 bp, 8 predicted proteins | sample MGYA00581010_ERZ773192 | MGnify/ENA primary metagenome ERZ773192 (study PRJEB29015, sample SAMEA2737741) | human gut metagenome | biome: human gut; feature: human-associated habitat; material: faeces | place: China | collected 2012 ...
GTATTCTGCGCGGGGGCTTATGATACGTGCCCTTGAGAACGGCATTGCCGATCCCATAAAGGCTTTCGTAAAAAATGCTGTCTAAAATGCTTGTCCACACGCCGCAGGAGAGCAGCGCGTAAGCGCTCGCCATGCGGTGCACGGAGAGGTCGAGCGAGGCGGCGACGGCTTCCCTGCTCTGCTCGTCCAGCTTGTCGCCATCAAGCTCATAGCGATAGCGCAGCGGATTGTAGCAATTCGAGTGCGCGTCCTTTGCAAAGTCATCTGCCGCGTCGACCAGGTAGATCCAGCGGCCGAGGTGGTAGAAAATTTCCTTCATCACGCGCCGCCGCATCTCGTCATCGACACAGTCGGCGATGTCCGCCATCAGCGCGGCGAAAGGCTCGGCGGCCTGATCGAGCGACGCGCAGTGCTCCCGCTCGCGCTGGTGCAGATCATTCAAGTGCCGCTGCACGGAAGCATCAAATTCCGGCACGAACGTCCTCGCCTTGCGGTAAGCGCCGCGCAGCAAAAGCGCCGCGAGCCGGTATGGGATGGCTTTGAAAAAGCCGTGGTCTTCAATATGGTCGCGAAGCTGCCACCAGGCGAGCACCAGACTGTGGTCTGCCGCCGTTTCGAGCGCGACGGTGTGCGCCATGACGCACTGTGCCTTGCACGGATGCGCCGCGCAGCGGCAGCTCTCGCATTCCGGCTCCTGCGCGTCGGAGAGCAGGATAGCAAGGAACGTGAAGTCGAAATTCAGCACAAAGCGGGCGGCAAAGCCGTACTTTCGCCCGAGCTCGTGGCACAGCCCGCAGTAAACGGACTGGAAGCGCGCTTCGTCCTGCTCGCTGAGGTGCGGCTTGGACGGCCTGATGTAACCAAACATGCCTTAGAAAAGACGCACGATGGTGAACGTCAGCTTGCCGTTTTTCTTCGTGCGGCGGTCGCAGATGATCGCGGGGATGATGCCGATCAAAAATGCCGCGATGGCGACGGCGTAGCGCAGTCCCTCGCTTTCGAGCGCGCCGGTCGCAAAGTAGCCGACAAGAAACAGCACGATCGGCAGAAGATAGACGAGGAGCATCACGCCGAGCAGATTCTTCGTGCTGCTCTCGACCACGACCTTTTGTCCAACTTCCGCGCGGGCGTCGTTGCGCGCGACAGCGCGCACGCTTGCACCCGATACGCCGCAGCCTGCGCACTCCTCGCAGTCGTGGCCGCAGGCGGACTTGCGCGGGACGGAGATCTCCGCCATGCCGCCGGGAAGGATTTTTTCTACTGTTGCGATCTGAGTCATGCTGTCTCCTTTTGCGAATTGGCTTAGCTGATGTGAACGGTGACCTCGTAAGTGCCGACCGCGCCCACGTCGTAGCCGCTCACCTCGATGCGGGCGGGAACGGTGTAGCTGCCGCTGTCGGCGGCGATGTCGGATAGGTCTGCGATGACGTGGACCTCGCTGCCGTAGATGGCATCAAGGTCGCTTGCGGAGCCTCGCAGCGTGACGGGCAGTGACGAGGTCACGACGGTGACGGTGTGATCGCCTGAGAAATTCTCGTAGCTGAAGTGCGTCGCCTCGACCTCTTTCGTGCTGATGTCGCCGCTGCTGATCGTGAGCGTAGCGCTTGTGATCCCGCTTAAGTTGTTCACCCCGTCGGGAATGAGAATGTCATAGGTCAGCGTCTCCGAGCCCTGCACGTCCTCAAGCGCGAGCGTGCCGAGCGAGATCTCGCTGATGCCTGCCATCTGCGTCGCATCACCGGAAAGGGTGATGCTGCTGTGGCTGAGCGTATAGGTGTAATTCTCGAGCCGCGAGCCCGCGGATTCGATAAAGTTGACGGTCAGCGGAACGTCCTTCACCTTGAGCACCGGCATCGTCACCTGTACGTTTTCACTCATGGGATGGATGTTCTTGCTCTCAATGAGCTGGTCGTTGAAGTCATAGAGCTCATAGTCGAGCAGCTCCACGACCGTGGAGGATGCATTTTCGATGTCGAGCGTGACCTGCGCGTAGCTGATCTGCATGATGTCAGCCTGCTGGCCGCGCACCTCGAGCGTTTCGGGCAGCATCTCGACCGTGCCGGCGATGTAGCCCTCGGCCACATTGCCGACGACCTTGCAGCGGATCTCGATGTCCTTCTTGTTGAGCTCGCCGATCTCGACCTGAACGGTGCGGATGGTCGGCGATTCGACCTTCACGCTGCTCGACGAGACCTTCGAAGGGTATAGGATCGTGTAGCTGACGGACTGCTTGCCCGCGTAGGTGATGGTCGAAAGGTCGCTCACGAGGCGCAGCTCGCTCGTGTCAAAGTCGTAGACGACGTTGCGCGGCATCTGGAGCTTTAAATCGACGGTGATATCCTCGTCCCCACTGATGCGCATGAGGCCCTTGTCGGCAAGCGACGTGTCCTCGTTGAGAAATTCGATCGGCACGTCATGGACGTACACGGTCACGGATTCCTTGTTGTTCACGTAGAACCAGATCGTTGCCGCGATGAGGATGGACAATGCAACGTAGAAGATCTTGCGGCGCTTACTTTTCATCGTCCTTGTCCCCCTTTCCGGCACTGAGGAGCTTCAAGAGCTTCATGTGGAGCTTGTCGTCCTGTTCGGTGGGCTCCTGCGGGACAAGCTCATTGATGAGCAGCTTTTCGAGCGTCTCGGGCATCAGGTGGCGCTTTAAGAGGCCGCCGATGGCGACGGAGATCGTCCCCGTCTCCTCCGAGACGATGACGACGACCGCGTCGGAATTCTCGCTCATGCCGATGCCCGCACGGTGACGCATGCCAAGGTCGCGGCTCAGGTTCACGTTTTTCGAGAGCGGCAGCATGCAACCGCCCGCGAGCAGCCGCCCGTCACGCATGATGACCGCGCCGTCGTGCATGGCCGCCTTAACGAAGAAAATATTTTTGAGAAGCTCGCTGCTCACGCGCGCGTCGACGATCGTGCCCGTGCGGGCGATGTCGTCCAGCGCCATTTCACGCTCGAAGACGATGAGAACGCCCGTGCGCGTTTTGGACATTTCCGTGCAGGCGAGCACCGTCTGCGCGATGGCGTTTTCAATGGCCGAGACCTGCTGCGTGCGCGCGAAGGGGTTGAACGAGCGCCAGCGGCTCGAGCCGAGCTGATCGATGAGGCGGCGGATCTCGGGCTGGAAGAGCACGATGAGCGCCAGCGCACCGAGCGAGAGAATATGGCTCAAAAGGAAGTAAATTCCGTTGAGCGAGAACGCGTCCGAGAGCATCAGCGCCAGCAGGAACAGCAAAATCACCTTGCCGACGCTCTCGACCTTCGACGTGCCGACGAGCTTTAAAAGCCAATAGATCGCGTACGCCATCAGCGCGATATCAAGATAGTCCGAGATCCTGAGCGTGAGCACATAGCGCCACGCGCCTTCCAGGATGGGCATGACAAATTCCATAGGCACGCTCCCCTTAAGCAATAGTTATTACTTATTCTAATATGAAACACTCCAAATTGCAACGGTAGAGCGATGAATTTTCTATGAAATCTCAGTTTTTTGCCTGACCTGCCGCGATCGCGCGCAGAGAGGAAAGAAACGTGTCGATCTCGCTTTCGCGATTAAAGGCGGAAGCGCTCAGCCGCACCGTTCCGTCGGGCAAAGTGCCCACCGTTTTGTGCGCGAACGGCGCACAGTGCAGCCCCGCGCGCAGCGCGATACCGCGCTTTGCCATCTCCTCGGCGACACTTTCTGGCGAAAGGCCGTCCACCGTGAACGATAAGACCCCTGCCTGCAAGCTTGCCTCCAGCGAGAGAAATCCGTGTACATTTGGAATTTTGCCGAGGCCCTCTCCTGCTCGACGGATGAGCGCGCGGCTGTGGTGCAGGATGCGCTCCGGGCGCTGCGCGCGCACGAAGGCGATGCCCGCTTCGAGCCCCGCGATGCCAGGAACGTTGTGCGTCCCTGCCTCCAGACGGTCGGGAAGAAAATCCGGCATGCTCTGGCGCAGTGATTCGCTGCCTGTGCCGCCCTCAATGAGCGGGAGCGCGTCGCTGCCGCAGAGCAGCAGCCCCGTCCCCTGCGGGCCGTAAAGTCCCTTATGCCCCGGCATGGCAAGGAATGCGGGCGCGAGCGCGGAAAAGTCGATCGGCAGCGAGCCCGCGGATTGAGACGCGTCGATGATGAGCGGCACGCTTGCGCCGCGGCAGAGCTGCGCGATGCGCTCAATTGGTAAAATAGCGCCGAAGACATTGGAGACATGCGTGCAGATAACGGCATCGGGCTCATGCGCAAGCGCGCGCTCGAAGGCTTCGACCGTCTCCTGCGGCGAAAAAAGCGGCGCGGCGGCGACGATGGCCTCGCTGAGCGTGCAGCCCGCCGGATACGCCGCGGCGTTGCCCGGCTGCGCCATGTGGAAATACATATCGCTCCACATCATCGCGTGCAGGCCGTGCTTTTTGAGGATATCGCCGATCCGCGCCAGATGCTTCTGCATCAGCTCGCTCTGGGGCACATAGCCGTGCCTGTCCATGTATTTGCCGCGCCCCAGCCCGTAGGCCTCGTCCATGCCGATGTGGATGCGCCGCGTCGCAAACGGCCTGCTCGCGGAGACGATCATCTCCTCGATCAGCGCATACGTCTTTTCCTCGTCCAGGAGCAGCACGTCGTCCGTGTCGCGCACATCCTCCATGCAGGGCCAGCGGAGCGCGCGCGCCATGTGCCCCAGCGTCTGGATGCAGGGGATCATCTCGATGCCCAGCGCGTCGGCGTATTGATCCAATTCGCGCAGCTCCGCCTGCGAAAAGCGCCCGCGCAGGTAGCCGAAATACGGCCTGCCCGCCACCTCGTAGGTATCCTCGGTGTAGAGCAGCACCGCGTTGTAGCCCATGCGGCTCAGCCTGCGCAGGAAGGTCTTTGCGGCCTCCATCGTCGGAACGGCGTTTCGGGAGCAATCCAGCATCGCGCCGAGCAGGTCGAGCGCGGGCGTTTCCCGCACGCGGAAGGGGCGCTCGTCAAACCGCGCGGCGAGCATCGTCAGCCCGCGGAAAAATTCAGCGCGGCTCCCGCAGAAAATCGCGCCGCTCTCTGCCTCCGTCAGCACTTCCAGCGGCCCTTTTCGAATCGTCACGGCGACGGGAAAGCCGTCTTCCGCGAGCGTCAGGTTCAAATCGGCCGCCTGCGCCCTCGTTCCTTCCGTGATGTGGGCAATATCGCCCGTCAGGCGAATGGATGGCATTTGAAAACCTCCTCCTTCGGGGAATGATTTGACGTTTTTGCAATCATTCGAAACGTTCGTTTCTTTCATTATAGGGTTTTTGCCTCGTTCTGTAAACCGCGAAACCGCAAATCGCGAAAAATGCGGATTTTGCGCGGGCGGATTTTATCTCCGCGAAAAAAGGGGAGAAAAAAAGGAATAATTTAACAAACACGGAAATATATTACATAATGGGATGCTTCGACGAGCGCAGGAACAGGGGAGTGTTGCTATGCGGAAGAAAAAAGCCGCCGCCTTTTTCAGCGCGCTGGCGTGTATCACGCTGGCGTGCGCCGCGCTGCTGATCGGCGGATGCGGCCGCGCAAACGCGGCCAAACGGGCGAAGGACGACGACAGACCCGTTATCGTGGTCGGCAGCGACAATTATCCGCCCTTTAATTATGAGGACGCAAGCGGCCTGCCGACGGGGATTGACGTGGATCTGGCGACCGAGGCCTTCGGGCGGCTGGGGTATCGGGCGGCGTTTTCGGTCATCGACTGGGAGGATAAAAAGGAACTGGTGGAGTGCGGCGCGATCGACTGCATATGGGGCAGCTTCTCCATCGACGGCCGGGAGGCGCAGTATCGCTGGACGGAGCCGTATATGCTCAGCCGACAGGTGGTCGCGGTGCGCCGGGACAGCGATATTTACGCCCTTTCCGATCTGGCCGGAAAGCGGGTGGCCGTTCAATCCACGACGAAGCCGGAGGAGCTTTTCCTCTCGCACGCCGACCCGAGGCTTCCGGCGCTGCGCGAGGTGTTTTCGCTGCAAAACCGGGAATTGATCTATCCGTTTTTGAGCAAGGGCTACGCCGACGCCATCGCCGCGCATGAAACGGCGATTCTGCAATATATGTCGGATTACCGTTTGGAATACCGCATTTTGGATGAGCCGCTGCTGACCGTCGGGCTGGGCGTGGCCTTCGCGCCGGACGATGCGCGCGGGCTGGAGCGGGCGCTTTCCGACGTCTTCGAGCAGATGCGGGCGGACGGAACCATGGAGGAGATCATCGGGCGGTATCTGGATGAGCCGCTGCGATACATGGAGGGGAAAAGCGATGAAGGCGAAATCAAAAGCTGACCGGCTTTCCGTTCGCCTCGTCCACATGGAAATTCTGCTGGCGCTGGCGCTGCTGGGCGTCGTGTTTCTGACGGCGGCCCATTCGGACACGGTTTCCGCGCGGCAGCAGATGGCGACGACCATTCGATACATTCGGGAGCAATGCAACCGCTACAACCGCATCGAGCTGGCGAGCGAAACCAAGAGCCTGATGCGCGTGATGGAGAGCGTCGGCCAGATCGCCCGCCAGATGGAGGCGGACGGCGAAGCGCGCGCCCCGCTTTCAGAGTATGCGCAGATGGGATATGTCTCCGGGCTGATTGTGATGGATGAGACGGGCTGCGTTCTGTCGGATTATCACGGGACGGGCGAAGCGCCCCGGCAGCTTGGCGAATATCTGGATTCCCCCGCGCTGCTGGACGCGGCGCTTTACCCCGAAAAGCGCTACGCCACGCGCTTTGCCTGCGAGGACGGGAGCATGATTGATCTGGCCGCCGTCGGGCGGCGGGATGCGCCGGGCGTCGTCGCGGCGTATTACCGAACGCCGGTGGAATATCTCGATGCGTTTCGGCTGTCCATCGCGCTGATGCTTTCGGGGTACAGCCCGGAAACGAGCGGCACGATTGTCGTCACCGGCGGCAGCAGGGTCGTGGCCAGCAACGACGAGACGCTCATCGGCGGCAACGCGGAGGAAATGGAGATTCTGCGGCAGATTCGTCAGGCGTACAGGAGCGGCGAGCTGGTGCGCGCGAGCCGGCCGGAGGATTCGTTTCGGCGATATTACGGCATGATGGGGTGCGGGCGGAATTTTTACGTCTATGTGTATATGCCGGAAAAGGCGGTGTTTGCAACGACCCCGCAGAATATGCTGTTCGCGCTGATTTTCTACGCCGTCGTCCTCGCGTTCATCAAGGTGGTTCGCTTTCGGACGGCGCAGAGCTATCAGGAGCGGCAGTATCGCGTGCAGAAGGAATACGCGGAGAAGCTGCGCGCCGCAAACGCCGAGCTGAGCGCCGCCGTGGATCAGGCGGATCGCGCCAACGCGGCCAAGACCAGCTTCCTTTCCCGCATGAGCCATGACATTCGAACGCCGCTGAACGGGGTCATCGGTCTGCTGCAAATCGACGACGCGCACCCGAGCGATGTCGCGCTGCTGACCGCGAACCGGGAGAAGATGAAGGTGGCGGCCAACCATCTGCTCAGCCTCATCAACGATGTGCTGCAAATGAGCAAGCTGGAAAGCGGCGAAATCACGCTGGCGCACGAGCCGCTTGATTTGAACCGGCTTTTGCGCGATATTCTGACCATCGTGGAGCAGCGCGCCGCCGAGGCGGGCGTTGCGCTTGAATACGACAGGCGGCAATTCGAGCGGATGAAGCCCGGCTGCGTATACGGGAGCCCGCTGCACCTGCGGCAGGTGTTTTTGAACGTTTACGGCAACTGCATCAAATACAACAAGGTCGGCGGCAGCGTGACGACGCTTTGCCGGATCGTCGGCGAGCGGGATGGAATCGTCACCTATCGCTGGGTGATCCGCGACACGGGCATCGGCATGAGCCGGGCGTTTTTGGCGCACATCTTTGACCCGTTCGCGCAGGAGCACACCGACGCGCGGAGCGTCTATCACGGGACAGGGCTGGGCATGGCCATCGTCAAGAGCCTGATTGACAAGATGGGCGGCAGCATCGAGGTGAGCAGCCGGGAGGGCGAGGGTTCGGAATTTGTGATTACCCTGCCCTTTGAAATCGCCGAGGAATTGCCCGAACCTCAGCAGGCGGCATGGGAGACGGAGACGGCGGATGTGCGCGGCCTGCGCATCCTGCTGGCCGAGGACAACGCGCTGAACGCTGAAATCGTCAAAAAGCTGCTGGCGGATCGCGGGGCGGAGGTCGAGGTCGCGTCGGACGGGCGGCAGGCGCTGGAGGCGTTTGAAAGCCACAAGCCGGGCGCCTACGCCGCCATCCTGATGGATGTGATGATGCCCAACATGGACGGGCTCGACGCGACGCGGGCGATTCGCGCGCTGGATCGCGCGGACGCGAAGGTTGTTCCCATCATCGCGATGACCGCCAACGCCTTTGAGGAGGACGCGCGCAAGTGCATGGAGGCGGGCATGAACGCGCATCTGCCCAAGCCGATTCGAATCGAGCGGCTTGTCGCCGTGATTGCGGGGTTCTGCGGCGCGCGTCAGGCCTGAGCGGGGAACGCGAAAAAGGGCTGCCTCTCGTGGCTTGCTTTAGCCATTTTGAGACAGCGCCCCTTTCCGCAAATGAAAGAATCGCTGAATTTTTGATTTTGCTCAATTCTTGTAAAGCGACAGGGAAAGCGGCGATCAACGCGCCTCAGAAACCGCGCGCCTGATCTGCAGGAGCAGCATCACCATGCTCACACCCAGCAGGATGTGGCCGATACCGGCGACGCCGGAGATCGCCGCAGTCATCCCGGCGGAAAGCTCCGTGCCCAGCACCTGCGGAATACCGCGGACGACGAGCATGACAGCGGTCATGTTCAGGCCGATGTGATAGGTCGTCAGCGCCCGCTTCGTCTTCGCGCCGGTGAATGAAAAGCTCTTTTCCAGCAGAAGCAGCAGGAGGAAGAACACCATGCCCAGCAGGAAGTAGTGCGTATGCACCACGCCGAGGGCTGTTCTGGCGGTAAAGCCGTTGAACTTGGTGAACTCGCGGTAAAACACGCCGCCGACCATGGCGAGAAGAGCGTACAGCAGGGAAGCGTTCATGTAGCGTTTCATTTTCTTTTTCCTCCTTGTGTGAACGGGGATGTGTGATGTCGCTGATGTGTGACGACGGATTACCTGCACTCCTTCTTCATCGCGAAGAAGCCGATCAGAACCGTCCACACGTAAGCGCAGGTCTTGGGGATCATCAGCATGCCGATCATCGGGACGGCGTCCGCCCAGAGCACGACCGGGATGTAGAAGCCGAAGCTGAGCACGATGGTCAGCCACATCCAGCGGAAGGCCGCGTCGTTATGTTCCTTCGCGCTGCGGTAGAACAGCACGATAATCAGCAGACCCAGCAGGGCGAAGGGAATGTTGCGGTAGATGCCCCAGGAGAGCGGAGAGGTGGCGCTGAGCCACTGGTTCTGCGGCATCATGCAGAGTACGACGCGAACGGCGGAGAGCAGGTAGATGGAGGCGGTCAGGCCGCTTTTGCCCTTGATCTGGTAGCGCTGCCGCCAGACATAGTAGAGCAGCACATAGAAGACGGTCATGGTGACGGAGGTGATCCACTTGCCGAGGCCGAGCGGCACGGTGTAGTTTTCAAGGCCGGTGGTGCACAGCGCCAGCGCGCGCGGCACGTGGTAATCGCTGGTGACGATCAGCGCCGCCGTCAGCCTGCGGTCGTCCATGATGGATTGCGCGTAGCCGAGGTTCTGCCGCGTGTTGAACGAATCGGTCTCCGCCTCGATGTCCGCCGCCGCAACGCCGTGCGCGATCAGCCAGTCGCGCATCACGTCGCCCTCCGCGCGCGGCTCGTCGCTGCCCTGCGCGCCGCAGACGATCATCAGCCGCGGCTGCTTCCGGTATTCCTCCAGCGCCGCCGTCAGCCGCCTTTCCAGCGCGACGGAGGGCGTGCCGTCCGCCTTAACCTGCGCGCCGAGCACGATGATGGTGTCAAATTCGCCGACCGGGGGCAGATGCGTCTCCTTGTAATAGACAAAGCCGACCAGCCCGGCCGCGCAGACCGCGCCGAACAAAACAAGCGCCGCAAGCACCATCAGCAGCCTCCTCAAAACGTTCATCGCTTTCGCCCCTTTTCCGCCGCGTCAAATTCCGTTCCATTCGTCCATTTCAAGCGCAATCAGCTCGTCCCCCTGCTCCTCGCGCAGCGTCCCCCGCCGGCCGGGCACACTGCGGCTGCGCATGATATAGCTGATTTCCCGCTCATCCTGCCGCCCGTCAAACTGGCTGTTCTGCGTCATGGAATAGACGCTGTTCCCGGCAAAAATCAGGTGGTCGATCACGCGGACGCCGATCACGTTCAGCGCGCCGATCACCGCGCGGGTGGAATCATAGTCGTCCTGCGAGGGCTCGGCCATGCCGCTGGGGTGGTTGTGCGCCAGCAGAACGGCATGCGCGTGATACCGCAGCGCGGTTTCAACGACCTCCCGCGGGTAAATCTGCACCTGATCGATGGTGCCCCGATGCATCAGCGCCGGGTGGAGCACGCGCCCGCTCTGATCCACGCAGATCATGTAGACGCGCTCCTCATGCAGGCCGAAGAACAGCGCGCCCGCGTATTTTCTCGCCTCGGCCAGGTTGGTGATGACGGGCTTTCTGCCCATCGCGCTGTGCTGATAATAGCCCATCAGCTGGGGCATCAAACTCAGCAGCGCGGCGGCGTTTTCGCCCACGCCGTCCACCCGCGTCAGCTCCGCCGGGGAGGATTCCAAAACGGCGCTCAGCGAGCCGAAACGGTCGATCAGCCGATGCGCCAGCGGGTTCACGTCCCGCTGCGGGATGGCGAACATGAGCAAAAGCTCGAGCACCTCATGCTCGGAAAAGCCGGAAAGCCCCTCCTTGATGAACCGCTCCCTCATCCGCGCGCGATGTCCCGCGTGGACAGCCTTTTCGCTCATGTGCTCCTCCTTCCTCCTTCAGTCTCGCTCCGCTCGACAGCCCCCTCAAAGAGGGAGGCGTCGCCGCATCGACGGAAGGCGTAAATTTTAGGATTTCGCCAGAATGTTTTCCAGCGCCTCCACGCTGTGCGCCACCGGCAGACCGGCGGATTCAAGCCGCTTCAAATCGTTGTGCCCCCATGAAACCAGCACGCAGTCCGCGCCCAGCGCCTCGGCCAGATGCGCGTCCGTCAGCATATCGCCCACGAGCACCACGTCCGCGCCGGTCAGCCCCAGCTCCCGGAGCTGCCGCCGGCCGATCTCCGTCTTTTTGCCGGCGCTCTCGTCCTGCAGGCCGCTGATATCCTTCATATACGGGGTCAGCCCCAGCGCGGCGCACTGCGCGCGGACGGACGGCTCATATGACGCGGAGAGCACCGACTGGCTCCGCCCCTGCGCGTGCAGCGCCTTAATCGCCTCCAGCACGCCGGGAATCAGCCCCACGCCGACCGCCCTCTTGTTGAATTCATCCAGCCAGAGCCGCGCAATTTCCTCGTAGCTGTGCCTGGCATAATCCACGCCGACGCGCGGATAAAAATCCCGCACGGGCATGGTCATGTTGTTTCGGTAATCTGCCAGCGTGATGCGCGGCACGCCAATCTGGTCAAAGACGTCGTTGTCCAGATCGACGGAGAGCTGCGCGTCGTTGAGCAGCGTGCCGTTAAAATCCCAAATGATGTGCTTCATGGCTGTATTATACCCTCTTTGTGTCGCTTCCGTCAATCAAACAGCGCGCGGATGTCCTCCGGCGTGAGCTGGGTCGGCATGGCCTCGCCCGCGGTAATCATCTGGTCGAACATCTCCCGCTTTCTCGCGCCGAGCTTGACGACCTGCTCCTCGATGCTGCCGCGCGTAATCATGCGGATGACCGTGACCTTGTGCTTCTGGCCGATGCGGTGCGCGCGGTCGGTCGCCTGATCCTCCGCCGCCGGGTTCCACCACGGGTCGAAGTGGATCACCGTGTCCGCGCCGACGAGGTTGAGGCCGGAGCCGCCCGCCTTGAGCGAAATCAGGAACACCTGCCCCTCGCCCGCGTTGAATTGCTGCACCATTTCGATGCGGCGCTTGGGCGGCGTTTCGCCGTCCAGATACATACAGGAGATGCCGACGGCCTCCAGCCTGCGCTGCAAAATCTTGAGCATGCGCGTGAACTGGGAGAAGATGAGCGCGCGGTGCCCCGCCTCCAGCGAGCCGGGCAGCACGTCCAGCAGCAGGTCGAGCTTGCCGCTCGAGGCCGTAGCTGGGCAGAACCAGCGACGGATGGCCGCAGATCTGGCGCAGTTCGGTGATGGCGGCCAGCATCTCGATCCGGTTGTTGCTGCTGAACATGCCCTCGACCTGCGGGCGCAGGCGCAGCAGGCTGGCCTGATAGACGCGGCGCTGCTCCTCGGTCATGTCCGCCGTGAGCGTAATCTCCACCTTCTCCGGCAGCTCGCGCAGCACGTCGCCCTTCAGGCGGCGCAGCAGGAACGGCCGGATGCGGCTGCGCAGCACGTCGGCCTCCTCGCCCGTGCCGAAGCGATGCATGAACTGCGCGAACGAATTGAGGTAGCCCGGCAGCACGAAATCGAAGATCGACCACAGCTCGCCCGGATGGTTCTCCATCGGCGTGCCGGTCAGCGCCAGCCGCGTCTGCGCCTTGAGCTGCTTGACCGCGCCCGCGCCGACGCTCATCGCGTTTTTGATATACTGCGCCTCGTCGAGAATCGCGAAGCGGAACGGCACCTTGGAGAGCAGGCCGATGTCGCGGCGGATCAGCGGATAGCTCGTCAGATAGACGTCCACATCGCGGTTTTCGCCGCTGAGCCGCGCAATCGTCTGCGCGCGCTGGGCCTGCGTGCCCTCGCCCGCCGCGCAGCGCAGTTCGGGCGCAAATTTCGCGATTTCCGCCATCCAGTTGTACACCAGCGACGTCGGCGCAACGACGATGGAGGCCGCGTTCTGGTCGCCGCGGCGCTTTGCCCACAGCAGCAGCGTGATGACCTGCAGCGTCTTGCCCAGACCCATATCGTCGGCCAGAATACCGCCCATGTGCAGCCGGTCGAGCGCCTGCATCCACATGAAGCCGCGCATCTGATACGGGCGCAGAAGCTGATCCAGCGGCGCGGGGCAGGGCTCGCCGTCGTCCTGCAGGCTGCCGACCATGTTCTTCACGCTGTCCTCGACCTTGACGGGAATACCGCCGCTCTCCAGCAGGCTGGTCATGTACGCCGCGCGGTAGGTGGCAATTTCCATCACGCCGCGCGCGTTCCTTTCCTCGTCCTCCGGCTCGCCCGTCTCGCTGCCGACGGCGGCTTCCGCCATCTCGCGCCACTCGTCCATCTCCGAAAGGTCGAGGAACGAGCCATCCTTGAGGCGGAAATACTTCTTGCGGTCGCGCAGCGCGCGCAGAATATCGACGACTTCCGGCGCGGGCTCGCCGTTTTCGGTCATCTCCAGCCGCAGCGCGCCGTCCTGCATGCGCAGGGTGCCGACAAAGTGCGGCTTGCGCGGGGTCATCTTCCGGAATTCGTCGGAGCAGTAGACCTCCGCGTTTTCCTGCATCCGATAGATGCCCTCGGTCAGGAAGCGGTAAATCGGCTCCTGCCCGCCGAGGATGACGCGCCCCTTCTGCATGCGGAAGCCGAAGGCCGCCAGCAGATCGAGCGCGCGGCGCTCGGCCGCCGCGTCGCGCAGCAGCATGATGCGCTCGTCGCCCTCCACCGGCGCGGCCTGCGGCGCAAAGGGGTCGATCTCCGTGTCGCCGTAAAGGAACGCGACGCGGCAGAGCACCAGATTGTTCTCCCGG
>ERZ773192.2908-NODE-2908-length-13664-cov-3.113307_pt1 | contig 13664 bp, 12 predicted proteins | sample MGYA00581010_ERZ773192 | MGnify/ENA primary metagenome ERZ773192 (study PRJEB29015, sample SAMEA2737741) | human gut metagenome | biome: human gut; feature: human-associated habitat; material: faeces | place: China | collected 2012 ...
CGCGGTGCGCCTGCAAAAATTTCAGCTTATCAAAAAAGGACAGCCACCTCCTGATTTTGTGACTGTCCTTCTGTTCATAAATATAGAGTTATAATTTTGTGTCCTTTTTCAGCACTGCGGGCTCCTCAGAGGAAACGCCGATGACTCTTTGTCCTGCGGAAAGGACAACCTCCTTATCGAAGATGGCATTTTCCACCACGCAGTTTTCGCCAATCTGGCAGCCCTCCATCAGGATGGAATTCCTTACAACTGCACCCTTGCCGACACGCACCCTACGGAACACAACGGAATGCTCCACCTTCCCGTCAAAAATTGCACCGCTGCCGACGATGGAATCCGTCACATCCGCACCCCTGTTGTATTTTGCAGGGGGTTCATCCTTCGGCTTTGTTTCAATATAGGGATATTCGTTGATGAAATGATCGCGGATATCCTTTTTCAGAAAATCCATGTTCGTCTCAAAATAAGCCGCAATGCCTGTGCCGATGGCATTCCAGTAGCCGTCATATTCATAGCCGTAGATTTTCAGCGTATGGATAAAGCGGATGATAATATCCTTTACCAGACTGTATCTGCCTTCGGGGATAATCTGATTCAGCAGATTGATGAGCAGCGTTCTGGAGATAACATAAATCCCCAGGGAGGCCGCATCGGATTTCGGCTGCTCCGGCTTTTCCTCGAAGCCCTCCAGCTTATTGTCCGCATCCATCTGCAAAATGCCGAATTTGGATAAATCCTTTCCCGTCATTTTCTGATAAACCACAGTAATGTCCGCATTTTTTTCCTTATGATATTCCAGCACCTTACGGTAATCCATTTTATAGATGGAATCACCGGAGGTAATCACAACGTATTCCTCATTGCTGCGCTTGAGGAAGGTCATATTCTGATAAATGGAATCCGCCGTGCCGCGGAACCATGTAGAGCCTGCATTGCTGGTATACGGCGTGAATACGAACAAGCCGCCCTGCTTTCTGCCGAAGTCCCACCATTTGGATGACATCAGATGGTCGCGCAGGGAACGAGAGTTATACTGCGTCAGCACAGCCACCTTCCCAATGCCGCTGTTGGACATATTGCTCAATGTAAAATCAATGGCACGATAGCAGCTGCCGATGGGCAATGCCGCCGCCGCTCTATGGTCGGTCAGAACGCCCAGTCTGCCGTCGTTATTGCCGCCTGCCAGAATAATACCGATTGCTTTCATCTGTTACACCTCCCGTACAACGGCCTTACCGCTTTCCAATCTGCCGTCGGGATAATCCTCAGGGAAGGTTCTGCCGTAAATCACGCAGTTTTTCCCCATCACAATCCCATCGGGAACACTGCTGTTCATTCCCAGAACGGTGATGCCTGTATTATAAATATTAGGCTTTGCCTCATTAGGAATATTTTCCCCGACACCCATCTGCACATTTTTGCCGATGCTGCATTTTTCATCAATGACGCAATGGTCAATCAAAGCATTTTCGCCGATAATCGTGTCTGCCATGATGATAGAATCCTTCACCACTGCCCCCTTTTCCACCACAACACCGGGGCCGATGATGGAGCGACAGACCGTACCGTAAATCTCACAGCCGTCAGAAAGCAGCGCTTCCTCTGTCTTTGAGCCGAGCGCCGTATACTGCGGCGGCTGATGGTCGCTGTTGGTATAAATCTTCCAGAAATCCTCGTAGAGGTTGAATTCGGGCAGGGTGCGGATTAAGTCCATATTGGACTCCCAATAGGACTGAATGGTACCGACATCCTTCCAGTATCCATCGAAGCGCCATGCATACATGGGCTGTCCCTCATCCAGCATTTTAGGGATGATGTGCTTGCCGAAATCGCTGTCCGGATGGATGGAATTATCCTCAATCAATGCATCACGCAGTCTGTCCCATGTAAATATGTAAATCCCCATGGAAGCAAGATTGCTCTTGGGGCTTTCCGGCTTTTCCTCAAATTCGTAAATCTTATCGCCGTCCTCGGTATTCATAATGCCGAAGCGGTTTGCTTCCTCCATCGGCACCTCCATAACGGCAATCGTTGCCGCTGCGTTATGCGCCTTATGGAAGGCAAGCATCTTGGAATAATCCATTTTATAAATGTGGTCACCGGAAAGAATCAGCACATATTCCGGATTATTGCTGTCGATAAAATCAATATTCTGATAAATGGCGTTTGCCGTCCCGTTGAACCATTCGCCGGAATCCCCTGTTTTCACATGCGGCGCAAGAATCGTCACACCGCCGTTTTTCTTATCCAAATCCCATGGAATCCCAATCCCGATATGCTGATTCAAGCGCAGCGGCTGATACTGTGTCAGCACGCCGACGGTATCCACGCCGGAGTTAATGCAGTTGCTCAGCGGAAAATCGATGATACGATATCTCCCACCGTAGGCAACGGCAGGCTTTGCCACCTTTCTTGTTAACACGCCCAGACGACTGCCCTGTCCACCCGCCAGAAGCATTGCTATCATTTCTTTTTTACGCATATTACCCACCCCTATCTTTTCAGGTTGTATATATGTAACAAAGTCATAGGCTCTGTTTTGATTATTATAGCATAGGAAAATAAACTTGCAAAGATTATCTACGGCATCTGTGCCGAAATTTCGCCTTATTTCGATTGGCTTTTTCTCTTTCCTTTTTTCCGATTGAGAAAATTTGCACGTTGCTCCTGCACCCGTATGGGTTTATTTCCGGCACTTTCTGTATAAAATATAGAACATAGAAAAAGAAAACGCAGAGAAAAGATTGCCTTTCCCATGCCAGTATACTATAATGAAGGTTAAACTATATGATGATTTTGTTAAATTTCAGAAAAATTTGAACCCATTTAATAGATTTTGAGGCGATAGAATATGACAACATTTCAAAAAGGACAACACATTTATTTCATCGGCATCGGCGGCATCAGCATGTCCGGTCTGGCAGAAATTCTGGCAGATAAGGGCTGTATCGTTTCCGGTACGGATATCAAGGAAACCCCTGTGACAAAGCACCTGCAGAATTTGGGGATTCATATCAACTTCGGGCACAAGGCGGAAAACATCACGGATGATGTAGATTTAGTGGTCTATACCGCGGCAATCCATCCCGATAACCCCGAATATCAGGCGGCGCAGGCAAAGCATATCCCCCTGATGGACAGAGCCAGACTGCTGGGCGAAATCATGGCGGAATATAAGGATTCCATTGCCGTTGCAGGCACACATGGCAAGACTACAACCACATCCATGGTTTCCGAAATCCTGCTTGCCGCAGGGACAGACCCCACCATTACGGTTGGCGGCATCCTGCCTACCATCAGCAGTAACCTGAAAATCGGTCACTCTCCGTATTTCGTTGCCGAGGCATGCGAATATTTCGACAGCTTTTTGCAGTTCAAGCCCTTCGTCGGCGTGATTCTGAATGTGGAAAGCGACCATCTGGATTATTTCAAAAACCTTGCGAATATCCGCCGCTCCTTCCATGCCTTTGCAGAGCGTATCCCCGCGAAGGGTGCATTGGTTATCAATCAGGCGATTGAAAACGTGGCAGAGCTGACACAGGGACTGGACTGCACCGTAGAAACCTTCGGACTGGCGGATGGCGCGGACTGGCAGGCGAAAAATATCATCCATGAGCCGGACGGCAAGAATACCTTTGATGTATATTATAAAGGCGAATTGTTCGGGAATTTCCATCTGAATGTACCCGGAGATCATAATATCGCAAATGCGCTGGCATCCATTGCAGCGGCACATTTTGTAGGTGTCTGTCCCGCGGACTGCCAAAAGGGGCTTCTGCATTTTACGGGTACAGAACGCCGTTTCCAGAAAAAAGGCGAAAAAAACGGCGTTGTTGTCATTGATGATTATGCGCACCACCCCACAGAAATCAAGGCGGCACTGGCGGCGGCAAAAAAGGTGCAGCACCGTACAACCTGGTGCGTATTCCAGCCGCACACCTATTCCAGAACAAAGTTCCTCTTTGATGCATTCGGCGAAGCATTCACCGATGCAGATGAAGTCATCATCGCGGATATCTATGCCGCAAGGGAATCCGATGACGGCACCATTTCCGCCGCCATGCTTGCAGACAGAATCGCGAAAACAGGCAAATCCGCAAGATATGTCGGAGATTTTAATGCCATCCGCTCCTATCTGGAGAAAAACTGCAAGGCAGGGGATTTACTTCTGACGGTCGGCGCAGGGGATGTGTTCAAAATCGGCGAAGCGTTTTTAGAAAATTAAGTCGAAAACATAAAAAAGCGTTCTCTTTAGGATATTCCATTCGAGAACGCTTTCTTTTTTATTCAGGGAAAATCACGGTGCTTGGTGTATCTCCGTCATTCGTTTCGTTTGTTTCCGTTACAATGGCAGGCTGCTTTGCCGCCTCCTCTGCCGCTTTTTTCTTCTCCTGATGCCCGTTAATCAGAATGAACAGTGCCAGAAACCAGCACACAATCCCGATAAACCGCACAATTTTCATGCCTTTTTTCATTGCAATCTTCCCTTCCTCGCAATTTCTTTATTTATGATATGGCTCGTTGCGCTGAATCCGCTCCGAGCGGTAAATCTGCTCCAATAAAACCACGCGCATCATCTGGTGCGGAAATGTCATTCTGGAAAAGCTGAGTGCATAATCCGCGCGCCGCATCACCGCAGGGGAAAGCCCCAGAGAGCCGCCGATGATGAACACGATATGACTCACGCCGCCAACGCTCTTTTTCGCCATGAATTCTGCCAGCTCCTCGGAGGAAAGCATCTTCCCTTCCACCGCCAGCGCCACCGCAAAGGCATCGTCCTTCACGTTTTTCAGAATCCGCTGTCCTTCCCTTTCCTTGACCTCCGCCGCCTGTGCATCGCTCATGTTTTCGGGTGCTTTTTCATCCGCCAGCTCGATCATCTCCAGCTTCATATAACGGCTCAGCCGCTTGCTGTATTCCGCAATAGCATCGCGCCAGTATTTTTCCTTCAATTTGCCTACGCAAACGACCGTAACCTTCATGCCAATCCTCCGTTACAGCTCCACCTTCACGCCATTCTGAAAACGGCTCGCCATATCCATTTTTACATGCGTGCCAACCTCAATGCGGTTGTTCCGCAGGATTTCCTCTACCGTTTCATACGCCAGATGGGGATTATTGTTTTCCTCGCTGAGGTGTCCCAAAAAAACATATTTCATTCTTCCCGTCATCACCTCTGCCAGAAGCCTTCCTGCCGTATGGTTGGAAAGATGTCCGTTTTCGCCCAGAATCCGCTGCTTCAGCGACCATGGATAGCCGCCCTTTTTCAGCATTTCCACATCATGATTTGCCTCTAAAAGCAGCACATCACTGTCCTCTATGCTTTCCCGAATCGTATCCGTCACATGGCCGATGTCCGTTGCCAGTGTGATTTTTTTCTCGCCCGAAAAGACATTGTAGCCCACAGGCTCCGCCGCGTCATGCGGAATCCGAAACGGCTTCACGCAAAGGTCATTCACCGCGCAGACCTCATCCGCATACACAATCCGCTTGTTGCTCGGCGCAATCCGCCCAAGTCCTTCCTCCATCGCCGCCCAGGTATCCGGCGTAGCAAAAATAGGGATATCAAACCTGCGGGAAAGAATGCCTGCCCCCTTGATATGGTCAACATGCTCATGGGTGATAAACAGCGCATCTATTTTGTCGCCCGTCAGCTTCAAATTTGCAAGTCCTTCCTCGATTTTCTTGCCGCTGATGCCTGCATCAATCAATATTTTCGTGTAATCCGTCCCGATATAAGTGCAGTTGCCGCTGCTGCCGCTGGCGATGGTGCAAAATTCCATCCGCAAGCCGGTTCACCTCTTTTCCTTCGTGTTTTTCCATAAAATAAGCCTCGGAACTGCTCCGAGGCTCTCTTGTTCTCTTTTTACTGCTCGCCGGGGATACGGTCGATATCCGCGCCCATGGCTCTGAATTTTTCCTCGACATCCTCATAGCCTCTGTCGATATAACGCACGCCGTCAATGATGGTTTCGCCCTCTGCCGCCAGTGCCGCCAGAATCATTGCCGCGCCTGCTCTCAGGTCTGTTGCGGAAACCTCCGCGCCGCTGAAATGCTTAATGCCGTGGATGGTTGCCACTCTGCCGTTAATTTCCACATCTGCGCCCAGCTTGCGCAGCTCACCCATGTACTGATATCTGTTTTCCCAGACATTTTCCGTCAGCACGCTTGTCCCGTTGCAGACCGCAAGAAGCGTTGCAATCTGAGGCTGTAAATCCGTCGGGAAGCCGGGGTAGCTCATGGTCTTTACATTTACCGCACGCAATGGCTCATCCGCCATCACGCGAATGGAATCCTCCCATTCCGCCACCTTTACATTCATTTCCTCCAGCTTTGCTGTCAGGGAATCCATGTGCTTGGGAATGATATTCTTCACCAGCACATCGCCGCCCGTAATCGCCGCCGCAATCATGTAGGTGCCTGCCTCAATCTGGTCGGGAATGATGGTATACTGCGCGCCCTTCAGCTCGGGAACGCCCTTAATACGAATCACATCTGTCCCTGCGCCCTTGATATTTGCCCCCATCATGTTCAGATAGTTTGCAGTATCTACCACATGCGGCTCCTTTGCCGCGTTTTCAATCGTTGTGGTGCCCTCCGCCATGGTTGCCGCAAGCATGACATTGATGGTCGCGCCAACGCTCACCTGATCCATGTAGATGGAAGTACCAATCAGCTTTTCGGCATAAGCCTTCACCATGCCGTCCTCCTCAATGACGGTTGCACCAAGCGCACGGAAGCCCTTCAGGTGCAGGTCAATGGGGCGTTTGCCAAAATTGCAGCCGCCGGGCATTGCCACCTCTGCCTTTTTATAGCGTGCCAGAAGCGCACCAATGAGATAATAGGATGCGCGCATTTTCTGCACGCCCTCAAAGGTCGCCTGATAGCTGACACCCTCGTTACAATCAATGTCCAAAGTATGTTTATCTAAAAATCTGCATTTGCCGCCCATTTCCTGAATGGTATGACAGATATTTCTAACGTCCTCAATACTGGGAAGATTCTCCAGTACACTCACTCCGGTTGCCATTACCGCCGCCGGAATAACAGCTACCGCCGCGTTTTTCGCACCGCTGATGGTAACCTCTCCGGTCAATCTTTTTCGGCCCCTTACAACTAATTTATCCATAAAAACATTCATCCTTCCAATCAATTCCAAAGGACAATCTATATCTCTGAACAGGCGAAAAAGCCGCCGTTCCCCAAAAAGTAGTCGTTTTTCTCTATATTTCGCCCTATAACATTAGAATTATATCACGAAAACGTTGCAGTGGAAAGTGTTTTTTTTCGAGGGCTGTATTTTTCGCCCCACTTCTTCCCCGAAAGCAGAAAACAGCGTCCATCCTTGCGGATGAACGCCATTTTGATTGTTTTCAGCTAAGATTTTCGGAAAAATTTATTTTACCGCCTGAATTGTTACAGTCTTTGTTGCATCGTCCCATGTGGTCACTGCGCCCAGCTCATCCGCTACAAAGCGAACGGGTACAAAGGTGCGGCCGCCGATGATAACAGGAGCAACGCCGTATTTTTCCAGAGCTTTGCCGATAGTCATTTTGATTTCCTTGCCGTTAACAGTCAGAGTAACCTCTTTTGCGGCTTCGTTCCAAGCAACCTGACCGCCCAGTGCTTCTGTGATGACTCTGATGGGAACCAGAGTTCTGTCGTTGCGGATTACGGGTGCAACATCGTTGATGATTGCCTGATCGTCCACAATCACTGCTGTGCTGCCAATCTGCAGAAGGATTGTCTTTGTTGCTGCTGCGGGCTTGTCTGTGTTGGCTGCGCCCTCTGCCTGCTTGAAGGTTGTATCAACGGTTACGCCGCCCTTCGGCATGGTGAAGGAATATGTGCCGTCCTTTTCTGCTTTCAGCTTAACTTCCTTGCCGTCCTTGTCCTTTGCGGTAATCTTATCCAGTGCATAGCCCTCGTCAGCCTTGGGTGTCAGAATAACCTTGTCACCTGTTTCTGCCTTTGCCGCGCTTGCGGTTACAGCACCGTTTTTGCTGTCAGAGATGGTTGCACCGTATTTTGTAACACTGCTGCCGCCACCACCGCCGGAGGAGGAGCTGGAAGAAGATTTCTTGAATACTGTTACGGTGCAGCTTGCTGTCAGTGTGTTAGAAGGTGTATTGTCACCGTCTGTATCTGTGCCGTCACCTGTTGCTGTATCACCTTCTGCCTGAGTTGCAGGCGCATCTGTTGTATCAGGCGTTTCTGTTGTATCAGGCGTTTCTATTACACCGCCCAATGTTGCTGTGATGGTTGCACTACCATAGTCTACACCTGTAACAACGCCATCTTTTACAGTTGCTACTGCTTCTTTATCACTTGCCCATGTTATAGGGTCTGCTACATCGTATGTTTTGCCGTTTGCTTCTACGATTGCTTTCAGTGTGTCTGTGTAACCTCTGCGGATTCTTGTGCTTGTTTTGTCCAGAGCAATCTTGTCCGTTACAACGTATTTGTCACCTTTAACCTGAATTGCTTTATAGCCGTCTGCTACATAAGCATTGGCAGGCTTATCGGAGAAAGTGCCGCCGGAGATAGAGATTGTAGCATTAGAGTTTGTACCTTTAACAATTGCACCTTTAGCACCACTAAAGCAACCACCAGAAATATTCACAATAGCAGGCTGACTGCTGACATCAGCAATCGCATAATCCGCACCTTCAAAGATACCGCCGGTTACAGTCAATGTACCAAGGTCAATATTATCACCACAACCACAGTTATAAACACCGTAGGTTTCTTTTCCTGTACTGCTTGCATCACTTGCAGCTTTGTAGGTACCACCGTTGATTGTTGCAATATTATGATTCTGAACAGTTGCCTGATAGAAATTCTTGAATGTACCGTTGTTAATAGTCAACTCTGCACGGTCATCATTTTTAATCGTATTCAGCCCTCCTGAGAAGGTACCATTATTGATAATCAACGCAGGGTTATCCACTCCCTTGTCGTTGTCGTATGTAGTACCATTGTAGTAACCATTCGCAACAAGGCTGGAGAATCTGCCCAACTCGCCATTCCCCTTCGCTGTCAGCACGTTTACGCCTTCGTTAATGGTCATATTACCAACATTCTTGATGGTGTAATAGGAGTTGCCGCCAGAAGAACTATCACTTTTACCATTTTCTTGAGTACGGTCAAAAGTACCTCCGTTTAAAGTAACCGTCCCCTTATTATAGAGAGCTGCTTTCCCGTGAGTAATATTATCAACTGTACCTTCACCCTTAATAGTCAAGGTGCCGTTATTCATAATTGTGTGCCCAACACTGTTTGTAATCTTCTTACCATTCAGGTCGATTGTAATATTTGCCTTTTCAGGTACTACAACATCCCCTGTGATATCAGCAGCAAGTTTAATAGTAGTTTCTGTTTCCCCTGCGGCAGTAATTGCGGCATTTAACTCATCAATAGTCTTAACACCTTCGTTTTCGGCAGGTGTATCAGGTGCTGTTGTGCTACCGCCTTCTGTGCCGCCATTTTCACTGCCAGTTTCACCTGTACTGCCAGTTTCACCACTGCCGCTTTCGCCTGTCTCTGCACCGCTTTCTGTACCTGTTGTTGCATCATCTGCCAATGCTGTCACAGGTGCAGTTGCAGTTGCCATGCTCATTGCCATGAAAATCGCAAGATATTTTTTCTTTTTCATTTTTCCTTCAACCTTTCTTTATTTTTCCGTTCCTTTGAAAACCACTTTTTTCTATTTCAAACAGCCTTCTTCCTCGCTGCATCTCCCCCCTTCGCCTCTCCGCTTCTTATATTCGCACATCCTCCTTTGAGAAAAATGTGAAAGATGCCTTCCTTCCGTTGCTTCAATCGGGCTTTTCCTCCCGCAGGCACCGCTTCTGTCGGCTCAGCGTCTCCGGCGACATATCTAAAAATGAAGCTAAAAAACGGTCGCTGACCACATCCTCCAGCCCCGCATATTCCTTTAAAAAGAAAAGATACCGCTCCTTCGCCGCCATCTGATACCGCGCACTTTTGAGCGCCCATTGCTTGTGGTACGCCTGCATCAGCCATTCAAAAAGGATTGTTTGAAATTCCGGATAGGTTCTAAACAGCGTGATTACATCCATATTGGCAATCACAAAAACATCTACATTCGACATCGCGACCACAGAGGTCAGCGCTTTTCTCTGCCGGTTCGTAAACGGCGTAATTATCTCGCCGGATACAAAAGAAAAATCATCCGAAATCTGCTTTCCGCCCGTCGTATAGAGAAATGCGCCCGTCACGCCTTCCATCAGGAAGCAGCAGGTATCCACCGGTTCCCCCTGATTGTACAGTGCCCACCCCTTCGGGTAGTGCCTGATGCTGGAAATACCAATAACTTTTTCGATTACATCTTTATTATGGATGTCCAGAACATCCACCAGAAACCGTCTCATTCTGTCTTTCATACACATACGATATCCCCAAACCTCTAAGCCTTGTCTTTCTGCCAATACATCTTCTTCCTTATTCCATATAAGGTTCAGCATGCTTCATGAATTTTTGCTGTTTTCTACAACATAACATAAAAATCAAACCCTTTCAATGACCTATGTCAATATCCGGACATTTTTGAGAGCAATTTTCAAACATTTTCAAAAAAAATGACAATTTTTTGTTACATTTGTTTTCTTCTTCTATTTTCCATCCGTTTATTAGGTACAAACCGATATCTAGTCAAAAATAACTTATTATATAGAATATTTCAAGTTTTTTATTAGATATAATATGATACATGGAGGTGATACAAGCATGTGTAAAGAGGCATTTTCCAAAAGATTGGTACAGCTGCGTATGGCAAAGGGCGTTTCCGCAAGGGATATGAGTCTTTCCCTCGGGCAGAACCCCGGCTATATCAACAGCATTGAAAACAATAAGACATTCCCTTCCATGTCCAATTTTTTTGAAATCTGTGACTATCTGAATATCACCCCAATGGAATTTTTCGATCTGGAGTCGGCGCATCCCGAAAAAATCCGCACCCTCACAGAGCAGCTCAAACGCCTTGATGCTGCCCAGCTTGATAGTATCCTTCGTATTGTAAATGGGCTGGTCTCCAATCATCCCTATTGAGTTTCTTTTTTCCAATTCCTAAATCTGTAAAAACCCCGTCGGTCGCAGGACATAAAAAAAGATACAAGATTTTCTCTTGTATCTCTCTTTTTGATTGCGGAGACAGGATTTGAACCTGCCTTGCCCACCTCGAAATCTGGTCGTCCGCTCTCCCTCTCTGCGTTCAGTCTGCGGAACTCCCGATTTCTCGCCTGCATCACCTTCCTTCTTCTGCCACTGGCAGCGGTCGGTGCTGCAGCCCCGGGAACCCGTCGGTCGCAGGGCATAAAAAAAGATACAAGACTTTCTCTTGTATCTCTTTTTCGATTGCGGAAACAGGATTTGAACCTGCGACCTCCGGGTTATGAGCCCGACGAGCTACCGGACTGCTCTACTCCGCGTCAATATGAATTTATTATCATTACCTATTATACCCCCAAAGCGGGGATTTGTCAAATCCCCCTCCCGATTTTATATCCCATCCTTGAAATTCTTATCCAGTCGCTCCTTCCGCGCCTTCCAATCCGGCATCAGCTGCCCCAGAAGGTCATAAAAGGATTTCCCATGATTGGGATACCGAAAATGCAGTAGCTCATGCAGCACCACCTGCTCAATGCAAGCCTCATCCGCCTTCAGCAGCTGCAGGTTCAACCGAATCGTGCTGCCCGTTGTAGTACAGCTACCCCAGATGCTTTTCATATTTCGGATTTTAATTTCCGGCCTTGCTATATGATATTCTTTCACCAAAGGATATATTCTATCCATAATTTCCGCAAATTTCTTCTCCGCCTGCGCCTTCAGCCAAGCCAAATATTCCGCCTTCAGCACATCGGAATACAGCTTCGGGGAGGAAAGCAGAATGGTATCCTCCGCAACCGTAATCCGCTGTTCGCCGCGTTCCAGTCTGAGCCGATAGGGCTTGCCGAGGTAATACACCGTTTTCCCGTCATACAGGCTCGCATCGGAAATCTCATTCCTAATCTTCTCAATCTCTGCCAGATGGGTAATAATCCAGAACGCCTTGGACTGCACAAATTCATCAATCACCGCAAAGGGCACCTGCTCCCCCGCAGAAACAACCACCTTGCCATGCTTATTCACACGCAGGTTGATATACTTCACGTTTTTGCGCGTCAATTCGTATTCAATTTCAATCCCTTCATATTGCACCGTATGCATCGACATGGGTATTCCCCTTCCTCTCAGAACTTCCTTTCTATTTTACACTTCCGTAAAAAAATTGTCTATCTTTTATGTATAAAAATAACGGAACTCCGTGAAGTCCCGCTATTTTTGATATTCCGTTTTATTCCTCTGTACGGTTTAGAATTTCCATAAATTCCTCGCCTGTAATCGTTTCCTTTTCCAGAAGGAACTGTGCAATTTCATCCAGCTTATTCATATTCTCCCGAATAATGCCTACAGCCTTCTCATGCGCCTGCTTCACCACAGCAACCACAGCCGCGTCAATCTTCGTTGCGGTTTCATTGGAGCAGGCCAAAGAGGTATCGCCGCCGAGATACTGGTTATTGATGGTTTCCAGTGCAACCATGCCGAATTCCTCGCTCATGCCGTAGCGTGTAATCATCCCTCTTGCCAGGCGTGTTGCCTGTTCAATATCGTTAGATGCACCTGTCGTGACAGAGCCAAACTTCAGCTCCTCCGCCACACGCCCACCGGTAAAGGTTGCAATCTTATTGAACAGCTCCTCCTTGCTCATCAGCGATTTTTCGCCCTCATCCACCTGTAAGGTATAGCCCAGCGCACCGCTGGTTCTGGGGATAATCGTAATCTTCTGCACGGGAGCGGAATTTTTCTGCTTTGCCGCAACCAATGCGTGTCCGACCTCGTGGTATGCAATGATTTTCTTTTCTTCCGGAGAAATCACAGCACCCTTTCTCTGGTAGCCTGCCAGAATCACCTCAACGCTCTCCATCAGGTCCTCCTGCTTTACACGATTGTGCCCCATGCGTACCGCACGCAGCGCCGCTTCATTGATGATATTCGCAAGCTCCGCACCGGAGGCACCCGAGGTTGCCCTTGCGATTGTGCCGAAATCAATTCCGCCTTCCATCTTCACATTTTCCGCATGTACCTTGAGGATTGCCTCTCTGCCCTTCAAATCAGGCAGCTCCACGGGAATTCTTCTGTCGAATCGACCGGGACGCAGCAGTGCCTTATCCAGTGTTTCGGGTCGGTTCGTTGCCGCCAGAATAACAACACCCTTTCTGCCGTCAAAGCCGTCCATCTCCGTCAGCAGCTGGTTCAGGGTCTGCTCCCGCTCATCGTTGCCGCCCATGCCGTTGCCGTCACGTTTTTTCCCGATGGTATCAATTTCATCAATAAATACAATACAGGGTGCTTTTTCGTTTGCCTGCTTAAAGAGGTCACGCACCTTTGCCGCGCCCATGCCGACAAACATCTCAACAAATTCCGAACCGGAGATCGAGAAAAATGGAACGTGTGCCTCACCGGCAACCGCTTTCGCCAGCATTGTTTTACCGGTTCCTGGAGGTCCGACTAACAGGGCGCCCTTCGGCAGCACCGCACCGATCTCCGAGTATTTTTCCGGCTTATGCAGAAAATCGACAATCTCTTTTAACGCATCCTTCGCC
>ERZ773192.2909-NODE-2909-length-13657-cov-3.211292_pt1 | contig 13657 bp, 11 predicted proteins | sample MGYA00581010_ERZ773192 | MGnify/ENA primary metagenome ERZ773192 (study PRJEB29015, sample SAMEA2737741) | human gut metagenome | biome: human gut; feature: human-associated habitat; material: faeces | place: China | collected 2012 ...
GCTGCGTGATGTCCCGCGACCTGTGCGAGATCATCTCCAAGAACTGGATCTTCCCCAACCCCTTCGACAAGGAGCCCTTCGACGCCAATGTGGCAGAAAAGAAAGCCAGCTTCAAGGAGGCCGGCATCGAGTATACCATCCGGCAGATCGACGAGTACCGCGCCTGCGGCATCAACGGCATCCACCTGTACGCCCTCAACAAGTTTGACGACGTGGCCCGGATTGCCAAGGAAGCCGGCCTGCTGGACCTGATCTAAATCATTCCGCTCCTGCTGCCAAGTGCAGCAGGAGAAACCCACAATTCAAAGGAGCATGTACTATGGGCACACCTCACACCATTGCTGTAGCCGGTAAGGGCGGCGTGGGCAAGACCACGACCTGCGGCATGATCATTGATTACCTTTGCAAACAGAAGCAGGGACCGGTCCTGGTTGTGGACGCAGACGCCAACAGCAACCTCAATGAGGTCCTGGGCGTGGAGGTTGAGACCAGCCTGGGCGAAATCCGGGAGGAAATGGCGAGAGCCGAGCTCCGGGGGGACACCATCCCCACCGGTATGACCAAAGCGGATTACGCCGAGTTTAAATTCAATTCTGCCCTCGTGGAAGAGGACGATTTCGATATGCTTGTCATGGGCCGCACCCAGGGCAAGGGTTGCTACTGCTATGTCAACGGGGTCCTGAAGACCCAGGTGGACAAGTATGCAAAGAACTATCGTTATCTCGTCATGGACAACGAGGCGGGGCTGGAACATGTGGCCCGGGGGACCCTGCCCCATGTGGACACCATGCTCCTCATCTCCGATTGCTCCCGCCGGGGGGTTCAGGCTGTGGCCCGGATTGCGGAGATGATCGGCGAACTGGAGCTGAAGCCCGGTGAACTGGGCCTCATCATCAACCGCGCCCCAGAGGGTCGGCTGGATGAAGGAGTCCGTCAGGAGATTGAAAAGCACGGCCTGAAGCTTCTGGGGGTTTTGCCCCAGAACGAGGCGGTCTACCGTTGCGACTGCGCCGGCGAGCCGTCTGCCAAGCTGCCCGATTCCAATCCCGTTAAGACCGCACTGCGCGGGATTTTGGAAACATTAGCGCTCTAATATTCCTTATCCATTTACAAATCAACAAGGGGGATACCAATTATGTCTTTTGTTCCCAAGACGCAGGCGTTCAACGCGAAGATTAACGCCGTCACCCTGGGCACCGGCGACAAGGCCGTGGTCCTGGGCGGCCAGAATGTCCTGCCCTTCTACACCTTTGACGCTCCTGTGGAAAACGCGCCCAAGATTGGCGTGGAGATTTCCGATCTGGCCAAGGAGTGGACCGCTCCTCAGCTGGTGGAGTTCTATGCCGGCTGTGAGACCATGGCCGACTATGCCAAGAAGGCAGAGACCATGCCCGGCGCCGATTTCCTGGTGCTGCATTTTGAGTCTGCCGATCCCAACGGTCTGAACCGCTCTGTGGAAGCGTGTGTGGCCGACGCCAAGGCTGTGGCCGAGGTTGTGACCATGCCCATTGCCATCATGGGCTGCAAAAACGTGGAAAAGGACGGCCAGCTGTTCAGCAAGATTTCCGAGGCCCTGCAGGGGAAGAACATCGTGGTCCTGTCCGCCCGTGAAGAAGATTACAAGTCCGTAGGCGCTTCCGTTGCTCTGGCGTATGGCCAGAAGGTGGGCGCCGAGTCCGCCGACGATATCAACCTGGCCAAGCAGCTCAACATTATGCTCAAGGGCCTGGGTGTTGCGCCGGAGTCCATCGTCATGAACGTGGGCACCGCCGCCGTCGGCTACGGCTATGAATACGTGGCCTCCACCCTGGACCGGGTCCGCGCTGCGGCCCTGGCGCAGTCTGACGCCGATCTGCAGATGCCCATCATCGCCCCCACCTCCACCGACACCTGGGGCGTGAAGGAAGCAGTCGTGTCCGAGGAAGATATGCCCGAGTGGGGCAACCAGGAGGAGCGGGGCATTGACATGGAAGTCGCCACTGCCGCCGCCAACCTGACCGGCGGTGCAGACGCCGTTGTCATGCGTCATCCCGCTGCCGTTGCCACCATCAAGAAGTTCATCACAGAACTTGTGTAATCGGGAAGGAGGAACATCACTATGGCTCTCAAAGGTCTTGATATTTTTAAGCTGTCTCCCAAGAAAAACTGCAAGGAGTGCGGCTGCCCCACCTGTATGGCCTTCTGTATGAAGGTTGCCCAGGGCGCCCTGCCCCTGGATAAGTGCCCCTATTTTGATCCCGACGCTGTGGCAAAGCTGTCCGAGGCCACTGCACCTCCCATGAAGACCATTACCTTCGGTAAGGATCACAAGCTGGGCGGCGAGACTGTTATGTTCCGTCACGAGAAGACCCTGGTCAATAAGAACCTGTACTCCATCCCCGTGTGCACCTGCATGACCGAGGAGGAGGTTGACAAGAAGCTGGCCGACATGGCCAAGATCGACTACGAGCGTATCGGCGAGCGGATGTACGTGGAGACCATTTTCGTCCGCAACGAGGGCACCGATGCCGCCGCCTACGCGGCTCTGGCCAAGAAGGCTGCCGCTGCCGGCCGGGATCTGATCCTGGAGTGCTGGGATGTAGACTGCGCCAAGGCCGCTCTGGCCGGTGCTGTCTTGTCCGCGGCAGCCCTGATCGGCTTTACCGTATACGGCATGATTTACGATTATTTTGACACCGTCGTTTCCCTGACCCTGGCGCTGGGCGTGGCCGGTATGGCCGCCTATGCCTTGGCTGATAAGGTGTGGAGCGAACTGCTTAACCTCGCCGCCGTGGCCTGCATCACCTTTGGCATGGGCCTGTTCTTCCTCAACAGCTATCCCGTCTGGGCTGACCGGCTCAACAATATCTCGATGTACGGCTCCCGCGGCACGCTGGTGCCCGTTATCGCACTGCTGGTGCTGATGGTCGCCGCCATTGTGGCAGGGATCGTATCCTGCTTTACGCAGAAGGAGGGCAAAGCAAAATGATAAACAATACTGCGTCCCGCAAAACGCTGGCTGCTGTGCTGGCAGTTGGCATGGCGGCTGGCCTGACCGGCTGCGGCAGCGACGGCGGCGACTGGATGCCCCACCTGCTGGAGCATGAGATGGGCGGCATGTTCAACGTCACCCACGGCGCAGGCCTGGCCGCAGTCTGGCCCAGTTGGGCGCGCTATGTTTACAAGGACTGCCTGCCCCGCTTCGTCCGCTTTGCCCGGAACGTCATGGGCGTGACCACCGACGGCACCGACGAGGAGATCGCCCTGAAAGGCATCGACGCCATGGTGGACTTCTACCACAGCATCGGGATGCCCGCCAGCTTCCACGAGCTGGGCATCGACCCCACCGATGCGCAGATCGACGAGATGGCCCGCCGCTGCCTCGAGGCTTCCGGCTCCGCCCTCGGCTCGGCCAAAAAACTCAGCCTCGACGACATGATCGCCATCTACCGCGCCGCCAACCACTAAGAAAACTTTTTCCCCTTCGCCCGGCACAGGATATTTTGCTTACTCTGTGCCGGGCATTTCGTTGTCTCTTGTGTGCTTCATCTCACTTTTTTGGCAAAGAAGTGGAAAAGAGATGGGAAAAATAAGAGCATTTGCCTGAACTCGAAGTATAAACGAAGCGCAGCCCTTCTCCACACAGAAGCAGAAGGGGTGCGCTTTTTCTATGTCTGCCGAAAGTTTTCAACAACACAAAACTTCATTCTCCTATCACAAATTTCCATCTCCCTTTTGGGAGGAGCTGTCTGCGAAGCAGACTGAGAGGGCTATCCATTCTTATAAAGAATAGATGTCTATAAAATTTCTATATTTTACAAAGGTTTCGTTTTGTGGTTTGATGGAGCCAGAACGATTTGTTTTGCTGCATCGGGGCTGTCAAACCTGCGTGAATGGGGTCGTTTCCTGCGTGAATCGCTGTGTCTAAGCCCCGATGGTTATGTTATAATATAGTCATGAGGGAGGAAATGAGGATGGAGCTTCGATTTGCGGTCGTAGAAGACCGCCTGCCCGACGCTCAGCGGTTGGAGAGCCTTTTGCGGCTGGCCTTCGGCGGCGGGCAACCATTGGTCTGTGACCATTATGAGAGCGGCGACGCTTTTCTGGCGGCGTTCCCCTCAAAAGAATATCAGGTCATTTTTCTCGACATCTGCATGGAAGGCACCAACGGCATCGAGACGGCGCGCATCCTGCGCCGGGCCGATCCCGACCTGCTGCTAGTGTTCGTGACTTCGTCCCCGGAATACGTATGGGACGCGTTCCCCGTCCATCCCTTCGACTACCTGCTCAAGCCCTACCGGGAAGAAAAGCTTTTCCAGCTGGCCGATGAGCTGCGGCGGGTGCTCTTCCGGGCCGAACCGGAGCTGGAAGTCCGCATCGCACGGCAGCAGGTACATCTCCCCCTGCGGAAGATACAGTACGCCATGGCCCAGAATCACTACGTCCGCATCGTCAGCGACGACGGCGAGTGCCGGGCAGTCTCCACCTTCTCCCAGGTGGAGCAGCTGCTGCGGGCGCAGGAGAACTTCATCGTCTGCAACCGGGGCGTCATCCTGAACATGGACAAGGTGCTCCGGCTGGACTGTGACTGCTTCGAGATGCTGGACGGCACCTGCCTGCCCGTGCGTCAGAAGGACAAGAACTCCCTGTTCGCCCAGTTCACACAATATCAGTTCCGCCATATGCGGCGGGAGCTATGACGCCGAGAGGAGGCCCGACCTTGGACTTTTCTTTATTTGGACGCTATTTTCTGGATCTCGCCATCTTCTACCCAGGGGCATTCCTCTGCCTCGCGCCCCTGTGGGAGCATGTGAAGGCCCCCCGGCGCACCGCTGTGCTGACAGCCGCTCTCGTCACGGTCATCTGCCTTGCAGCGGCGGCCCTCTGCGCCATCTTCGAACTCGACAGCAACATCCTGCTTCTGCCCACCCTGCTGGCGGCGTTCTGGCTGCTGCGCTGGCGGATGGGTCCGGAAGTTTCCGTGAGCCAGACCGCCTTTCTCTTCGCCGTCGCCGGCGTCATGACGGCAGTCTGCTCCCTGCTTTCCGTGGTGCTCAACGCCCGGGCTGAGGTGGGCAACGACGCCCCGGCCTGTCTCGTCTCCACTTCCCTGCTCAAGCTGGGACTCTCGGCAGTGCTCTGCATCATCTTCTGGTTCACCGCCGTCCAGTGGAGCCGCTGGCTGCTGCGGGAGTACCGGGGCGAAGCCTTCTGGCAGTCGGCGTGGCCGCTGCCCACCATCTACGCGGCTTTCCTCGTCTTCTGTATGCCGCTGGACCCGGCCGTCGTGCTCATCAACCGTCTGATGATCATTTCTGTTCTGGCCGTCACCATCTCTCTGCTGGGCATCTTTTTGCTGCTGTACGAGATGTATCAGGTGGCTCGGGAATACACCCGCAGCGCCCAGCTCGACCGGGAAAACCAGCTTCTGGCCGTGGAATCCCGCCGCTACACCGAGCTGCGGACCTATATGGAGCAGACGCGGCATCTCCGCCACGACTTCCGCCAGCATCTCCACGTCATCGCCGGACTCACCGAGGCCGGGCAGGTGGATGAGCTGAAAAACTACCTGCATCAGTACGAATCCGAGCTGAGCGAGGAGCGCCCCACCCTCTGCGCGAATCCTGCCGTGGATGCTCTGGCCGGTCACTACGACCACGAGGCCCACAGCCTCGGCGTGCCGGTGGACTGGCGGCTGGAACTGCCCCGCCAGCTGGCCATTCCGGAGGCCGACTTCTGCATGATGCTGGGCAATCTGTTGGAAAATGCTTTCCACGCCAGCCAGAAGCTGCCGCCCGAACAGCGGCAGGTGAAGGTGCTGGTCCGGATGCTGAGCCCCGCCATGCTGGGCCTGCTGGTGGAGAACCGCTATGACGGTGTGCTCAAGCGCCAGCAGGGCATCCTCCACTCCACGAAACACGACGGAATGGGCATCGGCCTCGTCTCCATCCAGACGGCTGTTTCCAGATATGGCGGTTCTATGACCGTCGAGACCGAGAACGGTTTGTTCCGGGTGAATATTTTATTGAACCTTTAACCTCTCAGTCTCGCATTCGCTCGATATCTCCCCTACCGAGGGGAGATGGCATTGCGAAGCAATGACGGAGAGGTTGACACAACTAATTAAAGGAGGACTCCACCATGAAAATGACCCGACGCAGCTTCCTCAGCGCTTCCGCTCTCACACTGCTGTCCTGCCAGCTGGCCCCCGCCGCCAGGGCAGACTGCCTTCTGTCCGACCTTTTCCACGGCGCAGACACCGCCCTGCCGCCGAAGCCTCTGACGGCAAAAGTCGTGGACGCCAACCCCTTTATGGGCCGCAGCGAGTCAAACATCCACCACGACTGCTACAACACTGACTCCACCGACGCCGTCCTCCCCGTGGGCATCTGCCCCGAGGTCAACGTAGCAATGGAAAAGACGAACCCCAACGCCTCCCCGGCCATCTTCTTCGACAACTTCGATAACCCCGTCAGCCCGTTCCTGGGCGGTCTGGCCATCCGCGACCTCGACGCAGAAGAAGTCCGCACCATCGGCTTTTTCTCTCCCGCCAAGCACGACGGAGGCGGCTATCTCATCCAAAGCTCCTATTCCTTTGTGGACGGGCGCAACCTCATCGTCTGCCCCACCAGCCACAACCATGTGCTGATGCTTCGCGCCACCGACGAGAACGGTACGCCTCTGCCGGTTTTCGAAAAGGTACTGGACATCAACATCAAGGAGGCCGCCGAGCGGGTGCTTGGCCGCAGCCTCGAGCAGAATCTGCTCTCCATCGTCTTCGACTACGACGGCAACCTCTGGTTCGTCACCGGCGGCTTCCGCATCTACCCCAGCCGCGGCCAGCAGGGCGCGATGGGCTACATCTCCCACAATGCCATCGACGCCATCCTTGCCGGCGGCACCGCCGACCTCGACCACGAAGTCCATGTCTACGCTCCCGCTCCGGGCGAGGGTGCTGAAAACGGCATTGCCTCCTGCCGGGAGGGTGCGGTCATCCTGACGAACCTTGCCTGCTACCTGCTGCGTGCCAACGGCGGCGTTGAAGTCGTCTGGCGCACCCCCTACGACAGCGTGGGCGCAAAAGACAGCCGCGAAGGCGCTGCCACCACCGGCGGCGGTCTGGCATGGGGCGGCGGCTGCTCGCCCTCTCTGAGCCGGGAGCTGGTCTTCTTTACCGACAACCTCGAGACCGTCAGCCTGATGGCTGTGGACATCCACACCGGCGAAGTCGCCGCCAGCCACCCGGTCATCGACGAGCTGCCCGCCAACATGCCGGTGTCGGTGGAAAATTCGGCCATCGTCTACGACCACGGCAATGGCCGGGTCAGCACCATCGTCTGCAACTGGTTCGGCGCAGGCAGCCCCAACCTCGCAAAACCCGACAGTGACTCGTCCATCCAGAGCTACGAGAACATCTACGACCGCAACTGGCTGCTCAAGGGCAACTGCATGATCATGCCCGGCGTCGAACGGGTGGACACCATCCGCACCGCCGACGGCTGGACCATGAAGAGCATCTGGTGCCGCGACGACCTCAGCGACACTTCCATGATGAAGCTCTCCACCGCCACCGGCTATATCTACGGCTTCGTGCAGGACGTGGACAGCGGCATGTGGCAGTACATCGTGCTGGACTTCGACACCGGAAAGACCGTCCTCACCGTGGACGTTGCCTCCCTCTACGGCTACAACAACATGGCCATCGGCATGTACGCGGGCCGTGACGGCAACAAGCTCTACTGCCCCACCGGCTACAAAGAGCTTCTCCGCCTGCAGGACCGCTTCGTCTTCCTGCCCGAGATGCCCTACCGGAAGGTCGATCTGGACAAGACCTCCCGCCGGGTGCTTTCGGCGGCAGAGTTCCAGGCCGCAGGCGGCGCCGGCACCCCCGCAAGCTGGCTCCACACCGCCACCCTCGACAACCTCCACCCCGCGACTACTGTTTCTTTCCGCATCAACGGCCTGACCGGAAATGCCGCCGACTATAAGCTCTTCGCCCTCGGCACGGATGGCCGCTACCACGAGGTGTCCGACTGGCACTTCGACGATGCCCCGGCCCGTCTCAGCGCGAAGAAGGTCTACACTATCTGCCTCACCGCACAGGACGGCGGCAGCTTCGACCTCTCGCCCGACGCCAAGGAAGTCACCCTCTCGGTGGTGCTGGCACGATGAATCTCTAAACCAAAAGCCCATCTGTACCACGGTGCAGATGGGCTTTTTATCACACTATCGTATTTTACAGGGTACTCAGCAGGCGGTGGCCGCCGTTCTGGTCGGCGGCATAGCGGGTGGTGCGGTTGACCTGATTGTCCAGCGGCAGGCCCTCAGCGTAGCGCTTGAGGTTGTGGATGAAGATGTCCACGATGTTGTCCAGCGTCTTGGGCAGGCTGAAGCCGCCGGTGACATGGGGTGTGATGATCACGTTCGGCTCTGCCCACAGAGGATGCTCCGGCGGCAGCGGCTCGGGGTCGGTCACGTCCAGCCCTGCGCCGGAAAGCCGCCCGCTGTGCACAGCCGCTGCCAGTGCCTCGCCGTCCACGGCAGTGCCGCGCCCCACATTGAGCAGAATGGCACCGGGCTTGCAGAGCGCCAGCCGCTCGGCATTGAACAAGTGCAGCGTCTCCGGCGTGCCGGGCAAACTCAGCGCCACAAGGTCGGCCTGCGGCAGTTCTGCGTCCAATGCGCTCTGCGCCACCACCCGGGTGCAGTAGTCCGGGCAAGGAGTATCCGGGTGCACGGTGCGGCGCACGCCCACCACCTCAGCACCCAGCGCATGCGCCCGCCGGGCAAAGTTCGAGCCGATATCGCCCATGCCCACGCACAGCACCCGGCTGCCCGCAATGCTGCCCACAGAGTGGCCGGTGGGTGCCCAGCGGTGCTCCCGCTGGTTGTCCCGGTAGGTGGGCAGCTCCTTGAGCAGGCTGAGCCACATTGCCAGCATACACTCACTGATGGCAAGCCCGTAAGCGCCGGTGGCGTTGGTCACGATGCACTTCTCCGGCAGCACCCCCGGCTCCAGATAGTTATTGGGGCCCGCTGCGTTGGACTGGAACCACTCCAGATGGTCGTTCTGCCGGATCAGCGGCACCGGCAGATTGCCCAGCACGGCATCTGCCCACAGGGCATCCTCCACCGTGGCAGTATCCGGGGTGGTAAAACGATATGCAAAGCCCTGCACCGCCTCAATGCGGGTCCTCTGCTCTGCACTGATGGGCAGACAGACAAGGATATGTTTGGACATAATGGGATCTCCTTCCCTTTTTTGTTTATCATACCGCAAACTACGCGGCGGTACAAGGGGCGGTTCTGTGCTTTCAGACGCATCCCGTAAAAGAACAATGCCGGGCAGCCCGAAAGCCACCCGACACCGCATTGATTTTTAGTCCAGCGCACGGATGGCGTCCATCGTGCATTGATACTGCTCTGCCACCTTTGCAAACTGTTCCTGTGTGCCCTCCAGCTGCCCGGCGCGCAGGGTCTCGGTCAGGGTATAGGTGGGCGCGTACAGATTGGAAAAGCCAAGATTCTGGCAGACGCCCTTGAGGGTATGCGCCCCACGGAATGCCTCTTTTACGTCTTCCCTGCGCAGCCCATCCTCCAGGATCTGAAAGCTGTCGTCCTGCAAGAACATCCGCACAAATTTGCCGATCATGGCTTCGTTGTGCAGCCGCCCCAGCACCTCCTGATAGTCTGCGCCCATCTTTTTATAGCATTCCTGTATCGTCATCGCTTACGCCGTGCCTTTCTTTTCAGCCTCTGTCTAATTTCCCACCGCCGCACTTCCCGGCGATATAGTGCTATGATAGCACCTTTCCGGCTTGCTTGCAACTAGAGCGCAACAAGTTTTGTGTTCTGTCCAGTTTTTGCATCCGCTTTTCGGCAGTTGCACCAAAACCTCACCTTTTTGCAAAAGATGCCCGTCATCGCCCGCTTCCTCACTGCTGCTTTTATTGGCTGAAAAAGTCGAAAAGCACCGATGCCCCTAACTGCGGATTCTGTATTGACGAACCGCGCAAAAAAAGATATACTATATTCTGGCGGTGCAGCCGTGCCGCCAGATGCCGGGGTGTTGCGCAGTTGGTAGCGCGCCTGCTTTGGGAGCAGGAGGCCGCGAGTTCGAGTCTCGCCACTCCGATACTGCAAACGCACGTTGATTCGGTAAGGATCGGCGTGCGTTTTTGTTTTGTTGTTGAAATTGCCGGGAGGATATCTGAAAGTGTGCAAAAACTGCGCACACTGTAAAGCCGTTTTCCAAAAACAGAGCAGCCTTTTTCTATTTCCTCCCCTTTTGCGGGATTGATAAAAGCCCACAAGTGCGGTATACTGAATAGTACTTTATTCGAGCGAAGTAAGGAGGTGCGGCCCATGGCGATCGGTGTGCCCCGCCCGCTGGCGATAGAAAAACCGCAGGCCGTAGATCTTGTACAGGCGGCGCGGTATTTCGGCGCGCACGGCGAGCCGGACGCCGCCACGCTGGCGCTGCTGCAAAAGTGCGCGGTGCCGCTGCTGGCAGTGGCGATGCCCCGGGCGGTGTGGCTGCTGGCAGACACCCCCGCCCTGACCGAGGCCGGACTTCTGCCCGGCGAGGACGTGCACAAGCACCTAACCGGCTGCGGGCAGGCCATTCTGCTGGCGGTGACGCTGGGCCCCGGGGTGGATGCCCAGATCCGCCGGGCAGGTGTTGGCGATATTGCCGCCGGGGTAGCCTCCGATGCCTTGGGCAGCGCACTGGCCGAGCAGGCCGCCGATGCCGCCGAGGCGCAGCTGCGCCAGTGGGCGGCGACAGAGGGAAAGTATCTGACCGGGCGCTTTTCGCCCGGCTACGGCGATTGGGACATCGCGGTGCAGCCGCTGGTGGCAGCGGCGCTGGACACGGTGCGCAGGGCCGGGCTGTGCGTCACCGACACCAACCTGATGACCCCGCGCAAGAGCGTGACTGCCCTGCTGGGGGTCAGCGACCACCCGGTAAAAGGACAACTGGCCGGGTGCGGCCATTGTGTGCTGCGCACCCGCTGCGAATACAGAAAGAGGGGAAAGACCTGTGCAAGTGAATGAACTTTTCAAGCAGAGCAATACCATCCTGCTGGACGGCGGCATGGGCACCATGCTGCAAGCTGCCGGGCTCAAGCTGGGCGCACGCCCGGAGGAGCTGAACATCACCGACCCGGCGCTCATCGAGGGCATCCATGGGCAGTACGCTGCGGCGGGCAGCCGCATCGTCAACGCCAACACCTTCGGCGCTTCTGCCCACAAGCTGGCAGGCAGTGCTTACACGCTGGAGCAGGTCATCACCGCAGGCATTGAAAACTGCAAGCGCGCCTGTGCGCCCTACGGTGCGCTGACCGCGCTGGACGTAGGCCCGCTGGGCGAGCTGCTGGAACCCAGCGGAACGCTGGCCTTTGAGGATGCTGTGGCTGAGTATGCCCGCATCGTCAAGGCAGGCGAAGCCGCCGGGGCAGACCTGATCTTTTTTGAGACCTACACCGACCTGTACGAGCTGAAAGCCGCCCTGCTGGCTGCCAAGGAGAATACTCATCTGCCCATTCTGGCCAGCATGAGCTTTGAAGCAGGCGGGCGCACCTTTACCGGCTGCACAGTGGAAAGCTTTGCCGCCACCGCCCGGGGCTTGGGGGCAGACGCCGTGGGCATCAACTGCTCACTGGGCCCCAAGGAGATCTTTCCCATGGCAAAGCGGTTGGCAGAAGCCGTGCCCGGCAACTTCCCGGTGTTCGTCAAGCCCAACGCCGGTCTGCCCCGGGCGGACGGCAGCGGCTACGATATCACCCCGCAGCTGTTTGCCTTGCAGATGAAGCCCTACCGGGAGCTGCACCTGTTTGCCGCCGGCGGCTGCTGCGGCACCACCCCGGAGTTCATCAAGCTGCTCAACGGCACCTTTGCAGGCTGCACCCCGGGGCGTCCCGCGCACCGGATGCCCTCGGTGCTGTGCACCCCGGTGGACACGGTCACGGTGGACGGCATCACGGTGGTGGGCGAGCGCATCAACCCCACCGGCAAAAAGCGCTTCCAGCAGGCATTGCGGGAAGGCGACATGAACTATGTGCTGGAGCAGGCTGTCAGTCAGGCAGAGGCCGGTGCGCAGATTCTGGACGTGAACGTGGGCGCACCCGGCGTGGACGAGCCGGTGTTGATGGAGCAGGTGGTCAAGGCGCTGCAAAGCGTGACCAGTTTGCCTTTGCAGCTGGATTCCTCCAACGTGGAAGCGCTGGCGCGGGGTCTGCGGGTGTACAACGGCAAGCCCATCGTCAACTCTACCAACGGCGAGCCGGAAAAGCTTGCCGCCATCCTGCCGCTGTGCAAAAAGTACGGTGCCGCCATCGTGGGTCTGGCCATCGACGAAAAAGGCATCCAGCCCAAAGCCGCAGACCGCGTAGCCATTGCCCGCCGCATCACCGAAGCGGCGCTGGCAGCAGGCATCCCCCGGGAGGATATCTACATCGACTGCCTTACCCTGACCGCCAGCGCCCAGCAGGAGGATGTGCTGGCCACGGTGCAGGCGCTGGAAGCCTGCAAAAAGGAGCTGGGAGTGCGCACCGTGCTGGGCGTGTCCAACATCAGCTTTGGCTTGCCCTGTCGCGGCTACCTGAACACCACGTTTTTGACTATGGCCATGGTGGCCGGGCTGGACCTTGCCATCATGAACCCCAACACCCCCGAGATGATGGCCGCCGTCCGCGCCTACCGCGTGCTGACCTACCAGGACCCGCAGAGCACCGACTACGTGGCTGCCTACGCGGATGTACAGATCCAAACGAGCCAGGTCAGTAAGTCTGCGCCCGCCGCTGCCGATGCACAAATCAATACCGCAGGCGGGGACGCCCTGTTTGAGGCTGTGCGCCGCGGCTTAAAGACAGAGGCCCGTGCCGCCGCCGATGCGGCCCTGACGATGCGCGAGCCGCTGGATGTCGTCAATACCTCGCTGATTCCGGCGCTGGACGCTGTAGGCGATGGCTTTGAGAAGGGCACCGTCTTTCTGCCGCAGCTGCTGCAGGCCGCCACGGCTGCCCAGGCCGCATTCGAGGCCATCAAGGCCAAGATTGCCGCCTCCGGCCAGGCCCAGGGCAGCAAGGGCAAGATCGTCATTGCCACCGTCAAAGGCGATGTACACGACATCGGCAAAAACATCGTGCGCGTCATCCTCGAAAACTACGGTTACGATGTGCTGGATCTGGGTCGTGATGTGCCGCCGGAGCGCGTGGTGGAAGCCGTGCGCCAGACCGGTGCCAAGCTTGTCGGCCTTTCAGCCCTGATGACCACCACCGTGCCCAACATGCAGGCCACCATCGAGGCCCTGCACGCTGCCAAGCTGGATTGCAAAGTCATGGTAGGCGGCGCGGTGCTGACTCCCAGCTACGCCAAGGACATTGGTGCCGATTACTACTGCAAGGACGCCAAGGCCAGCGCCGACCTTGCCAAGCAGCTTTTGGGCTAAGGCCTTGGGACAATAAAATACCCCTTGCATTTATCCTGAAAATATTGTACAATACTAAAAGCGGACAGGGCTGAATTGCGCTGTTTCGCGTACAGATGCAGGCCCCGTGCGTGGGCAGCCTGTGAACCATGTCAGGCGGGGAACCGAGCAGCATTAAGCAGCGTTTGCACAGTGCCGCGGCAAGCCTGCATCTGTACGCCAAGCAGCGCAGCCGCGTGCTCTGCCCGC
>ERZ773192.2914-NODE-2914-length-13617-cov-2.868087_pt1 | contig 13617 bp, 9 predicted proteins | sample MGYA00581010_ERZ773192 | MGnify/ENA primary metagenome ERZ773192 (study PRJEB29015, sample SAMEA2737741) | human gut metagenome | biome: human gut; feature: human-associated habitat; material: faeces | place: China | collected 2012 ...
TAATAAGCCCCTTACAGGGGCAGTGCATACCACCAGTTTACTGGTGGTTATGATTGGCATTTTTTCTGAAAGGGATTAAAATTCTGTTATAAAAGCGTTCAAAGCCGGCAAATTCTATCAAAAATATTGACGGGAAAACGAAAATAAGTTAAATTACTTATGTAAAGTATACAGATACGTAGACACTTTCTCAAAGATTTCAATGACTTCGGAGGGATATATGTGACGAAAGAGCATGGAAAGAAGAAAAATAGACTGGAAGGTATCGCCCGTTTTATTGTAGAAAAACGCAAGGCGATTTATTTGATTTATATTTTACTGGCGATTTTTTGTTGCTTTTCCGCAGGATGGGTTTCGGTAGACAACACGCTGACGGACTATCTGGCGGATGATACGGAAACAAGCCGCGGCCTCAAGCGGATGGATGAGGAATTCATTACCTATGCAACGGCGGAGGTTATGGTGGATAACATTTCGTATGCCGATGCGGAGGTGCTTTGTGATACTCTGGAGGATATCGAAGGGGTGAAATCCATCACCTTTGATGATACAACCAAGCATTATGTGGACGGGGCGGCGTTGTTTTCCGTTACCTTTGACGGAGAGAATGACGATCCGCTTTGTGAGGAATCCTTAAATAAAATAGAAACGGAAATGCAGGACTATGATGCGTATATTTCTGCGGAGCTGGGCAACACCAAGGCGGAAACCATCGCGAAGGAAATCAATGTTGTTATGGTGCTGACCTGCGGCATTATTCTGGCGGTGCTGCTGTTTACCTCCCGTACCTATATGGAAGTGCCCGTTATGATTATGACCTTTGGCGCGGCGGCGATTCTGAATAAGGGGAGTAACTTTATGTTCGGGGAAATCTCCTTCGTTTCGGACTCCATTGCGATTGTATTGCAGCTTGCGCTGGCGATAGACTATGCGATTATCCTATGCCACAGATATATGGAGGAAAGAGAGAGCAGCGAGCCGATGGATGCCGTTGTTGCGGCGCTTTGCAAGGCAATTCCCGAAATTTCCGGCAGCTGTTTGACAACGCTTTCCGGCTTGGCTGCGATGGCATTTATGCACTTTCAGATTGGTCTGGATATGATTAAGGCGATTATTCTGAGTATTCTGTCTGTATTCACGCTGATGCCGGGTCTTTTGTATTCCTTCAGCAGCAAAATCGACAGCACACATCACAGAAATTTTGTGCCGAATATTACAGGCTTTACGAATGTTGTCATTCGTCTGCGCCATGTAACACCGATTATTTTTGTAGTTTGCCTGATTGCGTCCTTTCTGATTTCGCAGAACTGCCCTTATGTATACAGCTATGAGCATCTGACGACCTATACGAAGAATGATTCGCAGATTGCGGAGGAAAAAATCAAGGATACCTTTACGGCATCGAATATCCTTGCACTGCTGATTCCCAGTGGGGATTATGAGAAGGAGCAGCAGCTGGCGGAGGAACTGGAGGCAATGCCGGAGGTGGATACGGTTACGAGCCTGGCGACCACAGAGGCGGAGGAAAAGGACGGCGAAACCCTGCGCTTGGGGGATAAGATGACACCCAGAGAGCTGGCGGAATTGCCGATATTGATATTGAGCTGGTGGATTTGCTGTATACGGCGTATGCAGTGGATCAGGAGGAATACGGGCATATCGTGGGCGGTATCGACCATTATGGGGTACCTCTGATTGATATGTTTGAATTTATTTATGATGAGATACAGGACGGCGCAGTTTCTCTGGATGCGGAGCAGCAGAAGGATTTAGATGACCTGTATGATGAGCTGACAGACGGGAAGGATCAGCTGAACAGCGGAAAATACAGCCGTCTGGTTATGGATCTGAATGTATCGCAGGAGAGCGAGGAAACCTTTGCTTTTCTGGACAAGGCAAGACAAACGGCGCAGAATTATTATGGGGATGATGTGCTTCTGGTCGGCAATGCGACAAGCAACTTTGATCTTTCTGCAACCTTTGGGGAGGATAATACCCTAATCAGCATCCTTTCTATTGTGTTTGTTATGATTGTTCTGCTTCTGACGTTCCAGTCGGCGGGGGTTCCGTTTATTCTGATTCTGGTTATCCAGGGCAGTGTATGGATGAACTTTACCTACCCGACCCTGCGCGGCACGCCTATTTTCTTCATGAGCTATCTGGTTGTCAGCTCAATTCAGATGGGTGCGAATATCGACTATGCGATTGTTATCACAAACCGTTATATGGAGCTGCGTCAGAAGATGCCGAAAATTGAAGCAATGAAGCAGTCGCTGAATCTGGCGTTCCCGACGATTTTCACCTCAGGGAGTATCCTTGCGGCGGCAGGTACGGCAATCGGGTTCCTTTCTTCGGATGGGGCGATTTCCGGTATCGGTATCTGCTTAGGCAGAGGGACGCTGCTTTCTATTCTGCTGGTTATGGGGATTTTGCCGCAGCTTTTGCTGTTGGGTGATTTCATCATTGATAAGACCTCCTTCAAGAAGCCGGAGAGGAAGGAAAAGAAGGAAAATGAGGAGAAGAAAGAAAACGTACCAATCGGAAAGGAGGCGGTGGAAGGTGCATAAGGGACTGAAAAAAGGAATTGCCGTTCTGGCGGCGGCGGTGCTCTTTTGCGGCAGTGCTCCTGTGGATATCTATGCGGCGAATACGGTGACGATTTCCACAAGAAAGGACTTTCTCCGCTTTGCGAAAAATTGTACCTTGGACAGCTGGTCGGCAGGGAAAACCGTTGTACTGACGGCGGATATTGATTTGGGACGCGTGAACTTTTCGCCCATCCCGATTTTCGGGGGCACCTTTGAAGGCAACGGGCATACGATTTCGGGGCTGAATCTGGAGCAGGACGGCTCTCAGCTTGGCTTATTCCGCTATGTTGCGGAGGGCGGCGTTGTGAAAAACCTCAAGGTCGAGGGGAACGTAACGCCCGGCGGCAGCAGAAGCAGCATCGGCGGTATTGTCGGCGAAAACAACGGCACGATTACGGGATGCAGCTTTGACGGTACAGTGGAAGGCAAGGATACGGTCGGCGGCATTGTCGGCAAAAATAAAGGCGAGGTGCGCGAATGCAGTGCATCGGGCGAAATTCACGGTGAGCTGTCTGTCGGAGGCATTGCAGGCGAAAACAACGGCTTTCTGGCAGAATGCAGGAATGAGGCGGATGTCAATACCGAATATGAGGAAAAGAAGCAGGAGCTTTCCGACATTGATACAGATGCGGCGGCAATTCTGGAAAAATACAGAATTTCAAAGGAGAACACCGAGCGCAGCAATCTGACCTATACGGATATTGGCGGCGTGGTCGGCTTCAGTGACGGGGTAGTGCAGGGCTGCGACAACTATGGCGAGGTTGGCTATCCGCATGTCGGTTATAATATCGGCGGTGTGGCAGGCAGACAGTCCGGCTATCTTCTGGGCTGCGACAACAACGCAGCGGTACACGGAAGAAAGGATATCGGCGGGATTGTCGGGCAGGCGGAGCCGTATCTCTGGCTGAATACCTCGGCGGACAGATTGGACGAGGTACGCGATAATCTGGATATTCTGCATGATATGGCAAATCAGCTTCTGGATGATACCAATGGTCTGGGGGACGATGTTGAGGTTTACCTGAACGGGATGTCCGACCATTCCGAAACGGCGAGCGACCGCGCAAGAGAGGTCAAGAATCAGCTGCAGGATTTTGCGGATGATAATATTGACGAAATCAATACATGGACGGCACTGCTTTCCGATACCATGCGAAAGCTGGAGGACCCGATGGATGGTTTGTCGGATGGAATCGAGGACTTAGGCAAGAATATGCAGGATTTAGGCGATGCCTTTTCTCCGCTGAAAAAGGATTTGCCTGAGATTGACGGTCTGGAGGATGTGGAAGCGCAGGTAGAGAAGATGCAGCGGACACAGCGGCAGCTTGCGCAGGCGGCACAGACGCTTTTGCAGGAGCAGAAGGCACTCGGAGAGGCCATTGCCGCAGGCGATCAGGAAAAGGTACGGGAAATCATGCAGCAGATTACGGCAACCCTGCAGCAGATGATGGGATTGCAGCAGCAGCTTCTGGAGGAGCAGAAGGAGCTTGCAAGGCTTCTGGCGGATTTGCCGGATGATGTGAAGGATGCGGCGGATATTGTGCAGAGAAGGCTGAAAAGAACCATTACCAACGCGCAGGATGCATTGGATGATGTTGCTGATACAACGGAAAATATTGCGGATTCTATGCGTGATATGAGTGATATTATTTCGGATCTGGCAAATGAAGATCCGGCAACCTTCGTGAAGCTGGGGGATGATTTTCAGGAATCGAGCGATGCGCTGTTTGATTCCATGGGAGATATCTCGGATGACTTGAAGGGACTGCGTGAATCTCTGAAAAGCGGCAGGCAGACCCTGACGGCAGATATCCGTGGCATAAGCGACCAGTTCCAGAAGATTATGAATCTGCTGTTTGATGAAATAGATGATTTGCGAGACGGCGCGGATAAGGATTTGGATGATATCTTTATTGATGTTTCCGATGAGGAAATCAACCGCACGAAGCAGGGAAAGATTGCGGGCAGCCATAACTACGGCGAGGTTGAGGGCGACCGCAACGCAGGTGGCATTGCCGGTGCGATGTCGATTGATCTTGCGATTGATCCGGAGGATGATATTGCACATCCAAAAACATTGAGTTTTACCTATCGCATGAAGGTGATTTTGCAGGACTGCATCAATGACGGCAAGATTACGGGCAAGAAGGACTGCGTCGGCGGCGTGGTCGGCTATGCGGAAAGTGGTACGGTATATCGTTGTGAAAACTACGCAGAGGCGGAAAGCACAACAGGCAATTATGTCGGCGGTATTGCAGGCTTCAGCGAGGGCACGATTCGCAGCAGCTATGCCAAGGGCAGCATGACCGGCGGGCAATATGTCGGCGGCATTGCCGGCAAGGGCGAAAATGTATATGATTCCTGCGCCATTGCGACCGTAGACGGGGACGAAAAGTTGGGCATTGTGCTGGGCGGTGCGGAGGATACCGACAGCCTGCGCGGTAATTATTATGCAGAGCAGGATTTGGGCGCAGTGGACGGCATCAGCTATGCAGGAAAGGCGGAGCCGATTTCCTATGAGGCCATGAAGGAAATCAGCGGAATTCCCAAGCGCTTTATCAGCTTTACCGTAAGCTTTATTGCGGACGGCAAAACAGTGGCAACCGAGGAGGTGCCTTACGGCATGGAAACGAGCCGCATCAAGCTGCCGGATATTCCGGAAAAGAAGGGGAACTTCGGCACATGGGCGGCGTTTGAAACCGATACCGTGCAGGGCGATATCAAAATCGAATGTGCATATACGCCTTATGTTACAGTTGTTTCCAGCATGGAAAAGAACGAAAGCGGTAAGATGTCCCTTGCGCTGGCGGATGGTGACTATACCGACGAGGCGGAGCTGCATATCTTTGCGAATGCGGAGGAAGCAGCACCTGCGCAGGCAAAGGGCAAGACGGTTGTGTATGATGTGATTCTGGAGGACAGAGACCTTTCCGATACGGAAAAAACCACCCTGCGTCTTTTGAATGAGGATAAGGAGAAGGTTTCCGTTTGGCAAAAGAGCGGCGAAGACTGGAAGGAATTAGATACGAAGAATCGTGGGAAATATGTGGTCTGCAAGATTGACGGTACGGAAGGCACGCTTTGCATCAGCTACGAGGGCGCAGCGAAAAAGACGCTGCTGTTTGTCTGCATGGCTGGCATTGCGGCGGTTGTTGTGATTTTCGGTGCTGTGAAGCTGAAAAAGGGCAGAAAGCAGAAAAAGCAGACAGAAGCAGAAGCTTCTACAGAAACAGAAGAATAAAAATATTTTGAGGACGGCGGCTTTTCCTTTTAGGCTTGCCGTCCTTATGCTATACTGGAGAAAAAGAGGTGAGCGCATGAAGAACGGGAAATATTGCATTTTGATTGCAGATGATGAAAAGGAAATTCGGGATATTTTGCGGCTGCTGCTGGAGGGCGAAGGCTATGCGGTGCTGACCGCGGAAGATGGCAGAGAAGCGATCGCAAAAGCGGCGGCGGAGGTTGATTTATATATTCTGGATGTGAATATGCCGGAGGTATCGGGATTCCCTGCGGCGGCGGAAATTCGCAAGCACTTTGATGCGCCGATTGTTTTTCTGACAGCGTATTCCACAGAATCGGACAAGGTGATGGGCTTTTCTGTCGGGGCAGATGATTATATCGTAAAGCCGTTTTCCAATATGGAGCTGCTGATGCGCGTGAAGGCGATTCTGCGGCGAAGCAGCGGTGTAAAAGCACCTGTGGTGACAGAGAAAATTCCCTTTGCGGATTTGATTCTGGATACGGAGAGCCGCTCTGTTTCCAGACAGGGGGAGATGATTCCGCTGACCTACACGGAGTTTCGGATTTTGGAGCTTTTTGTGACGCATAAAAAGAAGATTTATTCCTTGGAAAATATTTACCAAAGCATTTGGGGAGAGGATGCTGTTGGCGACAGTGCGATTATGGTGCATATCAAAAATATCCGCAAGAAGCTGGGGGATGATTCCAGAAACCCGAAATACATCAAGACGGCATGGGGACGGGGGTATTATGTTGACCAATGAGAATGGAAGAAAAACAAAGCGGCTTTCGCGCGAGATTCTGGGACTGCTGCTGATTACGGCAGTGATTGCGCTGTTTTTCTGGGGCTTTTTATATCTGACGGCAAATTCCATTTCCGAAACCTATTTCGCAGAGCGCAACCTGCAGCCCTCCGAGGGACAATGGCTGACATTGCGAGCATGGATTCGCAGTGTGAGCCTGCTTTCGACGGTTATTCTGTTTCTGGTGCTGTTTCTGTTCCTGCTGGGGCAGAAGCTGGCGTATCTGAGGGAAATCATACAGGGGGTGGATGCCCTGCGCACACACCGCTTGGAGGATACCATTCCGCTGCGAGAGGCGAATGAGCTGACGGAGCTGGCGGAGCATATCAATTTTCTTTCGGAAACGGAGCGGCGGCTCAGGCAGCAGGAAACGGCACTGCAGGCAGAGCGGGAGCGCATGATTCGCGACCTTTCGCATGATATCCGCACACCGCTGACGGCAATTTTATCCTATTCGGATTATATGAGCCGAAAGGACGGGTATACAGATGCGGAATTACGGGAATATTTTTCGCTGGTGCGGAAGAAGGCGGCGCAGATGAAGGACATGACAGACCGCCTGCTGGAGGGCAGTAAGCGCAATGTGGAGCCGGTGGAAAACGGCAGGCTGCTGATGGAGCAGCTTGCAGGAGAATGGGAGGAAATTCTGGAGGACAGCTTTTCCTGCGAGATTTCTATGGAGAATTGCACCGATTTTCGGGCAGAATGGGATATGCAGGAGATCCTGCGGATTTTCGATAATCTGTCCTCTAATGTGGAAAAATATGCGGACAGTGGACACCCTGTTTTGCTGCAAATGGACAGGGGAGTGGACACCTTACGGATTTTACAGAAAAACGCAGTGCGGCAGACGGCGCAGAAGATAGAAAGCAACCAAATCGGACTGGAGAGCATCCGCAGAATTACCGCCGGCTATGGCGGAGCAGTGACGGTTTCCTTGGACGAAAAGCAATTTCAGATTGAGATTACCCTGCCTGTTTCGGAAAAGTGATTTCGATTAAAACTTCAGAATTCTTTAGAATTTCCTGCCCGATTTCTTTAGAATCCTATGCTATGATGAATTCATCAAAGAAAACAAGGCAACAAGGAAAGTGAGGAATGGCTTATGGCATTAGGATTATTATTGATTTTATTTATGGTAATGAGCATCATCAGCGTGGTTGGACTGCTGCTCCTGTTTCTTTTAAAGGGAGAAAAGGCGCAGAAGATTGTGTTTTACTTTATGGCGCTTTTGGGGATGTTTATCGCATGGATGACAGCGACAAGCTATGCCACCAATCAGATTAAGGAACAGATGATTTCGTGGGGCTTTGGTGCATTAGCGGTTGTGGCGGTTCTGGTGCGGCTTTGCGGCAAGAGCAAAAATGCAGCATTGGCGGCAAAGCTGCTGGCGGCGGCATCTGTGGTGCTTGGTATGGTGGCATTATTTATCGGTTAAGTCGAAATCAGGATTTCGACTTGTTTAAACAGAAGAATAAACAGACGAGTTCCATCGGCTAAAGCCTCGAAACTCGCTGTTTTCCTCGGCGGAACTAAATTCCGCCTGCGGATACTAGTCGGGAAACTCATTCGTTTCCTGAACCTTTCCGCGACATCGAAATAATTTTGTTTACAGTCTGAACGCAGGAAAATTCCTGCGTATTTTTTTATAGAAAAATTTGTCAGGTGCTATCGGTTGAAATATTTTTATGGATGAAATATAATAGGAAAAGCTGTAAAATCTGCGTAAAATCCACAGGAAGCAGTGCTGTGTTTTTCGGATGCGGACGAGTGTATTTTTGCTAAAACAATGTCACACATTAGACAAGCCGAAAAGACACTTTCTATAGAAAGTGCATTTAATTATTCTGATTTGAATGGAGTTCTTTTATTCAAATTGAATAGAGGATTTCATACAGTATCTTGACACTTTGGCACATTTGAGTATATACTAAACTCAGATATGTACAGAAAAAGAATGTTACATAAAGGGTGTAAAAAAACAGCACCGGAGAATGGCCTTTGGAAGTGGGTCGGAACGGAAGAACAAATGAAACAGTAAGCAGACGTTTGGGTCTGTGATTACGGAAGGGAGGAACCTATGGGGGATGACATCAAACTTCGGGTTTCAAAAATCGAAAAATCTTTTCCGGGTGTAAAGGCTTTGGATAAAATCGACTTTACAGTCAGAAAAGGGACTGTACATGCGCTGTGCGGTGAAAACGGCGCGGGCAAGTCTACATTGATGAAGATTATCAACGGGATTTATAAGCCGGATGCCGGCGAAATTTTTGTGGATGGGAAATCGGTAAAAATCAAAGATCCCATTATGGCAAGATCTCTCGGAATTGCCATGATTGCGCAGGAGCTGAATTATGTTCCCGAAATGTCCGTAGAGGAAAATATTTTTCTGGGACGCTTGCCTGTGGACGGGATGGGCAGAGTAAAATGGCGCGAGGTGCGCGAAAAAACCGAAAGGCTGCTGAAGGAGGAGCATTTGCCCTATAAGGCAACGGATAAGCTGAAAACGCTGACTACCTCCGATATTCAGATGCTGGAAATCCTGAAGGCAATCTCCAACGATGCGTCTATCGTTGTGATGGACGAGCCTACGTCCTCCATTACGCAGAAGGAGGTTGAGCTGCTGTTCAAGAAGATTGCGCTTTTGAAGGCAAAGGGCTGTGCGATTGTTTATATCTCTCATAAGATGGATGAGGTATTCCGCATTGCGGATGATATTACGGTATTCCGTGACGGTACGGTTGTAAAGAGTATGCGTGCGGAGGATACAAACATTGACGAGGTTATCGCGCTGATGGTAGGCCGTCGTATGGAAAATGTATATCCCAAGGAGAATATTGAGATTGGTGAGCCTTTGCTTGAGGTAAAAGACCTCAAGAGCGGGCAGCTGTTTGAGGATGTAACCTTCCATGTAGGCAAGGGCGAAATCGTTGGCTTTGCAGGGCTGGTCGGTGCAGGGCGTACGGAAGTGATGCGCTGCCTGTTCGGGCTTGACCCCATTGACGGCGGTACGGTAACGGTACACGGCAAGGAAATCAAAATCAAACGGGTAGCCGATGCAACAAAGGCAGGCATGGTTATGCTTTCGGAGGATCGCCGCCGTTACGGCATTATCCCCATGAGAAGCGTGCGCGAAAATGCGAGCCTTGCCGCCTTGGAAAAATTCTTCTATGGCGGGCGTTCCCATAGAAAAGAAGAAGAAGCAATGGTTGCAAAATATTTTGATAAAATGAGCGTAAAAACACCGACACAGGAAACGCCGATTCAGTCTCTTTCCGGCGGGAACCAGCAGAAGGTGCTGCTGGCAAAATGGATGATGCGTGATCCTGAGGTGCTGATTCTGGACGAGCCCACAAGAGGGATTGACGTTGGCGCGAAATTTGAAATTTATAAACTGATGACAGAAGTGGCACAGGCGGGTAAAGCAGTTGTAATGGTTTCCTCTGAGCTGCCCGAATTGATTGGTATGTGTGACAGAATTTATGTGATGAACCAGGGCCATATTGCAGGCGAGCTGAAACGGGAGGAATTCTCTCAGGAGGCTATCATGGTTTATGCGACAGGGACACATAGCATTATTCAGGAATAAATAAAGGAGGAGATCAAAAGTGAAAAATAATAAATCAAAAGAGTTAATGCAGAAATTTTCTATTTTCTTTGTTCTGCTGGTATTGATTATCGTATCTTCTGTGATGAACCCCAATTTCTTGAGCCACAGAAATATTACCAATATTGCAGTGCAGCTGGCAGTAGCGACCATTCTGGCGTATGGTGAAATGGTACTGATTGTATCCGGTCTGCTGGACTTGTCCTCGGGTGCGGTGCTTGCGCTGTCGGGTGTGCTTTCCGTCAGTGCGTATAAGGCGACCGGCTCTATGGCAGTGGCGTTTGCCGTTTCCATCGGTGTTGCGGTTATCTTCAACATGATTAACGCATTGTTTGTTGCAAACTTCGCATTGCCTGCGTTCATCGTAACACTGGCAACCCAGATGGCGGCGAGAGGTCTGGCGCTGCTGTATACCTCCGGGCAGAATATTTTGCAGATTGGGAAATACGCTGTAGTCGGGCAGGGGAAAATCGGTCCTGTTCCCATTCCTGTTATCTTTACTGTTCTGGCGACGATTATTATTTCGTATATTATGAACCAGACACGATTGGGACGTTCCTTCTATGCCATCGGCGGCAATGAGGAGGCCTCTATCGCATCCGGTATCAATGTTGTAAAATCCAAATACATGGCGTTCCTGATTAACGGTGTTCTGGTCGGGATTGCCGGCGTGCTGTTCATGGCGCGTGTAAACGCAGGTCTGCCGAATGGTGCGGTAGGCTACGAAATGGAAGGTCTGACGGCTGCCATTGTCGGCGGTACAAGTTTCTCCGGCGGTGTCGGGACAACCTCCGGCTCCTTAATCGGTTCCTTCATCATCGGCTGCCTGAACAACATCATGAACCTGCAGGGCGTAGACTCTTACATTCAGCAGGTGGTAAAGGGCATCATCATCGTGGCAGCTGTTCTGTATGATATCAACTTCAAGAATAAAAAATCGCCCAAGGTTATCCTGCAGAAGAAGGACGAAAAGAAGGAGCCTGCGGCAAAGGCATAACCCAATGATATGGCTTTCATTTGATCAATCAAATGTAAATAAAGCAAAAATGTTCTCAAAAAGGTAATTTCAAAAAGAAAGGGAGAGAGTAAAATGAAAAAGTATTTAGCAGCATTTATGGCACTGGCTATGGCGGCAACCGCTCTGACAGGCTGCGGCGGCGGTGATTCCGCAGGCGGCGATGACAGCAATAAAACCTACAAGGTAGCGTATATTGCAAGAGCGCAGTCTGACTCCTTCGCAGCATGGCAGGCAAACGAAATGGTAGCAGCAGCAGATAAGTATGATGATATCGAGCTGAAGGTATTCGATGGTCAGGCTGACGATGCAAAGGAAAACGCTGCAATCGAAAACGCAATCGCAAACGGCTACGATGCAATCATCGTGCAGCCCAACAACGGCGAAGCACAGAGACCCTACGTTGAAAAAATCGTACAGGCAGGTCTGGTTGCAATCACAACCAACTCCAGAATTGAAGGCATTGAAGGTGCATCCTCTGTCGATGCCGATCCTTACAATCAGGCACAGGTTAACGCTGAGCTGGCACTGACACAGGTTCCCGAAAATGCGAAGGTTGTTGTTCTGAAGGGGCCCTCCGGCAACTTCCATGCTGACCAGAGACGTATCGCATGGCAGGAAGTATTCTTTGACCAGAGACCTGACGTTCAGATTGTAGGCGAAGACTTCGCAAACTGGAACAAGGACGAAGCTATGGCTCTGATGGAAGACTGGACAACAGCACACGGCAAGATTGATGCAGTTATCTCCATGAACGATAACATGGCAGCAGGTGCGCTGGAGGTTGTAAAGGGCAACCCCACTTACAAAGATATGCTGGTATATGGCGTTGACGGTACAGCAGAGGCTTGCCTGCTGATTCAGGATGGTTCCATGACATCTACATGCCTGCAGTCCGCAATCGACCTGGCTGCTCTGAACCTTGACACAGTACACAAGCTGCTGACAGGCGAAGAAACAAAGATCGACACAGATATCGAAGAAGTTCTGATTACTGCTGACAACGTAGACGAATACGTTGAAATGTACAAAAAGAACGGTCAGATTACAGAATAATAGAAGGTAAATCTGTTTTTCGTGATTGATTTGTAAATATGAGGTATCATTTTCGGGTTTTCCGGGAGTGATACCTCTATTTTTTTCATGAAAAACTGTATTTTGGAAGGCGCGTAATTCTTGCATAATTCCGTCTATACTGTTATCATAAAAGGGAGAGCGTCTTGCAGGAGAGGTTCCCGAAAACTGATAAAACTGTGTATTTCAATAAAGCGAAAGCGAGGAGATAAAAGATGAAAAACAGAGCAGCTTATATGGTTGGATTGAACAAAATGGAAATCAGAGAAACCCCCGTTCCCGAACCCAAGGCGGGCGAGGTTCTGGTGAAGATTGAATATGTTGGGATTTGTGGTTCCGATGTGCATTATTTCAAGGACGGCAGATGCGGCGACTTCGTGGTTGACGGCGAACTGATGCTGGGTCATGAAGCAGGCGGCGTTGTAGAAAAACTGGGCGAAGGCGTAACAGACCTGAAGGTGGGCGACAAGGTTGCATTAGAACCCGGTATCACCTGCGGTCACTGCGAATTCTGTAAATCCGGCAGATATAACCTGTGCCCCGATGTTGTTTTCCTTGCAACTCCTCCTGTGCAGGGCTGCAATGAGGACTATATCACATTCCCTGCGGATATGTGCTTCAAGCTGCCCGAAGGGATGTCCACAAAGGAAGGCGCACTGATTGAGCCTTTTGCTGTTGGTCTGCATGCGGCACACCAGGGCAAGGTTGGCATGGGCGACCAGTGCATTATCCTTGGCTCCGGCTGTATCGGTCTGATGACACTGTTGGCTTGCAAGGCTTGCGGTGCAACGGATATCACAGTGGTAGATATGGCGCAGAAGCGTCTGGACTACGCAATGAAGCTGGGCGCAACCAGAGTAATCAATGCGAAGGAAAAGGATGTGCTGAAGGAAGTAGAAGCATTTACAAACGGCGTAGGGATTGAAAAGGTATTTGAAACAGCAGGCTCTCCCGTTACCATCGCACAGACACCTTATCTGGTAAAGAAGGGCGGTACTATCACATTGGTAGGTATGGCGGCTGACCCAGAAGTAAAATTCAACTTTGGTCAGATTATGGCAAAGGAAGCAAGAATCGAATCCGTATTTCGTTACAGAAATCTGTATGCAAAGGCAATTTCCGCAGTTGCAAACGGCATTGACATCGGCATGGTAGCAACCCATGAATTCGATTTTGAACACATTCAGGAGGCATACGAGGCTGCTATCAACGATAAGGAAAACGTGGTAAAGGCTGTTATCAAGCTGTGATGCATGCGAAAGAAATGGCGGTGTGACTATGGAATAT
>ERZ773192.2923-NODE-2923-length-13571-cov-3.132658_pt1 | contig 13571 bp, 9 predicted proteins | sample MGYA00581010_ERZ773192 | MGnify/ENA primary metagenome ERZ773192 (study PRJEB29015, sample SAMEA2737741) | human gut metagenome | biome: human gut; feature: human-associated habitat; material: faeces | place: China | collected 2012 ...
ACGGCGAACCGGTAACGGTTCTCAAAGGATCCACCATATTCATCGGTACGCTTATTCACATATTTTAACGTAAACTGATCAAGCAGATAGCCCTCATGTACTGCATGGATTTCTACGCCATCCACTCCCGCATCCTTTAAGAGCTTCGCGGTCTTGCCAAACGCCGTGATAAACTCCTCGATTTCTTCCACGGTCATCTCTCTTGACGGTACCTTATCGGACCAACGGTTCGGTGACGGGCTCGGTGCCGCCGTAATCTTATCAAGATCCATAACAGGCTTTGCCAGAACACGAAGCGCCTTATTCGTGTACAGGGTTTCCATCATGCTGCTGATCGTAAAGGACCGTCCAAACCCTGCCGTCAGCTGCACGAAGAGCTTCGCGCCGGTCTTGTGAAATTCCGGCATCCACTTTGCCAGATCCTGATACATCTTTTCATTCTTATAAAGCCACTTTCCATACATGGGATTGTATACCGGCTGGCAGCCCGGAAGCACCAGTCCACAGTTGTTCTTTGCCACTTCCATGATGAACCTCGCTCCAGCCTTGTCAAAGTGGTTCACTTCCATCCAGCCGAACAGGTCGGTTCCGCCCATGGAGGTCATGACTATGCGGTTCTTTATCTCCACATTGCCTATCTTCCAGGGGGTAAAAAGCGGATCGTAGGTCTTATTCATATAATTGGCCTTCCCTTCTGAAATAATATAAGATCTGATTGTCATTATTATATCATATATATCCCTTCACACAAGGATAATATGCTGACCGAGGGGAATTTATTTGCCAGAGATGCCCCCGTTATTGACAAAATAGATATGTACATGTAAGTAATTGCAAAGTCCAATTTGACTATATTGCCCCGGTAAATATAATGGAAATGCTGACAATAGGATGAAAGAGATTGTTTGTATGTTTTACGATAATAAGGGAAAAAAAGAGCAGAACGCGGATTCCGCCCTGCTTTCCGGCCTGACCCGCCGCCAGCTTAAAGAGCTGGAGGAAAAAGAAAAGACTCCCGCGCAAAAGCTCAGGGAGGCAGTCATAATGCTCCTGCCGCTGCTGTGCGGCTGCGTTGCGTTGCTGGAGTACCTGCTCCTGCCCAACAACAGCAGGAACGCAAGGCCCTGGAGCTATGTATGGGTGCTCGGCGCGGCGATGTGCGCCTATCTGCTCTGCCTCTGCGTCTCGCTGCTCAGGAAGCGCAGGGGCGAAAAGCGGATGTATGAAAAGCTTTACTACAAGGCGCCCCATTTTTCAGCGCTGTTCCTCTTCCTCGCCCTGTACGACTATCTCACGCTCAAGACGGGCATTTTGACGCAGCCCTTCGTGCCCTGTATGAACTATATAATCAACGCCTTCCTCGTGGACTACAAGCTTCTGGCGGACTGCACGCTGAACACCCTCAAGCTTCTGTTCCTGGGTTATTCCATAGGCGTATCCCTGGGGCTTATTACCGGTATAGCCTGCGGTTACTCAGAGCGGGCGCGCTACTGGCTTGACCCCATAATCAAGTTCCTTGGCCCCATACCCACTTCTACATGGATACCTATCATAATGGTGGTTGCGAGCTCCCTTTTCGGCGGCGCGGTGTTCATCATTGCGCTGGGCTCCTGGTTCGCCGTAACCGTGGCCTCCCTCACCGGTATTTCCAACGTGAGCAAGGAATACTTTGACGCGGCGATGACGCTGGGCGCAAACAGCCGCCAGTTAGTGTTCCGGGTGGCAATACCCCACGCCATGCCCTCCATACTGCAGGGCTGCACACAGGCTATGAGCTCCTCCTGCGTCGCTATAATGATAGCCGAAATGCTGGGCGTCAAGTCCGGCCTAGGCTGGTACATGACATGGCAGACGGGTTGGGCAAGCTACGATAAATCCTTCGCCGCCCTGTTCGTTATTTGCCTTATATTCACCCTTGTCACCAAGGGGCTGGAAAGAATTAAGCGCTATCTGCTCAGATGGCAGAATGGAGCCGTAAAGTAATGTCAGACGAAAAAAAGGCGGTTTGCCTCAAGCTTGAAAACGTCAGCAAGGTATTCGCAAAGGTGGAGAGCGATCAGGTCACCCATGCGCTTCAGGATGTGAGCGTGGAGATGTCCGGCGGGGAATTTGTTTCTCTGGTGGGGCCCTCTGGCTGCGGAAAATCCACTATACTGCGCCTTGTGGCGGGGCTTATCACGCCCACCCTGGGCCGCGTTACGGTCAACGGCGAGGAGATAAGCGGCCCCTCCCCCAGCAGAGGGCTGGTATTCCAGAATCCTACGCTTTTCCCGTGGCTGACTGCGGAGAAGAATATTTCCTTCAGCCTCGATCTGCGGGGCGATGATAAGGACAAGGCCGAAAAAGTTGAGCATATGCTCGAAATAACCGGCTTGACGCAGTTTCGTCACGATTACCCGGCCCAGCTTTCCGGTGGCATGGCGCAGCGCGTGGCGCTGGTGCGCACCCTCATCAACGAGCCGGAGATACTGCTTCTGGACGAGCCCCTGGGCGCGCTGGACGAGTTCACGCGAATGAACATGCAGGACGAGATACTGAACATCTGGATGCAGAAAAAGCAGCTTGCCCTCATGGTTACCCACAGCATTGACGAGGCGGTCTATATGGGTACCCGCGTGCTTGTAATGGAGGCAAATCCGGGGCGGATAGTCGCAGACATCCGCATCGATGAGGATTTCCCCCGGGACCGCTCCTCCGCCAGCTTCGTCGAGTACCGCAACGAAATACTCAACAGGCTGCACTTTGGCGGAAAACACGAAAAATAAATACGCTTTTACCGGGCGGTGCTGCCGCCTTGTAAATAAAGAAAAAACAAGAGGAGAAAAAAATGAACTCAAAGAAGCTTGTAGCAATGGGTCTTGCGTTGATCCTTGCGCTGTCTCTGTGCGCCTGCGCCGCCAACGAGCCCGCCGGCACCACCGAGGGCGAAACCACCGCCTCCACCGTTATAGCCGACTCCAACAACGACGGCCAGATAGAGGTCGGAACCGTTGAGGACGTTGAAGTAAACGAAGCGAGCGAGCATCTCGACGCCGCAGAGGCCTCCGCCTCCGGCAACTGGGAAGCGCTTTTCGTTCCCATCGAGATCGAGGGCCGTGCCATAGATATGGCAAACTTTGACCTGACCCCCACCGCAGAAGAGCTGGAGGCCATGAAGAAGGAGCCCGCCTATGGCCGCACCATACATTACTTCATGTCCGATGGCTGCACCTCCGGCCCCACCATGGCGGATCACCTCGGCTACTATAAGGAAGCCGGCCTGACCGCAGAGGGCGTAAAGGGCAGCAGCGACGTTGAAGCCCTCGGCACCGACCAGGTAGACGTTGCCACCGGCATGATGGCTAAGATGCTGGTTCCCATCACCAACGGCGTGGACATCACCTTTGTAGGCGGCGCCCACATCGGCTGCAAGTCCCTGTATGTCCTCGCGGACAGCGACTATAACACCACCGCCGACCTCAAGGGTCAGAAGATATCCGTCCCCAACGGTATCGGCAAGTCCGACTATAACATAACCGCGCTCCTTCTCGACGCCGACGGCATCGACTACTCCAAGGATGTTGAGCTGGTCCAGGTCTCCGCCGATGCCTGCGTTACCGCTATGGAAAACGGCGAGATAGCCTCCGCGCTCCTCAGCGATACCTTTGCATACTCCATGGTCAAGGACGGCAAGCTCAAGTGCATCCGCTCCCAGCTTGACAGTGACTTTGCAAACCGCACCTGCTGCGTAATGGCGATGAACGGCACCTTCGTAAAGGAAAACCCCACCATCGCAAAGAAGGTCGCCCAGGCCGTGCAGAAGGCTCACAGCTGGATGCGCGACAACTCCGACGAGGCCACCAAGGTGCTCATGGACATGGGCTGGAACGGCGGCAACTATGAGATGAATATAATGATAAACAACTCTCTGCAGTTCGGCCTTTCCGATGAGTTCACCGGTGAAACCCTGAAGGACTTCATCGGGCGTTATATCCGCCTCGGCCTTATCACCTCCATGGACAACGCCGACGAGGTGCTGAAGCTGGCCTGGACTCCGATACTGTAATCTGAACCTGATACAAAGCAAAACGCCCCCGCTAAGCGGGGGCATAAACTGACGAAAAAGTGGCTGAACGCCACTTTTTCGTCAGTTTAGGGACGGTTTGACTATTTAAGGTTGGAAATGATGCTGTTTACCGCCTTTTCCACGAGCTCCCGTGAGGTGGCAAGGTTCATGCGAATGTGAGTGCCGAACCTTTCGCCGCCGAACCAGTCGCCGTAGTCAAAGGCAAGGCCACACTTGTCCTCCATAAAGCTTTTTATTTCGGAGGCGGGAAGGTACGCGCCGAAGTCTATCCAGAGGAGATAAGTGCCTTCCAGCGGGGATACCACTGCCCCGGGCAGCGACTTTTTCAGGGACTCCCTTACATACTTATAGTTGCCGTAGATGATATCTCTTACCTGCTCAAACCATTGGCGGCCGCCCCGGTACGCGGCTTCCACCGCTACATAGCCGAAGGGGTTTCCTCCGTGTATACGTATGCCCTCCACGAAGCCGTCGAATCTCCTGCGGATATCAGGATCGGGTATTATAGCGAAGGAATTCTGGCAGCCCGCCAGGTTAAAGGTTTTTGTGGCGGCGGTGAGGGTGACGAGTATTTTATCATAGTCGCCTACGGTGGCGCTCGGTATGTGAACGTTGTCGCCGAATACTATGTCGTGGTGTATCTCATCGGATATCACGTATACGCCATGCTTTTTGCAGATGTCCAGCATGGCCTTCAGCTCATCGCGCTTCCATACCCTGCCCGCGGGGTTGTGGGGGGAGGAGAGTATAAAGAGCTTCACGCCGTTTTCCACGATCTTCTTTTCAAAGTCCGCAAAATCTACGGTGTATATGCCGCCGGTATTTATAAGGTCGCAGCAGACGAGCCTGCGGCTGTTATTTTTCACGGCGTGCATAAAGGGGTAATATACAGGCGTCTGCACTATGACGGCGTCGCCGGGTTCGGTGAACACCTGCAAAAACCAGTTGAAAGCAGGTACTACGCCGGGTGCAAAGCGCAGCCATTCTTCCTTCACCTGATAGCCGTGGTATTTGCGTTCCCAGTCTATGAATGCCTGATGATAGCTTGGCCGGGGAACATAATAGCCGAACACGCCTGTCTTCATGTAGTTCTCGATGGCAGACACGACGCAGTCCGGCACGCGGAAATCCATATCCGCTATCCACATTGCCTGAAGGTCGCTGCGGCCAAATGTGGATTTCAGATTGTCCCACTTGCTGGAATCGGTGCCCCGCCTGTCTACGAATACTATCTGTTCCTTATTATCGCTTGCTGTATTTGTCAATTGATGTTACCTCCGGATAAATCTATATGGATTATAGTGCATTTTCGGCTTTATTCAAAGAGCAAAAAACGCTCATTTGAAAAAACGATTATACCGTATGCAATATCCTTAAACTGAATTTGATGATGGTACCCAAAAGCGATGCATATGCGGCTTTAAAGGGCCGCCTATGTCTTTGTTTTGGATTGCAAAATAAAGGTGAAGTTTGCGGCTGCCGCATCGACAACGTAAGTTTATGGAGCTATACTTTTATAAATCAAACTATTTTTACAGGCATCATATGCTTTTATAAAAGGAGTGAAACCATGAAAGAAGTAAAACCGTCCAAGAAGCCGCTGTTGTTTTACTATAGCATAGTGCTGCTTTGCGTGGTGCTGTTCAACGCGTTCATAGCGCCGATGCTGATGGACGACCCTGTCAAGGAGGTGGATTACGGCACCTTCATGCGCATGGTCGACAACAAGGAAGTGGACAAGGTGCAGGTGAATACTAATGAGATAACCTTCATGGACAAGGAGGGCAAGGTATACTACACCAGCGCTATGGAGGATCCCGACCTTACGCAAAGACTCTATGAATCAGGAGCGGCATTCGACAGGGTTATAGAAAAGACAATGAGCCCGCTGGTGAGCTATCTTATTACCGGCGTGCTGCCGATAATACTCTTTGTTGCCCTGGGCCAGTACCTCTATAAACGCCTTATGAGCCAGGCCGGCGGCAAGGATTCACTCATGTTCGGCGGAATGGGCAAGAGCAACGCCAAGGTATATATCCAGTCCACGGAAGGCATACACTTCAGCGACGTTGCGGGTGAGGACGAGGCCAAGGAAAGCCTCGCCGAGATAGTGGATTATCTGCATAATCCTGCAAAGTACAGTGAGGTGGGCGCCTCTATGCCTAAAGGCCTGCTGCTTGTTGGCCCTCCGGGCACCGGCAAGACCATGCTCGCAAAGGCTGTTGCCGGCGAATCCAACGTGCCGTTCTTCTCCATATCCGGCTCGGAATTCGTGGAAATGTTCGTCGGCATGGGTGCGTCGAAGGTTCGAGACCTGTTTGAGCAGGCCAAGGAAAAGGCTCCCTGCATAGTGTTCATAGATGAGATCGACGCCATAGGAAAGAAGCGCGACGGCCAATTCGGCGGCAATGACGAGCGCGAGCAGACCCTCAACCAGCTGCTCACCGAGATGGACGGCTTCGACAGTAACAACGGCGTAATAATCCTCGCGGCTACCAACCGCCCCGAGTCGCTCGCCCCGGCGCTGACCCGCCCCGGCCGTTTTGACAGGCGGATACCCGTAGAGCTTCCCGATCTAAACGGCAGAGAAGCTATACTGAAGGTTCACGCACGCAAGATAAAGGCCGATCCCGACGTCGATTACCATGTCATAGCCCGCATGACCTCCGGCGCTTCCGGCGCGGAGCTGGCGAACATCATAAATGAGGGTGCGCTGCGCGCCGTCCGCGGCGGAAGGAAAACTGTCTCACAGGCAGACCTTGAGGAGAGCGTGGAGGTCGTCATAGCTGGCTATCAGAAGAAGAACGCCGTGATGTCCGACAGGGAGCGCAGCATAGTGGCATACCACGAGATAGGCCATGCGCTTGTGGCCGCATTACAGTCCCATTCCGCCCCAGTGCAGAAGATTACCATTATCCCCCGCACCTCAGGCGCATTGGGCTATACGATGCAGGTAGAGGAAAACGACAAATACCTGCTCTCCAAGGAAGAGCTTGAAAACAAGATAGCTACCCTCACAGGAGGCCGCGCCGCAGAAGAGGTTGTTTTCAACGAAGTCACCACCGGCGCTTCCAACGATATCGAGCAGGCCACAAAGCTTGCCAGGGCCATGATCACCCGCTACGGCATGAGCGAGGACTTCGGCATGGTAGCAATGGAGACCGTCACCAACCAGTATCTGGGCGGCGACACTACACTGAGCTGCTCCGCCGAGACCCAGCGGGTCATAGACCAGAAGGTAGTGGATATGATAAAGAAGCAGCATGAGAAGGCTGTGAACATGCTGAAGGAAAACCGCGAAAAGCTTGAAAAACTGGCTCAGTACCTCACCGAGAAGGAGACTATCACAGGAGAGGAATTCATGAAGATACTGGACAGCTTTAAGGAGGCGGCGGTATGAAATATGAGCACAGATACCTTTTCGTAGAGATACTGGAGGGCGTGCTGCTGGTAATGCTGGGCGTGGCTACCATGTTGCGCACCGAGCAGGTGCTGGACAGCCTTACGCTGATATTCGGCATACTGGCTGTCATAACCGGCCTCGCGGACGTGATGTTCTACATACGCCTTGAACGGCACACGGGCTTCCGCCCTGCGGTATCACTGGTTTCCAGCATACTCAGCATAATGCTTGGATGTGCCCTTATAGCACACCCTAATGTGGGTACGGGCATAATGCTCATCATATTCCCGATATTCATAATCGCCCACTGCATCGCCCGCTTAACCCACCTGAACATCGTGCGATACGTGGCAGGAGAGGTGAGCTTCTGGCTCACTCTCATATCAAACGCGGTGGGATTGATACTGGGCGTAATTCTGCTGTTTGATCCGGCCCTGTCTGCGGCGGCGCTGGGAGTCATACTGGGCGTAGATCTGATACTGCTCGGAATCGAAGCCGTAGTGTTCGCCATAGACTGCTATTGCAGGCTGAAGTAACGAACTTAAATAAAAAAACAAATAGGGCAGCCATATCCTCGTTGGAAATGGCTGCCTTCTTTACTTTTGGGGAAATTGTTATTTTACGGTTCGGCGGCGGGTCTCGGCGTGGGCTGCGTATACGGTGTGGCCCGGCTCTACGGATTCCGTCAGCCATACGTTACCGCCTATAACGCAGTTGTCGCCAATTACAGTATTTCCGCCGAGTATAGTCGCACCGGAGTAGATGACCACGTTATTGCCTATATCGGGGTGGCGCTTTATGCCCTTTACCGGGGTGCCGTCCGCGTTGGTGGGGAAGCTCTTTGCACCAAGAGTAACGCCCTGATACAGCTTCACATGGTCGCCAATGGTAGTGGTTTCGCCTATTACCACGCCTGTGCCGTGGTCTATGAAGAAGTACCTGCCTATGGTGGCGCCGGGGTGTATGTCTATACCGGTATTGCGGTGGGCTATCTCGGTCATGAGACGGGGAAGTATGGGCACCTTCATCTTGTACAGCTCATGGGCAATACGGTATATGCTTATTGCCTCAAAGCCGGGGTAGGCAAGCATTATTTCTTCTACGCTTATGGCTGCGGGATCCCCCTCATAGCCTGCCTGAGCGTCAGTTTCCAGCGCTGCCTTGATATCCGGCAGCGAATCCACCAGCCTGTCGGAAATTTCCTGATAATCATCCGGCAGTACCCGCATCACGCAGTCCGCAACGGCGTTGCGAAGGCGCGCGCCATTGCCCAGGTTGCATCCGAACATATTGGGGTACATGGCGCTGCGCAGAGTCTGCAAAAGCTCTGCGGTCTGCTCCATAAGTCCGGCATAGCTGCCGCAGGAGGAACATCCGCTCCGGCTGCACATACAGCCGCCGTAGCAGAGCGGTGAAACAAAATTATCTTTCATTACGATCTATCCTTAAAAAATGTTTATAATTTCTAACATTTACCTATCTTTAGGGTAGGATAATAAGCTATTATAGTTTTTTTGGAGATGCCTGTCAATAGCGGTGCAAACCCCAAAATCCCGAGGGGCTTTTGATGCTTTTCAAGATTGATGCTGTCCGGTGTTTTCCGCTGACAATCTGTTGCACCGATGCGTTGAAACAACGCTCGAATTATGGTAATATAATTATTTGATAGGGACGATTCCGAACTTAATCATTATATGCCGGCGAAAGGGGAACAGCTATGACTATAACAAACGATATCCGCTATATCGGCGTAAACGATCATGATATAGACCTGTTTGAGGGACAGTATATCGTGCCGGAGGGCATGGCATACAACTCATACGTGATAATTGACGAAAAGATCGCCGTGATGGACACGGTAAGCGCCGATTTTGGAGAGGAATGGCTTGCAAACCTGGAAAACGTTCTCGGGGGCAGGAAGCCAGATTATCTGATAATACACCATATGGAGCCGGATCACTCCGCAAACATAGATAAGTTTATAAGCGCATACCCCGAGGCCGCTGTAGTGGGCAACGCAAAGACCTTCGAAATGATAGACCAGTTCTTCGGCAGCGGCCTCTGCAAAAACAGGCTCGCAGTAAAGAACGGCGATACGCTGTCTCTGGGCAGGCACGAGCTGACGTTTTTATTCGCTCCCATGGTACACTGGCCCGAGGTGATGATGAGCTATGACGGCGCGGATAAGGCGCTGTTCTCGGCAGACGCCTTCGGAAAGTTCGGCGCGCTGGACTGCCAGGATAAGGAGTGGGACTGCGAAGCACGGCGCTATTATATGGGCATAGTGGGCAAATACGGTATGCAGGTGCAGGCCGTGCTCAAGAAGGCGGCGGCGCTGGATATAAAAATGATATGCCCTCTGCACGGCCCGGTGCTCACGGGCGATCTGAGCCATTATATGAGCCTTTATGATATATGGTCGTCCTATGGCGTGGAGAGTGAGGGGGTTTGCATAGCCTACACCTCCGTATACGGCAACACAAAGCGGGCAGCCGAGCTGCTGGCGAAAAAGCTGGAGGAAAGGGGCTGCAAGGCGGCGATAAGCGACCTTGCGCGCTGCGATATGGCGGAGGCCGTTGAGGACGCCTTCCGCTACGGGAAGCTGGTGCTGGCAACAACGACCTACAACGCGGATATTTTCCCGTTCATGAGACAGTTTATCGACCACCTTACCGAGCGCAATTATCAGAACCGAACCCTTGGCTTCATCGAGAACGGCACATGGGCGCCCGCCGCCGCAAAGATCATGAAGGCCATGTTCGAGAAGAGCAGGAATATCAACTACATCGACACTACTGTGACGCTGCGCTCAGCAATGACTGAGGAAAACGCCGAAGCGATAGAGAGAATGGCCGAGGAGCTTTGCCGGTAAACAAACTGTAGATAAACGCAATGGACGCTCATGCCGGGCGTCCTTTTGTTGTATCGTTTATCAATCGGTAAAAGAGATTATAGACCGCCTGTAATCAGATGTTTGAATTTAACGGAAACAGCGCTACATGCTATTATGAGTTACACCAAAGTATAATTTTTATGGAGGTTTTGTCATGTCGATATCCCTTGATTACGCACTTGAACATAAGAATGACCCCGCAGTGCTGTGCTGCCGCGCAGAAGCAGGTACGGTGCTGTCCGAGCACAACCTTGAGGATCCCGCCATATTTGACGACCTGGTGGATTCCAACCTGCTTGACCTCACCGGCGCGCTGAAGATAGGCCAGGTGCTTGGCGCAACGCTGAAGGAAACATGCGATTCCCTGACAGCCCTTACCGCCGACAAGGTAGAGGGTGCAAAGGAGGGGACTGACGAGCCTGCTGCCGAGGCTTCAAAGACAGAGGAAGCCGCAGCTCCCGTTATCGGTGGCGACGTGGAAGGCACTCAGGTGACAGTTTCCGGCGGCATACTCACCATAAATATCAAAGAGGGCAAGGGCATACATATAGAGCTGCCCGTGTGACGATTTTGAGAGAACAAAGCTGAAAAATGTCGGCACGCCTGAAAGCGAGACGTGCCGGCTTATTATGTATCGGAAAAATGAAATCGACAAAACCGATAATTGCACGATTTAGACAATAATATAACAAGTAATGCGAAAAATGCAGGAATGATACAATTAAAATGCTTGACAGGCCCGAAAGAGCCGTGATAAAATGCATAAGTAAAATTGATACAGACTTTGTGTCTGCAAATATTTTTGAATATCAAAAGCATATCTTTTATCGGTTGACAGTTCCGGAAGAGATCGCAGCGCAGAAGATACGCGGCGCCGAAGGGGAAGCAGAAACTCTCAGGCAAAAGGACCGGATCTTGACGATGCTCCGAAAAGAACGGCATTACGCCGTGCGCCGAAGGTGCAACTCTTTATCGCCCACAGGCTTAAAGGGGAATCTCTCAGGCTACACTACGGAGGCACAAAATTCTCACCAAGGGGAAGTTTGTGCCTTTTTAAGTGTTCAAAAAATAACGCGGATATTTGTCTCAAAAGCAACGCCAAATCAAAAAATCATATATCAAAACAGGAGGAAATTTTATGAGCGAACTCAAACGTACTCAGCTGTACGACGCCCACGTTGCGGCGGGGGCGGATATGGTGGACTTCGGCGGATGGGAGATGCCTATACAGTACCCCACCGGCATAGTAGCCGAGCACCTGTACACCCGCCACGCGTGCGGGCTCTTTGACGTTTCCCACATGGGCAGGCTGCTTATCGAGGGCCCCGAGAGGATCGCCTTTTTGCAGCATGTGCTTTCCAGCAACGTAATGGCGCTGGATATCAAGCAGGCACAGTACGCCATAATCCCCGATGAAAACGGCAGCGCCATAGACGACGCGTATCTTTACAAGTTCAATGAGGAGAATTTCCTGTTGGTGGTAAATGCCGCCAACACCGAAAAGGATCTTGCCCACCTTCTGCCAATAGCGAAGGAATACGACTGCACCATAACCGATATATCCAAGGACTACGCCGCGATAGCCGTTCAGGGCCCAAAGAGCAAGGAAATAATGCTTACCCTCACAAAGGGCAAGGCTGTAACCGAGCCCATGAAGAACGCGCTGAATATAATAGAGCTTGAGGGGCATAAGGCGTGGATAGCCAAGACCGGCTACACCGGCGAGCCTCTGGGCTATGAGGTATACGTAAAGAGCTGCGACGCAGAGTGGCTGTGGAACCGCCTTGTAGAGCTGGGCGGCAGGCCCGCGGGCCTTGGCGCCAGAGATACCCTGCGCCTTGAAGCCGGCCTTCCCCTGTACGGCCACGAGATGGGTAAGGGCCCCGATGGCAGCGACATGCCCATATTTGCCGTGTCCCTGGCCAAGTTTGCCGTAAGCTTCTCCGAGCAGAAGGGCGATTTCATTGGCAGGGCGGCGCTCACAAGGCAGTCAGAGGCCTTTAAGAAGATAATGAACCGCGACTTCTCCGGCATGGACGTGCTGCCCAGGCGCATAATGCCCATAACCCTGCTGGATCGGGGCGTAATGCGCGCAGGCATGGAAATATACCGGAACGGAGAGCTTGTGGGCTGGGTCACCAGCGGCACGATGGTACCGTACTACCGCAGCGAGGGCGAAGGCTTGGCAACCGTAATAACCGACGAGACTGCCAAGCGCTCCATCGGAATGTGCTATATCGCCAGCGACGTGCTGGAGGACGACAAGGTGGAGATAGACGTGCGCGGCAAGCGGCTCAAGGCGGTTATACCCCCGTATCACATGAGGGTGGACGCCCCTCCTTTTGCACGCCCGATAATCTACGGCTATGAGCCCGCCCAGATGGACGTCAAGGTAGACGACAGGGCAAAGAAGGCCGTCGAGCTCATATTCGACGCAACCCACAACCACGAATGGCGCCAGCATCAGTGCATCAACCTGATACCCTCCGAGAACAGCGCCAGCCGTGCGGTACAGCTCCTTTGCGCCTCCGACCCCGCCTTCAGGTATGCGGAGCACAAGAAGGTAAAGTCCTTCTACGATCAGGATATCTTCTATTATCAGGGCACCAAGTTCATAGACCGAGTGGAGCAGCTTCTTGTGGAGCAGATGAAGGAATACTTCAACTGCACGGAGGTAGAGACGAGAGTCATCAGCGGGCAGATGTCCAATATGGCTACATTCTCCGCCCTCATGGACTGGAAGAACCGCCTTGACCGCAAGCATACTCCCCAGCGCCTGGGCTATGTGATGAATAACCATATAATCAAGGGCGGCCACCTTTCCGCTCAGCCCATGGGCGCCCTGCGCGACTATATTGCCATCGACCCCGTTACCGAGCGGCATGCCATAGTGAACTTCCCGGTATGCGAGGACAATATCTATAAGATAGACGTTGAGGAGACCAAGAAGCTTATCGACCAGTACAGGCCTGAGCTGATAATCTTCGGCAAGTCCATGGTGCTGCATAAGGAGCCCGTGGCGGCTATACGCAAGTTCGTGGACGAGCAGAACATACCCACCACCATAATGTACGATATGGCTCACGTTCTGGGCCTGGTGGGCGATTACTTCCAGAAGCCCTTTGAGGAGGGCGCCGAGATAGTCACCGGCTCCACCCACAAGACCTTCTTCGGCGCGCAGCGCGGCGTCATCGGCGTCAACTACAAGC
>ERZ773192.2924-NODE-2924-length-13568-cov-4.147932_pt1 | contig 13568 bp, 8 predicted proteins | sample MGYA00581010_ERZ773192 | MGnify/ENA primary metagenome ERZ773192 (study PRJEB29015, sample SAMEA2737741) | human gut metagenome | biome: human gut; feature: human-associated habitat; material: faeces | place: China | collected 2012 ...
AATGGTCTGTTTCGTTAGGCATGAACGGAGGTGACGCGGATACGATAACCGGCGATCTCAGCCTGCGGTATACATTGAATCCGTTTTATGGAAACGACATGTTGGAAATACGCCCCTTAATCGAATGCGCCGGCGTCTATTGGAAACGGGATCACGATGCTATCTGGGGAGGCGGCATTGCGGGCGGAGCCGTTGTGGATTTCTGGCGGGAAGGCTCTTGGCGGCCTTATGTGTCGGGGAGTTTCGGCGGATTCATGCTTTCCGACAATAAAATCGCCTCGCACTCCCTTGGCTGCAACTTCCAGTTCCGCACCAAAGGAAGTGCCGGTATCCGCTTTGGAGAATCCTATCGCCATGATGTTCAGGTTGACATGGCCCATTTTTCCAACGCCGGCCTCAACAACCACAACTCCGGCTTCAATACCTATGGCGTTTCATACGGATTCCGCTTTTAGGCGTCCCCATGAAAAGGAAGCGACCTACCCTCCGTTACGACGATAGGTTGCTTGGAGCGGCACCCTTCCTTCCGCTCCACTTGAGCCAAAACAATAAAGAAGGCCGGGGACGTTGCCGATCCTCGGCCTTCTCTTATGCCCTCAGCGTCCGATGCTCTTGAGCGCCTCTTATGCCAAGATGCCTTTTTCCACTGGCATCAGCCCTTTCCCTTATGGCTGTAGGATCCGGGCTGATGGAGGCTTCAAGGCTCCCCCCTCCCTGATACGGAAGAAAGGCATGGATAAGAATGTATCAAAACCCGGCAAGCGTCATGACTTTCCGGGCTTCAGCTATTGCCGCTCCCGGCGAAAACCTGTTTGACGAAAGCAGAATACACGCGGCCTTTGCGAGACGGCCTCGATACGCCGGATCAAGCGATTCAGGACGGTTGGTTGCGGCAAGGATAATAACTCCGTTATTTCCGTCAAATCCGTCCATCTCTGTCAAAAGCTGGTTGAGCGTCTGCTCACGCTCGTCATTGCCGCCGATTTGTCCGTCACGCTTTTTGCCTATAGCATCTATTTCATCAATAAAAACGATACACGGAGCCTTTTCTTTTGCCTGCTTGAAAAGATCACGAACCTTTGAAGCTCCCATGCCGACAAACATCTCAACAAACTCCGAGCCCGACATTGAGAAGAAAGGCACGCCTGCCTCACCGGCTACGGCTTTTGCGAGCATGGTTTTACCTGTGCCCGGAGGGCCTACAAGCAAAACACCCTTCGGCATTGATGCACCTACATCGGAATATTTCTTGGGATTGTGCAAATAATCGACAATTTCTGACAGGTTCTCTTTCGCCTCGTCCTCACCTGCAACATCGGCAAACCGTATTCCGTCGCTCGACGGAACATAGACCTTTGCGTTGCTCTTGCCCAGTCCGAAGGACATTGCATTCGGTCCGCCTGCCTGTGACATCATTTTTTTACCTACATACTGACCAAGTGCGGCAAAAATCAGAATCGGCAAAATAAACGAAAGGAAGAAACTCAAAAGCGGCGACATTCCTTTTTCAATGTTTCGGGTGAATTTAGCTCCCGACTCATAAAGACGGTCGGTCAGGTTCGGGTCATTCATTTCTCCGGTTTTGTAAATCTGCTTTTCATCCTTATCCGTGAAAATGATTTCGGAATCATTGACTTCAACGCTTCCGATACTTTTCTCCTCAATCATCTTCATGAACGTACCGTAGTCTACTTCTTTCACTCTTGTATTTGTAATAAGCGGCGCAACAACCATGTTGAAAATGAGAATAATCAGTAAAACTATTCCGTAGTAATAAACAATCGGTTTTTTGGGTTGTTTAACTTCTTTCATAACTTTAACTCCTCCGCAATAATAATCCTGTATAATAAGATTATTATGATGTTAAAACCATGATATTATGAATATATAACGTAAAAAAAAACCAATTATGAACTTTTTTACCGATTTATACATTTAGATTATTTTGTAGTTTAAAATGGCAGTAAAATACCCTGTGATGATACGAATAACACACCATAGCTTAACCCTCGTACCCTCTCGGGTTCAAGCCCCACGCAAAAAAAGAGCCGCTGTTGCGACTCTTCTTTATTTGGTGCGAGAGACGGGACTTGAACCCGTACGGGATTACCACACGCCCCTCAAACGTGCGCGTCTGCCGATTCCGCCACTCTCGCATTCAATTGTCGTTCCCTCAAGGAACGCTTGATATTATATCAGATTCATTTTTGTTTGTCAACTGTTTTTGAAATAAATTTAGGCCTTTTTCATAATTATTTTTTAAAAACCTTCCGACAGCGATTAAGCCGTCGGAAGTGATTTTATTTTGCTGTCAAAAAACAATTTTTCCAAACTCACGGCGTAATTGTATGCCGCCTTTTATTTCTCCTCAAACACATACTCGCCCGAAGCGAGGCGAATAATCGCACAGCCGTCCTTGCACTCATACTCACCGAAGCTGTGTTCAACGCCGTTTATTGTGAGCTTTTCGCCCATAATCGGAAGTCTCAGCTCGGTCGCCACCGGAACGGTACATTTATATGTAAGGTTTTTCTCGTTGCTCCATTCGCTCACGATAAGTCCCGAGGCGGAATCATAGCTTGCCTTAACATATGTCATGCGCTGCTGTCCGTCGGGAAGCTCATCGGCGGTTCTTGTATCAATTCTCGGCCGAAGAATAACAGTTTCAAAGCCCGTCATTCCCGGCTCGATGCCTGCCATATAGCGATACATCCATTCAACCACCGAGCCGTAAGCATAGTGATTGAATGAGTTCATGCCGACATCTCCGAAGCCGTTTTCCTTTGTATAAGAATTCCAGCGTTCCCAAACGGTCGTTGCGCCCTGGTCGATACTGTAAATCCAAGACGGCTCATTGCGCTGCATAAGGAGCGTATATGCCATTTTATCCTTACCGTATTTTGAAAGCGTCGTGCAAAGATTATATGTTCCGAGGAAGCCGGTCGAAAGCCTGTTGCCGTTCGCCTTTATCTGCTCAACAAGCTCGTCGGCGAGAACTTTTGCATAGTCGGCATCAACAAGGTCAAAGGCAAGCGCAAGGATTTTATCGGTTTGGGTCTGTCCGATGAGCTTTCCGTCCTTCATGTAATTCTCAACAAAGTAAGCATAAGCCTGTTTTCTCAGCTTCTTATAATGCTCGGCTCTGTCGGATTTACCGAGAACGTCGCTCATCTTTATCATAAGGTCAATATCGTGTACAAAATAAACGGATGAAACATACGTTTTGTCGCACTGATCATATGCAAGCCAGTCACCGAAGCGAGCGTTTGCGCCTGCCATGCCGAACTTATCAACGAGCTGAGCAATGTATTTCTCCATTGACTCATAATGCGTTTCAAGAAGCTCAATATCATTATACATAACATACATGTTATATGGCACGATTATGCCTGCATCTGTCCACGCCGCTTCATTCTCCGCATGGCAGCAAAACGTTTTTGGAATAACCTCAGTATATCCGCCGTCGTCACCCTGAGAATCACGGGCATCCTGGATCCACTTGCGGAAAAATTCCTTGACATCTGCATTATAAGCAGCCGTTACGCTGAACGCCTGCGCATCTCCTGTCCAGCCGTAACGCTCATCACGCTGAGGGCAATCGGTCGGCACGCTCAGATAGTTACTGCGTTGACTCCAAAGAGTATTTGAAATTAGTTTGTTGACAAGCTCGTCGGAGGTTTCAAGCGTTCCTATTTCTTTTGTAACAGAGCCGACAACCTCGGAAATAAAATCAAGTATTTCAATATCCTTCGTTGAGCTTATCTGAACATAACGATAGCCGTAAAAAGTAAATGAAGGTCTGTAAACCTCCTCATTCTTACCGCTGAGTACATATGTTTCCTTCGCAAGCGCGGTTCTGAAATTGATGGTGTAAAGTGATCCTTTTGCGCCGTCATTTCCTCTTGAAATTTCGCCGCTGTCGTTCAAAAACTCGGCATAGTGAACATTAACAAATGTTCCTCTTTCACCTTTAAGGGTCAGCTTAGCCCAGCCGACCATTTCCTGACCGAGGTCAATGATAAGATTTTGACCCTTTTTGAGCTTCAGAGGAAAAGATTTAGGATTGTCGCAGATATTTATCTCGCCGTAATAGGAGCCGTTATAATTAACACCGTCATAAACCGTGAGAGTTTTTGCTCTCAGACTTAATTCATCACGAACTTGAACCTTAGGACCGATAAAAGGAGTCAACACACCGTCGAAATAATCACAAACCGTCGCCTTGCGAACCTTTTTCGGCACAAATCCTACTGTTGAAATCTCATCATAACCGTTCTCTGTTGCATCACAGTATTCTCCGTCCCAGATATCAGCCATGCGAACCGGTCCGCCGACCGTTGCGTCCCAGTTTTCGTCTGTTACAAGAATTGATTTGCCGCCATGCACAATATTTGCAATGAAAGCGGGCGGATTTGCACCGTATGTACTCTGAACAATTCTGCCTGAATACCAGCCTGCCGATACCACTGCAAGGATTCGATTCTTTCCCTCATGAATATACTTTGAAACATCATAGACGTAGTAAAGGGCACGCTTGTGATAATTTGTCCAACCCGGTTTCATCTCGTCATTGCCGACGCGCTTGCCGTTAATGTAGATATCAACAATACCGAGAGCCGAAAAAATCAACTCGGTTTTCTCGTCGCTTACGATATCAAAATCACTCCAAAACATTGGTAATCCGTTATTATCGACAATTTCGCAATGCTGATTAACATAAGGCACTCTGCTGCCCCACGGATTTTTTGAAGCATCAAAATAGTTTTGAAATTCTGTGTAAATAAACTTTGCGTTATTCCATATTTTTTCCATGTTGCCCTCCTGTAAAAAGGACAGAAACGAAAGCCTTTATTATGCTCTTGTTTCTGTCCTTTAATGCCTTTAATTATTTTGTAAGGAAATACCAAATGATATCAATAACTCTGAAATCCTTAAGAACCTTTACGAGGAACTTAACGATTGTATCGGCAAGAAGAGTCGTTGCTCCGCCGAGATCGACAAAACGGTTTGTTTCCGCCTCGGGTGCGCCGTCATATTCAAGGGTGAACGGCTGAGTATAGATAACTCCGCCCTCGCCTACGATTTCGGCTCTGACATATGAGCCGATCTCATCGGAATAATTGTCAAGATCTATGGTGTTGCCCGTTGCAATTACCTTGCCATCGGCAATCCAGTGAACCATATATGCGTCCTGAGTGCTGATCGTGATAGTATCCTCAACGTCATCAACGGAAACAGCCTTTACCTTAGGAGTAACCGCTTCCTGATCAAAAGCAAAAATCGTGCGCTGCTTGCCTGCATTTTCTTCCTCAACGATCTTGCTGTAGGTCTCGGCAAAGCTGTCCGCCAGCTCAAGGCCTACACCTGCCGCTTTAAGCTCCTCTGCCCATGAGCGGATCTCCGCCTTGCTGCCCATATAGTAGCTTGCGGCAAAGAAAGCGCCGTCCTTCATAGCTGTTTTAAGTTCGGGAATTGTCTTTTCGGGCATGCACATAAGGGTATAGCCGGAATTGATGATGCCCTCGTTATGAGAATCCGATGTTGCAAGACCGAAAACGTTTCTGCCGGTCGGAACAACCTTTTGAAGTAGGAGATCCCAAAGCTTTCTGTCGTAACGGGTTCTGTAATCGCCCTTGCTGTTCACATCAATGCCGAGACATGCCGGATATTTTTCGAGAATGTTTGCAAACTTATCAACTACATACTTGAACTTAACATTATCCGTGTTATATGCCTCGTCGTAGTTGGCAACATTTCTTGCGCCGCTGTACTCGCCCGGGTGATTGATTACGCAAAGTCCGCCGAGTTTATTGATATTTTTAATCGGGGTCTCATAGTCACTTGTACCGCCGATTGTGTCGTTACCGTAATTAACAAACCATGAGCAAACGTGAGCATTGTTGAACGAGGTCGGGTTCTGCTCGTTGCCGAAAGGTACTCTGAGCATCGAATTTTCGGCATTTCCGTTCTCGTCATACTCTGTATAATAGTTTCCGTCGTATGTATATTTCCTGCCGTCCGAGGTCTCGCCTTTTGACGAAAGAACCTCAATGGGAAGCTTTCCTTTTCTGACGCTCATCGCAATCTTAACAGCCTTGTTTGTCGAAGGATCGTCCCAGCCGTAATCCGTTGTGCCATGGTCGGTGACTGCAAGAATATCGAAATTATGGTCATAATGCTTTTCGACGGTTTCTTTCTTTGTCAAAGCACCGTCCGTACCTGTCGTGTGACTGTGAAGATCCGTCTTGTACTGCTTATAGGTGCTCCAATCAACGTTGGCATAGGTGCTGTTGATTTTGTAATCAACGTCCTTGTCGATCGCAAACGAGCAAAGAGCCGTACACGATGTTGCAATTGCTGCAGACATGAAAATTGAAATGGCTTTTGTAAGTTTTCTGTTCATGATTATCCTCCGTATTATTTGATGATTTTATCGAGTAGTGCTTTTATATCAATATCTTTATTCTGCGTGTCGGAATTATTCTCCGTCAGCGGAACAATGATTTTGTTGACCTGATCGTTATAAAGGAACTGCGGAAAATCATCGCTTTCATTTACCGTCGGCTGACTGCCATGCTGAGCAAGCCACCATGTAAAATCATAATATCCCGGCGTGTACCAGGTGTGCATCATATCTTTGATAAACCATGTGTATTCGGGATATATACAGGTCGATGCGTCAATGGCATTGTCACAGGAAATATGGTTGTGACCGTCGGCAACGCCTTGGGTATAGCCCTTGGGGAGCGTCGCTCCGAAATCGGCACAGGTTGCGCCGAGCGAGGTCCTTGCCGTATCTATCAAAAAGTCACTTTGATAGGCATCGTTTTTCAGCACCGGAACCGCTGCCTTACCGTAATTTGAAATAATTGCAAGCTTCATTCCGTTATTCACGGCTTCATCAAGAATTTCTTTTGTGCTGTCCATAACTCCGTAGTGATAGGCGTCAAGCTTTTTGATAAGAGCCGCATTTTCGACCTCATCAAGCATATATTCCTTCGCCTGTTCATAATACTCATTGGGAACGAACGTCCATATGCCCGTCAGATTTCCGAAAAGATCTCTCAGACAGTCCTCATAAAGCACATCCTTGCCTCTTGTAAACACCGTATCAAGCTCGCCGCACACGGGCGAAAGAAGAAATCCGGAAAGTGCATAGAAAATGCAACGATAAAAAGCAGTCACAGGATCGCTGCCCTCAATGAAATTTCCGATATAATTCATTACTGACTTTGTTTTTATATTGAGGTCACCCGTGAAAAGTCCGCCGACAAGATTTATTCCGTTAAAAGCCGATGACTGCATTATTACCGTATCGACGCTTCCGTAGCCGTACTGCTTAAGATAGGTCATAATGACTGCGCCGCCCATGCTCTCGCCCTTGAGAACCACTTTGTCATGGCGTGTGAGTTCCTTAGTCTTTTCTATATATTCGTTAAGCTCCGCGGCAATTTCAAAAACATCCTCACGCCAATCGTAATTAAAGCGATTGTCACAGCGATATCCGTGCTCCGAGGTCGGGTCAACCCTGAATTTGACATCAACCGTTTCGTTGAGCGGATCGCCGTTATCGTCGCAGGCAACGTCCTTCATCGTATCATTGAGAATTTTGCTCAAAGAGCCTGCAAATCCCTCATAATCACCGGTTATTCTGAGCATAACCGTCGGAACGATAAGCCTCGCAACAGCAGATACTATCGCCGAGGTTTCGGGCATGAAAACGTTATATTCCTCCTCGGTTTCGGGATTGGCAACCAGGTCGGTCATCGCAAATCCGGTCACATAAACGATCGGCGTATAAGAACAGCCGCATTTGTCTGTTGCGTATGAAGAAAATGATGCGGCACTGACCGAAAAAGTCAGCAAAACCGCAAGAAAAACAGAAACTGCTTTTTTCATAGAAGTCCTCCTCGGTTTGTTATCATAATAAAAATCTCAAACAGATTTCATACACCCACGATCGGCTATGTTCGCATCGTCCCGTAAATGTTTTCGGAAATACCGAAAAACTGTCCGCATTGTCCCATTTCTGATTTCTTTTGTATTATATCATAAGTTTTAATCAATATCAATTCTTTTTTTATTGAAATTGTCATAGTCATTTATACGGAGTGATGCAAATGACAAACGCAAAAAAGCTGCTTACAAATACTCTTCTACTGACCGCTGCGGCATTCCTGATGAAAACGGTCGCCGTCAGCTTTAACGTTTATCTGACAAATAAAATAGGCGCAGACGGGATTGGTCTTTTTCAGTTAATCACCGCCGTTTACGGCATGTCAATAACCTTTTCCGTTGCCGGAATACGCCTTGCCGCTATGAGAATCGTCGCCGATAATATAGCTCTCGGAAAATATAACGACAGACAGATAATGCGTCGCTGTCTTGTTTATTCATTTATCTGCGGCACCGTTATTGCTGCCCTTTTGGCAGGCTTCTCGGAATTTATCGGTTCAAGATGGATAGGCGACGTGCGAAGCATTCCGTCGCTTAAAGTGCTCAGTCTGAGTCTGCCGTTCGTTGCGATGTCGGCAGCGCTTAACGGATATTTTACATCGGTAAAGAAGATCGTCCGCTATACTGTCGTTCAGCTTTCCGAACAGGTTTTTAAGATTGTTGTAACTGTTTTTTTGCTGAAATCGGTTATAACTCACGGACTTGAAGCCTCATGTACAGCAATAGTTTTCGGCATTTCCTCGGCGGAGTTTTTTTCACTTGTCTGCTCATATACGCTTTATCGCTTTTCCGTATGCAAGCCAAAAGAGACGGAAAACGGGTGTGACATTTGGAAAAGAATTTTAAAGATTTCAATTCCCGATACTGTAGGCTCGGAGATGCGTTCAATTCTTATGACCGTCGAGCACCTGCTCATCCCTGTCGGCTTCCGCAAATCGGGCAGCGATCCGCAGACGGCGCTTGCGAACTATGGTGTTATTCACGGAATGTCGCTTCCGCTCGTTCTCTATCCCTCCGCCCTGCTCTCGTCGCTCTCCGGACTGCTTGTGCCCGAGATATCCGCTCTGCACATTTCGGGGAACAAGCCGAGAATAAACTACATGATAGCCCGAGTCCTTCATCTGACGCTGATTTTTTCAATCGGCACTGCAGGAATAATGTATTTTAACGCAAAAAGGCTGTCACTTGCGGTTTACGGCAATGACAGCGCTTTCTTATATATTCAAATTCTTTCGCCCTTGATTCCTGTTATGTATTGCGACATGTCCGTTGACGGAATGTTGAAAGGGCTTGACCAGCAGGTCAGCTATATGAGATACAATATTATCGACGCTTCAATATGCGTCGTTCTCGTTTACCTGCTGGTTCCGATTTTCTCCGTAAAGGGTTACGTCATCGTTGTATTCGTCAGTGAGATAATCAATTTTATTCTCAGCTTCAGACGGCTGACAAAGGTCAGCGACGTTAACATCTCTTTTTTCAAAGATATTTTCATCCCGATTTTTTGCGTTATCGGTGCAAATCTTTCAAAAAACTTTATTTTCTTCTTTTTCAACATAACTAATTTCAAACTTGCCGCTTCCCTTGAAATTATTGCGGCAGTTATCCTGTACACCGGAATGATAGTTCTTTTTCGTTCCATAGACAAGGAAGAACTTGATTGGATGAAATCTCTTGTCAAATAAAACGTTTTTCGATATACATTTTTATTTTTCCCATCTTATATTCAAGTTTTTCACAAAACCTGTTTACACCAATCAGGCAGAAAAGTTTTCTCTGCGCTATTCCTATCAATGAGCATCCGAGCGTTACCGCAAGTGAGATACCGATGACAACAAGTACCGATACCGGAGCTGAATACCTGCCGATCCAAGTAAAATTGCCGACTATCCATTTATAAAAAATGACCTCATGAGTATGGATAAGATAAACAGCAAGAGATGCCGAGGCAAAAGCTGCAATTAGCTTTCCGATTTTTGGCTTCACATTTATTTTGACTCCGAGAATCAAAACAAAAATTGCCGTTGAAGCAACAACAACAGTAATTGAGCTGTAGTCTCCAAGCGTAAAAATCTTGTCCCCATAGGATCTGAACTGTTCCGGAATATATGTAAAAATAACGTTACACATAATTGACAAAGCAGCAGCCGCGAAAAGAATTCCGCGTTTTATATTCAATCCGTATTTTTTGATATACGCTCCGATAAAATACATTGTTGTTATCCAAACAAAGGACTGACCTACAGATACTCCTCCGATAAGAAATGTATCCTCTCCTGCAACAGTCGTAATTACCGAAAATGCCGTAAGAGCGCAAATCAGCATCCACGAGAACTGCTTCTTATCAAGCGATTCAATCAACCTGTTGAAAAACGGGGAAAAAATGTAAACAGCAAAATATACGCTCATGTACCAATACTTTGAAAAGCAGATCGGAAACAAGAATCCGAGCGACGGAAAGCTGAGCATGCTTGTATCCTTGCTTATAACAAGAGCCGCTGCAAAGCATACTACTGAGTAGAAAAAAACATCAAACCATAAAGAAAACAGCCTTTTTATTTTCACGGTTTTTGTACAAAGAAGGTATCCGGTACAAAGCGAAAATAAATTGATGCAACACCCTGCAACAGCGTTCAAAATCTTCTGAGATATATCTGTCGACAATCTTAAACTGCCTTCTATCACTCCGCCCATTCCCGTTATGTGCAAAACCACAACAAGAAACATCGCGAAAATCTTTAATAAATCTATATTATAATTCCTTGAATCTAAGATTTGAGCTTTGTTTTTCATTCTATTCACCTGCCATGTTTAACAATGAAATTTTAACACAGAGCTTTTAAAATGTCAACAAAGCATAAACGTTGGTTTACGACGCCTTCAGTCTCAATCTGAGCTTATCGGCAATCATTGCAATAAATTCAGAATTTGTCGGCTTACCTCTTGATGATTGAATCGTATAGCCAAAGTATGAGCTTAACACATCAACGTCGCCTCTGTCCCACGCAACCTCAATGGCGTGGCGAATTGCTCTTTCAACTCTCGATGAGGTTGTTTTGAATGTCTTGGCAACCGTAGGATAAAGAAGCTTCGTTACAGAGCCCATCATCTCGGTATTGTTTATTGAAAGAATGATTGCTTCTCTCAAATACTGATAGCCCTTGATGTGTGCAGGCACACCTATCTGATGCATGATCTCGGAAACGACAACCTCAAGATCATTCTCTGTTCTCTCATGTGTGCACGTATTTTTCCAGCCCGCAAGCTGTGTAATTCGCTGGGCAATTATGTTTGCATCAACAGGCTTGAGAAAATAATAATCTGCGCCGCTGTTGAGGATTTCACTTTCAAAACGCATATTATCCACGCTTGAAAGAACAATCAGCATCGGCTTTTTCCCGTCCTTCATCTCCCGTATCTGCTTGATAACGCCCAGAGCGTCGACATGAAGCATGAATGCATCCATGATTATTACATCCGGCTTTTCATACTTCATTTTGGTCAGAACCTGCGCGCCGTCCTTGTCCGAAAGCAATGCATTGTAGCCGTAGGACGAGAACTCCCTGACGCAGTTCTGACCGAACTCGTTGTTTTCCGCAATTAGTATTTTGACCTTATTTTCCATAAAACGCACCTCCGTGATTTCGTTTCACCGATATACTACCATTTTATGGCATTTATGTCAATAGTTATTTGCCATTTTTTACCAAAAATTTTTTTGATACAATTATGCCTTGTGAAAAAACTATAAAAATGTTGTTGAAGAATGAAAAATAAACGCTCTCTCAAGTGCTTTTGCAAGAAAGAGAGCGCTTTTTGTTTAACCGATTTTTGCACCATATTTGCATTTTGCGTCCGAGAAAATCGGAGTTTGATGTTATTTGAAGCATTTTATCCGTTATTTATATATGCCCGTATATTATTTTACGAGACCTTGAGATACTCCTCCACTCCCTCGGCAGTATCGGTCATATCCTGCGCAAAAATTCCGTAGCCCTCGGCAGGGTCATCAACAAAGACATGTGTGATTGCTCCGACCAGCATCCCGTTTTGAATGATCGGACTGCCGCTCATTCCCTGCACGATGCCGCCGGTTTTTTCAAGCAGCTCTGGATCGGTAACACGCAGAACAAGGTTTCGTCGGTTATCCTTGCTGTCAAAAATTTTTTCAATCTCAATATCGTAATAATTCGAGCCGCTGTCGTCCACAGTACATATGATTTGGGCAGCACCGGTTTTCACCTCTTGACGAAGAGCGACCGGAACGACCCGACTGCTTTCGTCAAAGGAATCCATTATTCCGTAAACACCTGTTTCGCCGTTAATATAAAGGCTTCCTATGGTGCCGGCGGAGAAAACTCCGCACAGCTCGCCGGCGCTGCCGCTTGTGCCCTTATAGCACCCCTTTATCTGAGCTTCGACCGCATCTCCGCCTGAAAGGGGCATTATTTCTCCCGTATCCGTATCACACACGGCGTGACCGAGACCCGCAAAAATTCCGTTTGTTCTGTCATACCAGGTAACCGTACCGATCCCCGCAGTGCTGTCTCTTATCCAAAGACCGCCCTTGTAGGTTGAGTCCTCCGAACAAAGAACGGGAGTGAATTCAATCTCTCTCGTCTTGGCTTCCCGCTCGATTTTCAGCTTTAGAGTTTTGCCGTTACTTGATGCAAATATTGCCGAAAGCTCACGGTTTCGATAGACTTCAACACCGTCAACGGAGATTATCATGTCTCCCTCTTTAAGCCCTGCCGACTTGCCCGGGCTGACGTTACCCGACGCAGTTGTTACTGCGTCAATACGGATAACCATTACGCCTTTTGTATACAGGCGAATTCCGAAAGCGTTTCCTCCGGGGACAACGTATTTTCGGCGTGAGACCTTAACCTTTGCGGATTTAATGGGAAAAACATTAAAGAGCTTAACGGAGGTCATGTATTCGGTTTCGACGGGAGAAGCATCCTCTGCCGCATGGTTCACAAGAGCTTGACAGACGTATGTTTTTCCGACATTCATTTCATCATATTCGCCAATCGTCATTTCGTCCGGGATACGGACATACCCCACAATAACGAGCATCATAATAACGCCCGAAACGAAAAAACAGATCATACTGATTATCCGAACACACTGCTTCAATTAAAAAGCACCTCCGGTTTTAATTTATCCCGAAGGTGCTTTTTTATTCAGTTTTTAAAATCAATATGTACAAAATGATTAAAATCATTATCAATCCGTAATCGGTTGATTTTCAATCATAGCTATCATGCCCATATAATATTTGAGCAGTGATTCTTCATCAACGCCTATTCCTATCGCATTGCCGTGGTCACCCGTGCTGACCGGCATAACGTTCCATATTCCTGTCTTGATATTATTCGGGTCGTAATCCGTATGAGCATCACCGAACGGATATTGAGCCGCAACAACGTTAACGAGTCCGTCATTGGGCTTCCACGATTCGTCAATCGGAAACGGCGCATCGGGATTTGAGGAATATACGCCCATCATCTCTGAATATGCACGGAGAATAAACAGTGTGCTCGGCAAAGCGATTTGCGCCTTACCGGTTATAGGGCTGTCCACGGTAGTTCTGAACGCATAGGAATAAT
>ERZ773192.2928-NODE-2928-length-13537-cov-3.875315_pt1 | contig 13537 bp, 13 predicted proteins | sample MGYA00581010_ERZ773192 | MGnify/ENA primary metagenome ERZ773192 (study PRJEB29015, sample SAMEA2737741) | human gut metagenome | biome: human gut; feature: human-associated habitat; material: faeces | place: China | collected 2012 ...
CACGCCGCCAGCGTTCGTCCTGAGCCAGGATCAAACTCTCAATAAAATGGTATCTTAAAGCCGAAGCTCTAAAATCAATTTCATTCTTCGTTCGCTCTTAGCTTAACTCAAGAATTTTCGTTGGCTATTCAAAGAATCTCATTTCTGACATTCACTGAACAACTCTTTTGGTTCTTTTTCAGAACCTTAATTGTCCAAGGTGTTTGTTCATGTTTCTCGTTGTTTAATTTACAAGGTGCACTCCGCAGTTTCGCGGGCTTTTATTGTATCACATCAAGTTTCATTTGTCAAGAACTTTTTTAAATTCTTTCGAACTTTTTGTGATCCGCTCGTCGCTTCGCGATTTCTCGCTCAGCAGCGAACTCATTTAGTTTAGCACATCTTCATCCGTTTGTCAAGAACTTTTTTGATCTTTTCGATCTTTTTTCTTGACTTCCGTCCGATTTGCTGCGCTCCTCAGAACGCTTTGCTATGATACCAAAAACTGATGCAAAAGTCAACAAAAACTTATATTAAATCCTGCACAAAAACGTGCCCTGCGTTTTTGGTCGTTTTAGCCATAAGTACCATGGAAGGCCGTCTTCTGTTTTTCTTATGCCCGGAGTACGCAAAATGGACGCCCCGGAGGGCGTCCATCTGTATTTCACAGTACTTTAAGCCTCGTCCTCAATCAGGCCGTAGCCGCCGTCGGTTCTCTTGTACACGACTGCAAACGCGCCGTCGTTGTCCTCGTCGCGGAACGCGAAGAACGTATGCTCCAGCAGGTTCATCTGGAGGATGGCCTCCTCGCGGGTCATCGGCTTCATGTTGAACTTCTTGGTTCTCACAAGCTCGAAGATGCCCTCTTCGGGTTCCTCGGGTGCAAACGAGGTTTCGTCCGGAGTGCGGACAAACGCGTCCTGACGCAGGCGCCGGGCCAGACGGGTCTTATTCTTGCGGATCTGGCGTTCGATGGTCGCCACGGCCGCGTCGATCGACGCGAACATATCGGACGTGCTCTCACTGGCGCGGAAGTAGGTGTTCGCTGCGTGAACCGTAATTTCGACGTTGTTGCGGTTCTTCTCAACGCTGAAGGTGACAAGAGCGTCGGCGTCGGTGCCGAAGAAACGTTCCAGCTTCATGACTTTCTTTTCTGCGTACTTGTGAACGTTCTCAGGCAGGGTTACCTTCTTTTCGGTGTACTGAAATCTCATAGTTACCGCTCCTTTCGTGATGCCATACTTCCCAGGGATCTCTCCCTGTGACCGTAGTATACCACAGATTCCGTCAAATTGCAAGTTTGACGCGGGTCGGACGCAGTAAACATTGTGTGAACAGACAGGAGCGGCCGCAGATGTGGCCGCTCCTGTCGTTATTGTCCGGAAAATGCATCGATCAGCTCCTGCATACTCAGGCCGAAGTAGCGTGCAAGCGTCATGAGGTTCCGGGTGCTGACGGCCGTTTCGCGGCCGGTCATGATCTTGCGGAGGATCCCGGCGTCGATGCCGGTCTGCCGGGACAGCTCCGCCGCCGTCAGCTTCCGCTCGTCCATCCACGCGCTGAGCACCTCCGGCGCAGCCTTAAAGCTCCGCATGGCCGCTCTCCTTTTCGTCGAGCAGCTGGCACAGAAGCTGCTGATAGACCGCGTCCGCCTGTTTTTCATACGCGCGCACGAGCGTGCGGGCCTGCGAAAGCGTCGGCGCGGCAAGCTCCAGCTTCATGAGAACGCCCGCATCGTCGCGCAGGCACAGCTGCGCGAGATAGTCGCCCGTTTCCTCCTGCTCGATCTTCGTCTCGATCAGTCCCTTGCGCTGGATGCGGGTATTATAGCGCTGCACCGCCATCAGCGCGCGCTGCATGACCGGGTAGGCAATGGCGTCGCAGGTGATCTCCTCGTGCTCACGGCCCTTGTCGGTGATGACGTAGGTATCGTCCGGCAGCTGCTGCAGATGGCCGCTCTGTACCATCTGGGGGACGGCAACGCTGACGTCGAAGTAGCTGAGCTTATCGTCCTGATAGCACAGCTCGTAGATCGTCTGCAGCGTCACCGGATAGGAGAGCTTGGCCATGACGAACAAAATGAGGACCTTGACGTCGAGCATATCCTGAATAAAACCGTGCTGTTCCATGCTTGTCACCTCGTTGGTAAACATTTCTGCGATGCATCCAGTATAGCAAAAAAGTCCTGAAAACACAAGCCCTTCGCGCGCTTTTCCAACCGCGAGGAAGGATTTACCGCTTGTTTTCCTGCGAAAATGGGCGTAAAACGAAGAAGAAGGAGGTATTACCATGAAAAGAAAAATCCCCGCATTACTCCTTGCGCTGCTCCTTGTTTTTTCAGCAGCGCTCCCCGCAGGCGCGGCGGCTTACCGCTGCGCGGTCCGGTCGTGGCCGCCCGACTGCTGGAAACAGTTCTTCTGTGACCGCTTCGGCATCGGCTGCGGCAATCAGACGCCCGGCGCTCCGTCGGAGCCGGAACAGCCGTCCGAGCCGGAGGAGCCGTCTGAACCGGAACAGCCCTCTGAGCCGTCCGGCGGTGCATCCGTATCCAGCTATGAGCAGCAGGTCGCTGCGCTCGTCAATGCAGAGCGCGCAAAATACGGCCTCGCGGCCCTGACGCTGGACGAGACGCTCTGCGGCTATGCCCGCGTCAAATCGCAGGATATGCACGATCAGGGCTACTTCTCCCACACCAGCCCGACCTATGGCTCCCCGTTTGACATGATGCGCTCGTTCGGCGTGTCGTACCGCTCGGCGGGTGAAAACATCGCCATGGGCTATTCGACGCCGGAAGCCGTTGTGGCCGCCTGGATAAACTCCGAGGGCCACCGCGCGAACATCCTGTCCGCGAACTATACAACGCTCGGTGTCGGCTACGTCGAAGACGGCGGGTACTGGACCCAGTGGTTCATCGGCTGACCAGACATATTTATTATAGATAGAAAAAGCCGTGTCCATACGCTTGCCCCTGCCGCGAAGGCAGGGGCCTTTTTTCTGCGTGCTGCATAGGATATCAGGAAAGAAGGGATGCATTTGAGGCGATCATTTGCCGTCATTGGCGGCGATCTGCGGCAGCGGTGTCTGCTGCGGCAGCTGCGCGGGCTGGGCTTCCCGGCTTCCGCGTACCGCGTGCCGGATGCGGAAGACAGCGCGCCGGACTTGTCCGGCTGCTTACGGGGTGCGAACGTTCTGATTTTGCCCATGCCTGCCGGAGGCGGTGTGCCGCTGGCGGACATTCTGGACGCGGCGGAGCCGGGCGCGCTCATCTGCGGCGGGATGCTTGACCCGGCGGAGGCGCTCCTGCAGGCGCGCGGGATCTCATTTTATGACTATGCGAAGGACGAGGCGCTGCTGCTGCAAAACGCGGAGCTGACCGCCGAAGCAGCGCTTGCGCTGCTGCTGGAACGGCTTCCCGGCCCGCTCGCCGGAAGCCGGATCCTGCTCTGCGGCTTTGGGCGCATCGGAAAGCTGCTGGCGCGCAAGCTGAAAGCGCTTGGCGCGGACGTGACCGTCTCGGCGCGGAAGGCGCAGGCTCTGGAGCTTGCGCGCATTCTCGGCTATCGCCGCGTCACGGCCGGAAGCTGGGCAGACGTGCCCGCGCAGTACGACGGGATCGTCAACACCGTTCCCGCACCGATCATCGGCCCGGCGCAGCTGCCATGCATCCGCCGGGACTGCGTGCTGCTGGAGCTTGCCAGCCTGCCCGGCGGGTTCTGCGCCGAGGCGCAGGCGCTTCCGGGGTATTGCGCCGCGCGTGGTCTTCCGGGCAAATACGCGCCGGAGGCCGCCGCCGCAATCATCCGAAGCGCCATATTCCGTAACCTGAATTTGGAGGAAGCAACATGAAAAAACGCACGCTCGGGCTTGCCATGTGCGGCTCATTCTGCACGTTTTCCCGCGTTCTGGACGCGTTTGAGACGCTGGACCAGGAGCTTTATGAGCTGGTACCCATCATGTCGCAGGCCAGCTTTGAAACCGACAGCCGCTTCGGGCCTGCGGCGCAGTTCCGGGAGCGGCTGGAAACGCTGTGCGGACGCGAGATCGTCCATACAATAAAAGAAGCAGAGCCGTTCGGCCCGAAAAAGCTTCTGGACGCGCTCGTCATCATGCCGTGCACCGGCAACACGCTTGCAAAGCTGGCCGCAGGCATCGCCGACGGTCCGGTCACGCTGGCGGCAAAGGCACATTTGCGCAACGAGCGTCCCGTGATCGTCGCCGTGTCGACCAACGACGCTCTGGCCGGAAACGCGGCAAATCTCGGCACGCTTTTGAACCGACGCGGATATTATTTTGTCCCCTTCGGACAGGACAGCGCGTTCAAAAAGCCGCGCTCCCTCGTCGCGGATTTCACAAGGCTGCCGCAGACCGTCGAATCCGCGCTGCGCGGCGAACAGGTTCAGCCGATGCTGTACGGGACGCCTGTTGGATAGACGCAAAAGGCTCCCGCAGCCAGCGCTGCGGGAGCTTCCGAAAAACATATTCAAAGATGCTGCGCGCGGACTCAGTCCGGGCGCTTTTTCGCGTCCGGCTCCGGCGTACCGGCCGGGATATAGCAGAGCACTTCTTCCACGCTGCAATCGAGGATCTGGCACAAATCATTCAGCGTTGCAGTCGAGATATTGCGGTTATGCTTGAGCGAGTCAAGCGTCCCCTTGCTGAACGAGTAGTCCTTGATCAGCGTGTAGGTCGTGATCCCCTTGCGGCGCATGGTCTGCCAAAGCGGGTCATAAACAATGATAGGACCACCTCCCCGCGTAAAAATTGCGTTACATATTATTATATTTTTGAAAAAAGCACTTGAATATTCCCGATATATTGGGTATACTCGTGAATGGAAGCGGTTCACTGCAAATGCAATATCTGCAAACCGCCCCGCCTGCCCGGGCGTCCGGACGGTTGCTTCGTCCTTTGCGGGACATCTGCATGAGGGAGGTGAAAATCGATGAAGGAAATGAACTCCAATGAAATGCGCGCGGTCAACGGCGGCGTGACTTTCAGAATGGGCTGCGGTCTGAAGGTGAGCGGCTGGTTCCGGATCTGGCTGCACTGCAAGACCTGCTCCTGGTGCCTGAGAACGAAGTTTGCACCTTGATAATCTGATCGGTACATGACAAGCGGGTAAGGGCAAAAAAGCAGCTTTTGCCCTTACCCGTTTTCTGTTTGAGGAATCTATGAAACTGATTTTACAGCATGACGAACGGGACTGCGGCGCGGCATGCCTCGCAATGCTCGTAGCACATTACGGCAAGCGCCTGCCGCTGTCCAGATTCTGTGAGCTGACCCGGACAGACCGCAGCGGCGCCAGCCTGTACGGCCTTGCCAGCGGCGCGGAGCAGCTCGGATTTGCGGCGCGGGCGCTCTCCGGCGATCTGCCGGGGCTTTTGCAGGAGCTGCGGGCCGGGACGATCCGCTGTCCCTTTATCGCGCACATCGTAACAGAGGACAACATGCTCCATTACGTTGTGGTATACGGCCTTTCCGGAAACCGGCTGCGGATCGCAGACCCCGGAAAGGGAAAATACACGCTGCACTCCGACACGTTCGCCGCAGGCTGGACGGGACACATTCTCGCGGTGGAGAAAACAGACGCCTTTATCCCCGGAACGGAAACGAAGGGCAGCCTTGCGCGCTTTTTTGCACTTTTGAAGGGAAATATCCGCGCGCTGGCAGGCGTTCTTCTTTTGTCCCTGCTCATCACGGCCATCAGCGTCGCCGGAACCTTTGTCTTTGAGCTTGTGATCGACGTGCTGCCGGGCGCGGAGGCCGAAGCCTCACACGCAGAAGCCGCCGGAGGTACGCTTGCCGCGCTTTTGCAGCGGGCCGGTTCGATCCATGCTGTGTTTATGGGTCTGGCAGTTTTATATGCGGCGCAGGCTCTGTTTCACTTCCTGCGCAGCTTTCTGCTGTCTCTGGCCGCAAAGCGGATCGATCTGCGGCTGACGCTTACCTATTATAACCACCTGCTCGGCCTTCCCATACAGGCGCTCGCCATGCGGCAGACCGGCGAATATCTGACCCGTCTTTCCGACGCATCCAATATCCGTCTGGCGATCTCCTCCGCGGTGCTGACGCTGATCCTCGATACGGCAGCCTTTCTGATGGCCGGAGCCGCCCTGTACACGGTAAACGCAAAGCTCTTCTGGTTTGCCGCCGGGATGGCAGCCGCGTATGCCGTCGCCGTGCTATGCTTCCGGCGTCCGATTGCAAGGAGCAATCAGGCCGCGATGGCAAGCAACGCGCGCATGCAGGCATATTTCAAGGAAACCGTCGACGGCGCCGAAACACTCAAGGCCGCCTGCGCTGAGCCGCAGGCAGCCGCGCGCGCCGAAGATCGCGCGCAGGCTTTCTCCGGCGCGGTTTTCCGGAACAATCTGGTCAGCGCGGCGCAGGACTCTCTTTCCGGCGCGATCAAGCTGCTCGGTACGCTGCTCGTTTTATGGGCCGGCTTTTCACTGACGGAGCAGGGCGTAATCGGCGTCGGGTCGCTTATGACCTTTTACGCGCTGCTCGGATATTTTACAGAGCCGGTCAAGGATCTGACCGGCCTGCAATCCGCGATCCAGGCCGCGATCGCCGCCGCAGACCGGCTCAATGACGTCCTTGATCTGCACTGCGAGGACACCGGCGCGCAGCAGGCGCTGCCGCCGCGTGTCGAATGCTGGTCGTTCCGGGACGTCTGCTTCCGGTACGGAACGCGGGAACTTCTGCTCGATCATATCTGTCTGGATATCCGGCGCGGGCAGACGCTTGCAGTCGTCGGCGAGAGCGGCAGCGGCAAAACGACGCTGGCGCGGCTGCTGCTGCGGTTCTATGAGCCGGAAAACGGCGCGATTCTGGCAGGCGGCGAGGCGCTGCCGCAGTTTTCTCTTTCCGCGCTCAGGCGGAACGTCGCCTATGTCGGGCAGGACGCCTGCCTGTTCGCCGATACCATCCGGAACAATCTGACGCTGGGTCTGGACAGCGTATCCGACGACGAGCTCTGCCGCGTCTGCCGCCTCAGCCGGGCGGCGGACTTCATCGAGCAGCTGCCGCTGGGCTATGAAACGCCGCTCGACGAAAACGGCGCGAATCTGTCCGGTGGGCAGCGGCAGCGACTCGCCATCGCCCGCGCGCTTCTGCGCGCGCCGCAGCTTCTGATCCTCGACGAGGCAACAAGCAGTCTCGACGCGCAGACAGAGGCTGCGATCAGCGATGCCCTGCACACATTCAGCCGTGATATGGCCTGTCTCATGATCTCGCACCGGCTCGCTGCCGTGCGGAGCTGCGCGGAGATCTGCGTTTTACAGCATGGCCGGATCGTCGAGCGCGGTACGCACGAACACCTGATGGAGAAACGAGGCGCATACTGGAACCTCTGCACCCGTCAGTACGGCGCGGAGGCGCCTGCGCCGACCCGCTGATATCTGAAAGGCTTCCCTCAGCCTACTTCCTTAGCGCCCCCCTCATACGCAAAAACGGCCAGCAGCGCGAGGCTGCTGGCCGAACATATTGCGTTTATGCGGATTCACCTGCTTGCGGCGAAGGAGCGTTGCCAGTGCGGCTCTGCCGCTTAAAGTTCGTCTGCATGCTTTCTATGGACGCGCCGCGGTAATAGAACCGCAGGATGGTCTTATAATCGAAGCCGAGGCGGGCGATGGCGTCTGCGCCGTATTGGCTCATGCCGACGCGGTGGCCGTAGCCGAGGACGTCGAAGCTGAATGCGCCATCCTCGTACAGAAGCGTAAAGCGCGTGGAGTTCAGCCCGAAGGCCTTTCGCAGCTGAACGCCGGAGAATGACCGGCCTCCCGCTGTGAGCGTGTCGACGCCGCCGCCCGGTGTGCGCGTGACGGACTGCACCCAGCCGCTGGGGTCGCCGGAAAGCTGCGCCGACGCGTCGAGCGCGCGGAGCGTCTCGGCAAATGTCTCCGCCGTCACACAGACCCGGCTTTCATATTTGGCCGCGTCCTGCTCGCCGGGGCTTTCGACCGCCCGCAGATATGGCACGTCCGTTCCCCAGACAGCAGCCGCGTCCTCCGTCGAGCCGCCGGAGCAGGAAAAATAGACCGCGTCGATCAGCGCTCCCTCGTATGTCAGCACCTCGTTCTGCGTTTCCCGCACGGCGGCAAGCGCCTTGTCCCACGCAGCCTCAAAGCCGTCTCCATACCGCGCGCGCAGGTCCTCGACCGTCAGGCACGCCTGGCAGCAGGCGCTCTGCGCGCACACGTCCGCGTTTTCGTGCTTGCCGCCCGCCGTCTGCCGGCAGGCGAACGTGCGCGCTGCCACCGCCTGCGCCTTGAGTGCCTCCGGCGCGAACGAGGCGGGCATTTCCGACAGCACGACCTGCGCCAGATAGGTATCCAGTGCAGCCTCCTCCACGCTTCCGTCCCGCAGGACGCGGAGCGTCCGCTCCTGCGCGTCCTGCCGCTTCTGCACGATTACGATCAATGGCTCCGGCTGCGCAGCCTGCGTTGTCTGCGCCGACGGCAGCAGCAGTACCGCTGCCAGCGCCAGCAGCCCCGCCTTTGTGATCACCGACATTTCAAGCACCGTCCTTTCGGACAAGTCTATGCCGCGTGAATGGGCGGTATTCTGATTGACATAATCGCAAATCTTGACACGAATTCCGATGGGACGTATAATGTATAAAAACATTCGAAATTTCTGCTGCATACGGATTGGAGCTTATATATGAAGCACGCTTTGAAAATCATTCTCCCGATCATCCTGATCCTTGCCATCGTCATCGGCGCATGCTGGTTTTTCCTGATCGCACGCCGCGATGTGACCGAAAGCATCTTCGTCTACTGGGGTGAGCATTTCTATGAGGCCGGGCGCTATTCCCGCGCGGTCGCGTTCTACAAGGCGGCCATGCGCTTCGCGCCGAAGGACGCGGAGCTTGCCATCCGGCTGGCCGACGCCTATAAACAGACCGGCAACTACACAAAGGCCGAATACACCCTTGTCAGCGCCATCACGCAGATCCCGGATTCCGTTTCCCTCTATGTCGCGCTGTCCGGAACGTATGTGGAGCAGGACAAGCTGCTTGACGCGGAGACAATGCTCAGCCGCATTACAAACGACGCCGTCCGCACACAGATCGACGCGCTGCGCCCCGCCGCGCCCGTCATCGAGCCGGAAAGCGGCAATTACTCGGAATACATCGACGTGACCGTCACCGGCTCGTCGGGCACGGTCTACGCCGTGTGCAACAGCGATTTCCCCGCCTCGGCGCAGGACATCTATACCGGCCCCATCTCTCTGGAAGCCGGTGAAAGCAAGATCGTCGCGCTGAGCGTGGCGGAAAATGGCCTTGTAAGCGATGCAGTCTACGCGGGCTATACCGTCGGCAACGTCGTCGAGGAAGTGAAGCTTGCCGACGCCGGGATGGACACCTATGTGCGTGAACTGCTCGGCAAGACGGCGGGCAACGCCATCATGTCCGACGAGCTATGGGCCGTCGAGGCGCTGGACCTTCCCGATACGGTCGCCTCGCTGGACGATCTCTCCTACTTCACCGGCCTGCGCTCCTTGTCCCTGCACCACGGCGCGTCGCTCGATCTGTCCGTCCTGTCCCGGCTGCCGCTGCTGCGGTCGCTCGATCTGTCCGGCTGCACGCTCTCGACTGCGGCGATGAACACCATCGTGACGCTGCCGGAGCTGACGAGCCTGAATCTGTCCGGCTGCGCCGTGGCGGAGATCGACGCGCTCATCAGCCTGCAGAAGCTGGAAACGCTCGATCTGTCCAACAACACCGTCTCCGATCTGACGGCGCTTTCCGGGCTGCTGGCGCTCAGGGAGCTGAATCTGACCAACAATCCCGTCACCTCACTCAACAATCTCAAAAACTGCACGGAGCTGGAAACGCTCTACGCCGGGCAGTGCGCGATCACGCGTATTGCGGGCCTTGCCGATCATACGAAGCTCAAAACGCTCGTTCTGCCCGGCAACCAGATCACGGACATTTCCGCGCTGGCCGGCTGCACGGCGCTCGAAACGCTCGACCTCAGCGGCAACAGCATTTCCGATATCTCCGTCGTGTCCGGCTGCAAGCAGCTGGTCGACCTCAATGTGAGCAGCAACCAGATCACGGAGCTTCCGCAGTTCGACGCGGATACGCCGCTCTGGCACGTCGACATCAGCCACAACCAGATCGAAAGTCTGGCCGGATTGGAGGGGAACCTCGCCGTCAACTTCATTGACGCTGATTATAACCGGATCAAATCGATCTCGAAGCTGGAATCGTGCATCATGCTCGTGCGGATGAACCTCTGGGACAATCCTGTGAACGCCGACGAGGTCAAGCAGCTGCAGGACATCGGCATTCTCATCAATTACAACCCCAAGTATGTAGAGCCGGAAACGGAATCCTGAGTTCATTGAAGACGATACAGGCGCATCAAAAGGCCGGAACCATCGGGTTCCGGCCTTCGTGCATATAAAGGCGCGGCCGCTGGGGCGCATCATCAGCTGAAGGCTGCCGCGCCGGTGCTTCCCGGAAAATAGGAACTTTTCCGGAACAGGCGGCGGCCCGCAGGAAATCCTGCGGGCCGCCGTCAACACAAATGAAAAGAGGAATCATGAAACGGGCATAGGTTTTAGATGTGCGCGGATCGCACGGAGGCGTTCAGCGGACGCTGAACAGCAGCTCACCGTAGGTCGGGTACGGCCAGCAGGCGCGGGAGGTAAGCGTCTCCATCTCGTCCACAGCCAGGCGCAGCTCAGCCATGTCCTTGAAGACCTCTGCCTGATAGAAATCGGCAGCCTCCTGTGCGCTGGGCAGCTCGCCTGCCTGCAGGAGCGCGTCGGAGAGCTTCGCGGCGTCCTCGCTGGCCGTCTCGGTCAGTGCCGACAGACGTGCGGCCGTCTTATATTCATAGCCGCCTGCCGCGTCGCCGAGCAGGCTCTTTTTCTCCGCTGCCGTCCGGACGAGCTTTGCCGTGTAGTCCGAAACGGCGGGCAGGATGTCGGTCTGCACCATGTCGAGCATGGTCAGCGCCTCAATGCGCAGCACCTTGCTGTAGTTTTCCAGCAGAATTTCATATCTCGCGTGCAGCTCCGTCTCGCTGTAGATCTTATGGTCTGCAAACAGGCGCACATTCTTTTCCTTCATCAGATACGGCGCGCAGGCGGGCGTGGTCTTGAGATTCAGCAGGCCGCGCTTCTCGGCCTCCTCCAGCCAGCTTGCATCGTAGCCGTTGCCGTTGAAGATGATGCGCTTGTGCGCGCGGATGGTGTCGCGGATGAGATCGTGCAGGGCAGTTTCGAAGTCCTCCGCGCCCTCAAGCTTGTCGGCGTACTGCCGCAGAGACTCTGCAACAGCGGTGTTCAGAACGACGTTCGCGTCGGAAATGGACGCGGCGGAGCCGAGCATACGGAACTCAAACTTGTTGCCGGTAAAGGCAAATGGCGAGGTGCGGTTGCGATCGGTCGTGTCCTTCGGGAATTTCGGCAGGACGTGGACGCCGATCTTCAGAAGCTCCTTCTCCTTCGCGTCATAGGCCGTGTCGGATTCGATCGCGTCCAGAATCTCCGTCAGCTCCGTGCCGAGGAACATGGACACGACGGCGGGCGGCGCTTCGTTCGCGCCCAGCCGGTGATCGTTGCCCGCGCTGGCGACGCTGATGCGCAGCAAATCCTGATACTCGTCCACGGCCTTGATCACCGCCGTCAGGAACAGCAGGAACTGCGCGTTCTCCATCGGCGTAGAGCCCGGATCGAGTAGGTTTTCGCCCCTGTCGGTGGAAATCGACCAGTTGTTGTGCTTGCCCGATCCGTTCACGCCCTCGAACGGCTTTTCATGCAGCAGGCAGACCAGCCCGTGGCGGTCGGCGACCTTCTTCATCATCTCCATCGTGAGCTGGGTGTGGTCGGGGGCGATGTTCGCGGTCGCAAAGACCGGCGCCATCTCGTGCTGGCAGGGCGCGACCTCGTTGTGCTCCGTCTTGGCGTTTACGCCCAGCTTCCAAAGCTCCTCGTCCAAATCGGCCATGAACGCCTTGACGCGCGGGCGGATAGAGCCGAAGTAGTGATCCTCCAGCTCCTGCCCCTTCGGGCTCCGCGCGCCCAGAAGCGTGCGGCCGGTCAGAATCAGGTCGGGGCGCTTCTTATAATCCGCCTTGTCGATCAGGAAATACTCCTGCTCGGGGCCAACGGTCGTCGTCACGCGGCTGACCCGCTTGCCAAAGAGCGCCAGCACGCGGCAGGCCTCCTTGCTGATGGCCTCCATCGAGCGCAGCAGCGGCGTTTTCTTATCCAGAATCTCGCCCGTGTACGAGCAGAACGCCGTCGGGATGCAGAGCGTGTCATCCTTGATGAACGCATAGCTCGTCGGGTCCCACGCGGTATAGCCGCGCGCCTCGAACGTCGCGCGCAGGCCGCCGGAGGGGAAGGATGACGCATCCGGCTCGCCCCGCATCAGCTCCTTGCCGGAAAACTCCATGATGACCGTGCCATCCGCGCAGGGCGAAATGAAGGAATCATGCTTTTCGGCGGTGATACCCGTCATCGGCTGGAACCAGTGGGTGAAGTGGGTCGCGCCCTTCTCGATGGCCCAGTCCTTCATGGCGTTGGCCACTACGCCCGCGACCTGCGGGTCCAGCGCCGTGCCCTGCCGCACGGTCTGCTTGAGCGATTTATACACGTCCTTGGGCAGTCGCTCCTTCATAACGGCCTCGTTAAAGACCATGCTTCCAAACAGCTCGGGCACTTTCTTCATTGTCATCTCTCCCATCTGCGCCGATGCGCGGCGTTGCTTTGGCGGACGGCCTTTTTGCCTGTCCGCGCCCTTGAACGTGCGTCAGTATAGCGCTTTTTTTCCCGTTCGTCAATTATTTTGACGTGGATTTTATCACTTCCTGCAATTCTTTTGAATCTGGCGTTTGTTTCTGAGGATAATTAAATGAATTTGTTTCCGAACTTCATTTTGGAATTTCCCTTGACAAGATACCCCCATGGGGTATATAATGCTCCCGCAAGCGAGGTGAACACGCATGACCGAAGAGACGACGCCCTGCTGCTGCCACGGCAGAACCAAGCACCGCGAGGCCGGTGAGGAGCGCGATCTGCTCAACCGGCTCAGCCGCATCGAAGGGCAGATCCGCGGAATTCGCGGCATGGTCGAAAAGGACGCTTATTGTCCCGATATTTTGACGCAGGTTGCGGCGGCGAGCGCGGCGCTGAACAGCTTTTCCAAGGTGCTGCTGGCCAGCCACATCAAAACCTGCGTCGCGCAGGATATCCGCGACGGGAAGGACGAGACCATCGACGAGCTGCTGACGACGCTTCAAAAGCTGATGCGGTAAGGACGAAAGGAGTCATCTATGGAACAATATACCGTAACGGGCATGAGCTGCGCGGCTTGCAGCGCCCGTGTGGAAAAGGCCGTTTCCGCCGTGCCGGGCGTGACGAGCTGCTCGGTCAGCCTGCTCACGAACTCCATGGGCATTGAGGGCACGGCTTCGCCGGAAAGCATCATCAAGGCCGTGGAAGATGCCGGCTACGGCGCGTCCAAAAAAGGTGCGGCACAGAATAGCACAAGCCCCAACGTTGCTGCAGAAGATGCCCTGAAAGACCGCGAAAC
>ERZ773192.2931-NODE-2931-length-13531-cov-7.548531_pt1 | contig 13531 bp, 12 predicted proteins | sample MGYA00581010_ERZ773192 | MGnify/ENA primary metagenome ERZ773192 (study PRJEB29015, sample SAMEA2737741) | human gut metagenome | biome: human gut; feature: human-associated habitat; material: faeces | place: China | collected 2012 ...
GCAGCGCTCGATGGGCACAATGTCGTGGCTGCGGCTGCGGTAAAAGCCAAAGACGGCCTTGCCGTCCCTGCGGCCAAAGGGAAAGATCGCCTTGTTGCGGTAGCCGGCCAGCTGGGGCGACGGCGCCACAGGCGGCACCTCGACGTCAAAGCCGCCGATGCGGCGCAGCGCGTCCTCGACCCGTTTGCGCTTGAGCCACAGCTCTTCCTCATAAAAAAGGTGCTGAAAATCGCACCCGCCGCAGCGGGGAAAAACCGGGCATTTGGCCTCGGTGCGGTGCAGAGAAGGCTCTGTAAGCTCCTCGACCCGGCCGTAAGCGCGGTTGCTCAGCACCTTGACAACGCGCACGGCGCACCGGTCGCCGCGGGCCGTGCCCGGCACAAAGACGGCCATGCCGTCGGCCCGCAGCACGCCCATGCCCTCGGCGGTATAGCCCTCGATCACACCGGTGACCAGGTCGTTCTTTTTCAGCCCGCTCATGACGGCATCCACTGCGCGTCCATACTGCCCTGCAGCTCTTCATAAGGGATGTCAAAGCGCTGGACGCCGCTGACATAGGGGCCGATGGTATAAGTCTGCCAGTAAAGGGTCAGTCCTGTGTCGGTCAAAGCAAAACACAGGGGGTCAAATGCGTCCATCAGCAGGGTTTCATAATTTTCATAATACAGGTCGGGCTGGGCGTCCAGCTTGCGCTTGGCAATGGACACCACCAGACGCAGGTTTGCCTCGGCCAGGCGCTGCTTGGAGCGCTCGCCCTTCTTGACGGCAGATTTGAGTGCCTTCATTTCCTCTTCGCTCAGCTCCGTGCCGTTCTTTTCGGCCTCTTCGAGCTTCTGCTTGGCCTCCACGCCCGCGGACATCGCGGTCGCGAGCGAAATTTCCTCGTCTGCCGACAGCAGCGACACCTTACCGATCTCCTTGAGGTACATGCGCACGGGGTCGTCGGTCGAGAAGCTGTCGACCAGCTCGTTCGGGTCGACGAGCTCTTCCTCTTCGATCTCGGCGATCTCCTCCATCGGCGGCTCCACATCGTCGATGCTGCTGTCGATGGCCTCGGCGGTGCCGATGTCGATGCCGAGCGTTTCGAGCGAGTCGTAGATCTGGTCGAGCTGCTCGCTCTCAAGGTTCATCTCGTCGATGGTCTCCATCAGGTCGCTGGAGCTGAGTTTGCCCTTGGCCTTGCCCTTGGCAAAGATCTCCATGAGCTTTTCGTTGCTCTGCAGCAGCGCCGCCGCGGGCAGGGAGGCGACCAGCTTTTCATCCAGCGGGGGATACTTCTCCGCGGGCTTTTCCGCCTGCGCGGTATCCTCGTTCGCTTTCTTGGCCGCTGCGGCCTTTTTCGCTTTCTTCGGCAGATTGATCTCCTCAAAATCCGCCTCGGCGAGCAGCGCGTTGGCCTGTTCCTCCAGCTCTCTGCTGGTCAGCTGTTTTTCTTCCATGTTTGCTTTCCTCCGTTACCCTTATATTTATTCTTTTCCATCGCGGCCATCAGGGGGTCTTCATTGACGGCCGCGCGCTTGTGCGCTTCGTCTAAAATGATATTGCAGTAGTCTCTGAGCGCCTGTGCGCCGTTTTTGAGCGATTCCGGCTTTTGCAGGATACCGATCAAGTGGCTGATCTCCTCCGACGTGAAAAATTCCGCCAGCGCTGGGATGTTCACCTGCCCGCTCTCGCGCAGCTGCGCGCGCAGCGCCGTGAAGAACCGACCCAGGAGGGGAGAGGAGAAGTCCTCTTCCCGGATCGGCGGATTCTCGCCAAAGAGGGAATCGTCCAGCGTCAAAAGCCGCAGCACGCCTTCTTCGGCGAGCGCCGAGCGAAGGTCAGTATAGCGGATCGACCGCTCGCGCGGCTGGGCACTCGTCGCGGGATTCAGGTCCCGCCGCTCCTGCTCGCGCTTTTCCTTGTAGCGGGCGCGTTTTCGCGCGCGCTCGACCTCGAGCTTCATCGCGTCGGGCGTGATGCCTGCGGCCTCGGACGCGCGCACGGTGTAAATTTCGCGCTCAACCGCGTTCGGCACTGTGGAGAGCAATCCTGCTGCCGCTTCGGCAAAGCCGATACGTCCCTCGTCGCTTTTGAGGTCGAACTTTGACTTGAGCTGCGCCATGCGGAAGTCCATCCCGCTCTCGCTGCCGGAAAGCAGATGCTCAAAGGCGTCCTTACCCTGGAACTTGATGAAGTCGTCCGCGTCCTGTTTGATGTACTCTCCGTCGACGAGCCGCTTGGGGAGCTCGAGCACTTTGACCTGAAAGTCGGTGTTATTGAGAAGCGTCAGCGCCTTCTGCGTCGCGACCTTGCCCGCGTCGTCGTTGTCGTAGCAGAGCACGATCTCCTTCGTGTAGCGACTGAGTAATTGCAGCTGCTCCGTCGTCAGCGCTGTGCCCATCGAGGCGCAAGCATTGTCGAATCCCGCCTGATGCAGCATCACGACGTCGATGTTGCCCTCGACCAAAATAATGTTGCTGCGCTTGCTCTTTTTGGCCAGGTTCAGCCCGTATAAAACGCGCCGCTTGCTGTAAACGATGGTCTCGGGCGTGTTCATGTATTTCGCGCCAGGATCGTCCTTGCTGATGATGCGCCCGCCAAAGCCCAGCACATCGCCGCGCACGTCGATGATGGGGAAGATGAGGCGCTTGCGGAATTTGTCGTACAGCCCGCCGTTTTTGCCGCGGATGGCAAGACCCGAGGCAAGCAGCTCGCCGTCGCCATAGCCCTTTTTCCGCATCGCGGTCAGTAAGCCGTCCCACTCGTCCGCCGATGCACCGAGGCCGAAGTTCGTTGCATTGCGCCGCGTGATCTTGCGGTTTTTCATATACTCGAGCACCGGCGCACCCTTGGGCGAGTAGAGCTGATCGTAGTAAAAGCGCGCCGCGTCGCGGTTGAGCGACAGGATGCGCGAACGCAGCCGGCTCTCGTCGCTGTGCTCTTCCTCCGGCACGGGCATGTTCGCGCGCCGTGCGAGAAAGCGCACCGCATCGGGGAAGGAGAGATTCTCCTCCTCCATGATGAAGTTGATGACGCCGCCGCCTTTTTTGCAGCCGAAGCAGTAGCACAGCTGCTTGTCCGGCAGCACATGGAACGACGGCGTCTTTTCGCTGTGAAAGGGGCAGCAGCCCCACAGACTCCCGCCGCGCGGCTGGAGCGAGACATAATTGCTGACAACGTCGACAATGTCGTTGCGGGCGATGAGCTCGTCCAAAAACTGACGGTCAAAGGCCATGGCGTCCTCCTTTCTCACTTCTGCGCACGGAACATTTTTCTATCTAAGGTATATATACGCCGAAAATGGTTGCTTTCCTCTTTTTTGACGGAAAAATTTCAAAAAATTTTTCCATGTGCGGAGAAAATTTGACAGACCGTGCCATTTCTCCTATAATTTCCGCAGGAATCGCTGCGCAAAGGGGGCGGAACATCGTGAATATCCGGTTGTATGCGGTAAAATTAGATCGACCGCTCTCAGAAGCGGAACGGTCCACGCTCGCGTGTTTTCTGCCACCTGAGCGGCAAGACCGCATCAAAACATCGGAACCCCTCTGCGCCTACGCGCTGCTCTGCCGTGCACTGCATGAACTTTACGGCTTGGAGGACTTACCGCAGCTTTCCTACGGCGAGCACGGCAAGCCGTACTTTGCTTCGCATCCGGACGTTCATTTCAGCCTGAGCCACACGCGCTGCGCTGCGCTGCTGGCTGTTCACAACGAGCCAATCGGCGCGGATATCGAGTGTCTTCGCCCTGTGAGCGGCGCGATGCGCACGCGCTTTCACGCGGCAAATGACGCCGATTTCTGGCGCCTCTGGGTGCAGCGGGAGAGCCGCTGCAAGCGCGCGGGAATCAGCGCCGTCGCATTGCGGGACAGGGAAGTGCCGAGCTTCCCGAATGAGCGCGTTTTCGCGCTCGAACCGTTCCCCGACTACACCGCCGGCGTCTGTACCTGCTCTGACGCGGACGTTGACAAGTTGATATGCCTTACAGCGCAAGAGCTCATATAAAAGGTTCCGAAGAGAATTCTTCGGAACCTTTTTTCGCTTCATTCAGCCTTACAGCTCCACGACGATGGGCTCATGGTGCACCTTCGGCAGCAGGACGTTTTTGACGTCGCTCGTTTTGAGCTTGATGGTCGAGGTGCAGAGGCACGGGTGGCAGGAGAAGTACTCCGCCTCATAGGTCTCCTTGTCGATGAGCAGCTGCACGCGGTTTTCATCATCGTTCATCAGGCCGAGGATCGTCGCAGACCCCGGCGTGCAGTGCAGCAAGTCCCAAAGCTGCTCTTCCGGCGCGAACGACAGGCGGGCCGAGCCAATCTGATGGCTCAGATCCTTCGTATGAAACGCCTTGTGCGGCGGCATACATAAAAGATAGAAGCTCGTCTTCTGCCGGTTGCAGAGGAAGAGGTTTTTGCAGACGTCCACGCCGAGCACGGCGGACACGTCGTCGCATTTTTCCATCGTGTCGGCCAGCTCGTGCGTCACGCGCTCATAGTCGATGCCGAGGGAATCTAAAAAGTCGAACGCGGCCGTTTCCTGCGCGGGCAGCTCACCCTCGGGACGGGAGTTGTGATAGATTGGGGAGATTTCCATGTTGCTTTATTTCTCTTCTTTCAGCAGTTTTTCGCCGGCCTTGAATATATCGCCCGCGCCGACGGTCAAAATAAGGTCGCCCGGGCAGGCGATGCGCGCGAGCGCGGCAGTCACCTTGTCGAGCGTAGGGCAGTAAACGGATCCGGGGATCTCGCGGCTCAGGTCCATAGACGAAATGCCGATATCGTTCTGCTCGCGCGCGGCGTAAATCTCTGCCAGCACGACGACGTCGGGTACGCGCAGCTCTTTGACAAAATCGTTAAACAGCGCCTTCGTGCGCGTGTAGGTGTGCGGCTGGAATGCGCAGATGATGCGCTTGTAGGGAAGCGTCTTCGCCATTTCGAGCAGCGCGTGCAGCTCGCCGGGGTGGTGGGCGTAGTCGTCGTAGACGTCCGCGCCGTGGAAGCTTCCCTTGTACTCAAAGCGGCGGCCCGCGCCGGTGAACGTTGCAAGGCCGAGACCGACGGCCTCACCACTGACGCCGAGAAGATATGCGGCGCTCGCCGCGGCCAGTGCGTTCATCACGTTGTGCTTGCCGCCCACGCGCAGGGAAACATGAGCGTAGTAACTGCCGCGGATATAGATGTCAAAGCTCGGAAGCCCGTCCGTCCAGACGACGTTTTCCGCGCGGCACTGCGCGGCGGGATCGTCATAGCTGAACCAGAAGATCGGCTGGGAAATGCCCCTGAGCGCATCGCGCGCACCCTCATCGTCCATGTTGGCGACCACATGTCCGCCGATGGGGACGAGCTCTGCAAAGCGGCGGAACGAGTGTTCCACATCCGCTAAGTCTTTGAAGAAATCGAGATGATCTTCTTCTATATTAAGAATGATCCCGATTTTTGGGAAGAAGCTTAAAAAGCTGTTGGTGTATTCACAGGCTTCGGTTACAAAATAAGGAGAATGCCCTACACGGATGTTGCCGCCGATGCTCTTTAGAATTCCACCGATGGAGAGGGTGGGATCGGTATCTGCCTGCAGCAGGATTTCAGAAACCATGGAAGTGGTTGTAGTCTTTCCATGGGTGCCGCTGATGGCAACCGGAAGCTCATAGTTGCGCATGATTTCGCCTAACAGCTCTGCCCGTGTAAGTGACGGAATGGAAAGCTCCTGCATGGCGATGAATTCCGGGTTATCGGGGTGAATGGCACTGGTGTATACCACAACATCGATATCTGTGGTAATGTTTTCCTTCCTTTGTCCAAGGTAAATATGTGCGCCCCTGTCTGATAGCATATCGGTAAGGGCTGACTGCCTGGCATCGGAACCGCTGACCTTAAAATGCTTTTCTAAGAGAATTTCAGCAAGTCCGCTCATGCTGATGCCGCCGATTCCGATGAAATATACATGGACAGGAGTTGAAAAATCAATCTGATACATAAGAATAGATCCTTTCCTTTATACAAGAGTGCGGAAATTGCGTAGCAATGTAGCAATTCGGATACATCGATGAGTGGCAGAATTTATTTTGACACTCATATCATAATATGTGTAATTATTCAGAAGTCCATACTTCTGAACAGTTATAATTATACTGAATCCCTGATGGGAGTTCAAGGACAGGACGGTGTTTTTTACAAAATGTGGAAAAAGGTAACGGTATAGCCACACAATGTTGTTGAAAATAGATATCCGGGTAAAATACATCTATATTTTTTGTAAAAAAACAACAGAAAAATAGGAAAAACATGGATTCCCTTTGTAAAAAATATTCACTTTTAAAATGATATATGGTATAATATTCCTAATTCATTTGAACGTTCCAAAAAGGGTGATTTTTCCTTTGATAGTTTGGGTTCAAGCGCTTCATTAAAATTTACTGGTAAGAGGTGATGACATGATTAAAAAAGAGATGATTGCCATGTTACTGGCAGGCGGTCAGGGAAGTCGTCTGGGTGTGCTTACATCAAAGGTGGCCAAACCGGCAGTTTCTTTTGGCGGAAAGTATCGTATCATTGATTTTCCGCTCAGCAATTGTATTAATTCCGGTGTCGATACAGTTGGTGTATTGACACAGTATCAGCCTTTACGGTTGAATACGCATATAGGCATTGGTATTCCGTGGGATCTGGACAGAAATATTGGTGGTGTGACCGTGCTTCCGCCGTACGAGAAGATCACGAACAGCGAGTGGTATACGGGTACAGCCAATGCGATTTATCAGAACATAGATTATATGGAGAGCTATAATCCGGAATATGTTCTGATTCTTTCCGGAGATCATATCTATAAGATGGATTATGAAGTGATGCTGGATTTCCATAAGGAGAAGGGGGCAGATGTCACCATCGCCGTTATGCCTGTTCCGATGGAGGAAGCTAAGCGTTTCGGAATTATGATTACCGATGAAGATCATAAAATTACCGATTTTGAAGAGAAGCCCGAACATCCAAGAAGCAATCTGGCCTCCATGGGTATTTACATATTCAACTGGAAGACCTTAAAGGAAGCTCTGCTTGCCAATGCACAGCAGCCTGGCCTTGATTTCGGTAAACATGTCATTCCCTACTGTCATGACAACGGAAAGCCGTTATATGCATATGAGTTTAACGGATACTGGAAGGATGTTGGAACCTTACATTCTTACTGGGAAGCAAACATGGAGCTTATTGATATTGTTCCTGAATTTAATCTTTATGAAGAATATTGGAAGATTTATACAAAGAGTGAAATTCTTCCGCCCCAGTACCTGTCAGATACCAGTTTTGTTGAGAGAAGTATTATCGGTGAAGGTGCAACCATCTGCGGTAAGGTTTACAACTCCGTAATCGGCTGCGGCGTAACCATTGGGAAAGATACCGTGGTACGTGATTCCATCATTATGAATAATACGGTGATCGGTGAGAACTGTGAGCTGAACAAGGCGATCATTGCAGAGAATGTTGTTGTGGGTGATGAGGTCAGACTTGGCATTGGTGAAGAGGCAGAGAATGAGACTGACCCTCATATTTACAACAACGGAATTGTTACCATCGGTGAGAAGAGTGTGATTCCAAACGGTATCACTGTAGGAAAGAACACCTGTATCTTTGGTAAGACAGACGATTCCGACTACCCTGAGAAATTCCTTGCAAGCGGTAAAACTTTAATTAAGGAAGGTGATAATAAGTGAGAGCAATCGGTATAATTTTAGCAGGTGGAAACAGTTACAGAATGAAAGAGCTCTCATCGAAGAGAGCCGTATGTGCAATGCCTATTGCAGGCAGTTACCGGAGCATCGACTTTGCACTGAGCAATATGACCAACTCCCATATCCAGAAGGTTGCCGTATTTACCCAGTACAATGCAGGAAGTCTGAATGAGCATCTCATTTCCTCCAAGTGGTGGAACTTCGGACGGAAGCAGGGAGGATTATTTACCTTTACTCCTTCTGTTACGGCAGAGAACAATTTCTGGTATCGTGGAACTGCAGATGCCATGGCACAGAATCTGTCCTTCCTTAAAAACAGCCATGAGCCGTATGTAGTAATTGCATCCGGTGACTGTGTTTACAAGATGGATTACAATAAGGTACTGGAATATCATGTAGCCAAGAAGGCGGATATTACAGTTGTCTGCAAGGACATGCCGGCAGGTGTGAATGTAGACCGTTTCGGTACAGTGAAGATGAATGAAGAAAGCCGGATTGAAGAATTCGAAGAAAAGCCGGTTGTAGCGAAGTCCAATACGATTTCCTGCGGAATCTATGTGGTCAGAAGACGTCAGCTGATTGAGATGATTGAGAAGTGTGCGGAAGAAGACCGTTATGATTTTGTTAAGGATATTCTGATCCGTTATAAGAATATGAAGAAAATCTACGGATACAAGCTTACGGATTACTGGAGAAACATTGCTACGGTTGATGATTATTTTGAAACCAATATGGATTTCCTGAAGCCTGAAACAAGAGATTATTTCTTTAAACAGTATCCGGATATTTATTCCAAGGTGGATGATCTTCCTCCTGCAAAATATAATCCGGGTGCACAGGTCCGTAACAGTCTGGTGTCGAGTGGAACCATTATCAATGGAACAGTAGAAGACTCCGTGATCTTTAAAGAAACGTACATTGGAAATAACTGTTACATCAAGAATTCTATTATTCTCAATGATGTTTATATTGGGGATAATACGCACATTGAAAACTGCATCATAGAAAGTCATGATACCATCCGGGCGAATTCTTACTATGTTGGTGAGAATGAGATTAAGATTGTTGTGGAGAGAAATGACCGGTATGTGATCTGAACGGCTATTAATTAAAATTAATGAACGAAGATACTTGCACGTCAACAGGGGAATGACAGCTTAGGAAATCTGCAAGAATTTTGTATAGGGACAAAAGAAAGAAAGGGGTAAAATTATGCAGATTACGGACGTTCGAGTTCGCAAGATTACGAAGGAAGGAAAGATGAAGGCTGTCGTATCCATTACACTGGATGATGAACTGGTGATTCATGACATTAAGGTTATTGAAGGGGATAAGGGATTGTTCATTGCAATGCCAAGTAAAAAGGCAGCGGATGGAGAATATCGGGATATTGCTCATCCGATCAATTCACGGACCAGAGAAAGAATACAGACCATGATTCTTGATGCTTATGAGAGATCACTCTCTGAACCGGATTCTGAATAAACAAAACAGACAGGGCAGCCGCATGATGCGGCTGCCTTTTTTCGTTTGTATAGGAGAAAAGGATTTATGAGGAAATGATGCATAAGGAAATGATTCAGGGGATCATTTTTGAGAGTAGAACGGATGTGATATTGAGAAAAAATATCAAGAAAACGCTGCTGCTTGTATCTTAAACAGGTAAGTGTTATATTTTGGTGTACGAATAAGATAAAGCTGAAAAGATACAAGGAGGACGAAACAATGTTAGAGTGCTTAAAGAAAATCAACAAAGAAAAAACAGGTTTATTTGCAGCCGGAGTGTTATTTGGAACAGTCGGAATCAAAATTCTGACAAGCAAGGATGCAAAGAAGTTTTATACACAATGCACTGCAGCTGTGCTGCGTGCTAAGGAATGTGTTATGAAGACGGTAACCTCCGTACAGGAGAATGCAGAAGATATTTATGCAGAAGCTAAGGAAATCAATGAAGAACGTGCAGCACAGGATGCGGAGCTGGGGGCAGACGTAACCGTTGAAGAAACAGATATAACAGAGGATGCAGAGGAAAGCGCAGAGCAGGAATAATCTGTTTTGGAATGGAGTGATTACGATGAGATTTGTAATAAAACATGAGATCAAAGGCAGAATCCGTATTCATCTCGTCCAGAAAAGAATGACTTTGCAACAGGCAGATATCCTGCAGTACTATCTGGAGATACAGGAAAATATAGAAACTGCCAGGATTCAGGAGAGAACCTGCGATGCAACTATTTGCTATCATGGAAGCAGGAATGCTATCCTTGATGTAATAAAGAACTTTTCCTATGAACACGTAAATGTTCCGGAAGATTATCTTAAGAATTCCGGAAGAGAGATGAACAGGGAATATAAGGATAAGCTGGTAAATCAGGTGGTGCTTCATTACGGAACAAGACTTCTGATGCCACTGCCGGTCAGGGAAGGAATTGCGGTAATCAAATCGGTCCGCTATCTGTGGAACGGTCTTTGCACGCTTTGCAAAGGCAAGATTGAAGTACCGGTGCTGGATGCAACGGCGATCGGGGTATCCATGTTCCGTGGAGATATTGATACGGCCGGCTCTGTAATGTTCCTTCTGGGAATTGGTGAGATCCTGGAGGAGTGGACGCATAAGAAATCCGTGGGCGATCTTGCAAGAAGTATGTCCTTAAATATCAATAAGGTCTGGCTTGTAAAGGATGGACAGGAAATTCAGGTTCCCTCTAAAACAATCCAACCGAAGGATCTGGTACGGATTCATATGGGTAATGTAATTCCGTTTGATGGTGTGGTAACAGATGGAGAGGCGATGGTGAACCAGGCATCCCTTACCGGAGAGTCTGTTCCGGTGCGTAAGAAAGAGGGAAGCTCTGTCTATGCAGGAACGGTTGTTGAAGAAGGAGAAATTACAGTCTGTGTAAAACAGGCAAATGGATCCAGTAAATATGAGAAGATCATGGCGATGATTGAAGAATCCGAGAAGCTGAAATCTTCATTGGAAAGTAAAGCGGAGCATCTGGCAGACCAGCTTGTTCCATATACGTTCCTGGGAACCGGGTTGGTATGGCTGCTTACCCGTAACGTGACCAAAGCACTGTCTGTTTTAATGGTGGATTATTCCTGCGCTCTGAAGCTGGCAATGCCGTTAACAGTACTGTCAGCAATCCGGGAAGCGAGCAGTCATGAGATTACGGTTAAAGGTGGTAAGTACATCGAGGCGATGGCCGAAGCCAGAACCATTGTTTTTGATAAAACGGGGACATTGACGAAGGCACAGCCTACCGTTGTGGATGTTGTGCCGTTCAGCGATCAGTCCAGGGATGAATTGCTAACGATTGCGGCATGCCTTGAGGAGCATTTCCCTCATTCCATGGCAAAGGCAGTGGTTCGTGAGGCAGCCAGAAGAAACCTGGTACATGAAGAGATGCATACTAAAGTAGAATACCTTGTGGCACATGGGATTTCTTCCACGATTGCAGGCAAGAAGGTTGTCATTGGCAGCTATCACTTTATCTTTGAGGATGAAAAGGCTGAGATTCCGGAAGGAAAGCAGGAGCTGTTTGATCATCTGCCGGAGGAGTACTCCCATCTCTATATGGCAATTGATGGAAAGCTCGCTGCAGTCATTACGATCGAGGATCCTTTGCGCCGGGAAGCGGCTATGGTTATTCAATCCCTGCGTGAGCTTGGAATTGAAAAGCTTGTGATGATGACCGGAGACAGTGATCGGATCGCGTCCAATATTGCCGGTAAGGTTGGCGTGGACGAGTATTATTCCGAAGTGCTTCCGGAGGATAAGGCAGGCTTTGTCGGGAAAGAAAAAGCCGACGGACGTAAGGTTATTATGATTGGCGATGGAATCAACGATTCCCCTGCACTTTCGAAGGCGGATGTCGGGATTGCCATCAGTGATGGGGCTGAAATTGCCAGAGAAATTGCAGATGTTACCATTGCAGCAGATGATCTGCGTGAGATCATTACCCTGCGCCGCTTAAGTGAAGCCATGATGAAACGGATTCATAAGAACTACCGCAGAATTATCGGTATTAATTCCACGCTGATTGTTTTAGGGGTGATGGGATTGATTCCTCCGACGATGTCTGCCCTGCTTCATAACACCTCCACGTTGTTAATCAGCTTAGAGAGCATGAAAAATCTGCTCGATGATGAGGAAGAAAAGCGGCAGGCAGTTTAGAACTGCAGGCAGTCTGTGACGAAGCAGTGTGACATAAAAAGAAGATAATAAAGATAATAAACAGTTACGATGAAATTATGAAATGGAAAAGGATGGACCGTTTGGTTCATCCTTTTCCATTTAGGGAATTCCGCTTTGGGGAATTCCGCTGGAATTTCCATAAAGCGAAATGCTCTGTCTGGAATTTTAACTGAAGTCCTCCTCTTCCTAAATTCAGACGAATGTGCTAAGATAAAACCGATTCGCGCTGAAGGAAAAGGAGAAAACCATGTATATGATTGCAGGACTGGGGAATCCCGGGAAAGAATATAACAATACAAGACATAACATCGGATTTGCATTCATTGATGCACTTGCGCAAGAATATGATATTAATGTCATGGATGTGAAGCTGAAGGCACTGACTGGGAAAGGAATGATTGGCGGTCAGAAGGTGCTTCTGGTAAAGCCCCTGACTTTTATGAATTTAAGCGGTGAAAGTATCCGTCCGCTTGCAGATTATTATAAGGTAGATCCGGAGAGTGAGCTGATTGTGGTATCGGATGATATCACCTTATCTCCCGGAGGCATCCGTATCCGCAAGAAAGGAAGCGCCGGTGGGCATAATGGTTTAAAGAACATTATTGGACAGCTCGGAACCGAGAATTTTAAGAGGATCCGGATCGGTGTCGGTGAAAAGCCGAAGGGCTATGATCTTGCTGACTATGTACTGGGACATTTTTCCAAAGAAGAGCAGCCTCTGATGCAGGAAGGGATTACAAAGGCGAAGGAAGCATTAAATCTGATTCTTGCAGGAAATATGGATCAGGCGATGAACGAATACAATCGCAGGGAGAAGTAAATGAACACATTGCTCGCGCCACTATGGGAAATCAGCGAATTTGAAGAGATTCAGAAACAATTAGATAAAGAAAACGGCTGTGTAGCGCTTACGGGATGCATCGAATCCCAGAAGCTTCATATGGCTTACGGACTCTCGGAGGGGAGGTTTCAGAACCGGATCTTCGTCACCTATAGCGACCAGCGGATTAAGGAGCTTTTAGAGGATGAGCGGTTTTATGACCGGGAGGCCGTCGTTTATCCGTCGAGGGACCTTATTTTCTATCAGGCGGATATTCATGGAAATCAGCTTACGAAGGAGCGCATTAAGACGCTGCGCCGGATTCTGGAGGGAAAGCCGGCTACGGTAATTACCACCTTCAGCAGCCTGATGGCACCGCAGCTTTCCCTCGATATCTGGAAACAGTATCTGCTCCATATTGATGGAAAGAGCATTATTGATGAAAAGGCGATTGCTCTGCGTCTTGTGGAAATGGGATATGAGAAAACCTATCAGGTGGAAACACCAGGGCAGTTCAGTGTGCGTGGCGGCATTGTGGATATCTTCGACCTGACAGAAGAAAATCCCTATCGAATTGAATTGTGGGGAGATGAGATCGAATCCATCCGGAGCTTTGATGTGATGAGCCAGCGATCCATTGAAAAATTGTCTGAAATCACCGTATATCCTGCAACCGAAATGCTGCTTTCGAAAAACCAGCTAAAGACCGGGATGGAAAAGATCAAAAAGGAAGCCGCAGCATTTGAACAAAAGCTCCGGGATGAATTTCATACCGAGGAAGCCCACCGGGTTGCCACGCATGTTAAAG